>ERZ1643246.3529-NODE-3529-length-13300-cov-20.056399_pt1 | contig 13300 bp, 13 predicted proteins | sample MGYA00579265_ERZ1643246 | MGnify/ENA primary metagenome ERZ1643246 (study PRJEB29033, sample SAMEA4952261) | chicken gut metagenome | biome: Broiler Chicken; feature: Gastrointestinal Tract; material: Caecum | place: Ireland | collected 2018 | study: Broiler... | reverse complement strand
CTTAGGAACTAATCAAAAGTTAATCATAAGGATTTTATCAAAAGTTAATTATAATGGATTGTTTACCACAGTATTTTTTTCTTGAAATTATTTATACAAAAATATATAATTTATATGATAGGCGTTTATTTTTGTAGGTGAATTTATGAATAAAATAAAGCTAATAAATATTTTAAATTTAATATTCATAATTATACTTATAATAATTTTACTTTCTTTAGGTATTCTTTATAAGTTTAATTATCAATTTTATCTCATTTTTACTATTATGCTAATGATAAGCGGAATAGGTAATTTAATTTTTGTTCTTATTAAAGAAGCATTAGTTGTTGAATATAAATCGCTAAGATTCATTCTAGCTTTATATTCTATACATGCTTTTTTAGGAGTGGTTTCCTATTATATTGCAAAATACATTAAGCAATATGAGAAATTTTCTTTTATTTATTGGATTATTTTATTAGTATTATTTATAGCATCTTTTATATTCATTTATTTTTTAGAAAAAAAAGCAAAGAAAAATAGCAATAGTACTCAAGGGCCTAAAATAATGGTAAATAAAAAATAAGGAGAGATTAAAATGGCAAATTTAGAAGAAAAAAAATATAGTTCTGACTTTCATATTATTGATGGCAAGCTAGTTAAGTATCGTGGAAGAGGTTTTAGAATTGAGATTCCTTCTGTGGTTACCTCAATAGAAGAGGATGCCTTTTATAATTGTGATAGTATTATGAATGTAACACTACCTGAAGGAATTGTTACTATTAAAGATTCAGCATTTTCAATGTGTACAAATTTGGTAGAAATCAAATTGCCAAATAGTGTAGTATCTATTGGAAAGGCTTGTTTTTCTGGCTGTAGTAGTTTAGCTAAGGTAGATTTAGGAAGTGTGCAGCATATAGGAGAATATGCTTTTTCTAAATGTGCGGCATTAAGTAATATTATTATCCCTAAATCTGTTAAAACTATGGGTAAATCTGTATTTTTTTTATGTTCTAGTTTGTATGAAGTTAATTTTTTAGCTAATTTGCTAGTTTTACCAAGTTCTACATTTGAAGAATGTAAAGCCCTTAATATTGTAACATTGCCTAAGAGCCTAGAAACTATTGAATCTTCTTGTTTTGAGGAATGTAGTAGCTTAAAGGAATTAGAAATTCCTGTTAATGTAAATAAAATAGAAGGACTAGCCTTTAAAGAGTGTTCTAGTCTCAAAGAAATAAATATACCTTTTCAGGTTTCAGTCCTTGAGAATAATACGTTTGAAGGATGTAAATCTTTAGAAAAAGTGAAATTACCTTTAGCTATTTCCTCTATTGGTCATGGTGTTTTTGAAGGTTGTGACAGTTTAAGATATATTGAGTGTAATTTAGCAATTAAAGCAAATTTGAAAAAATATTTTTCCTTGGGACAAAGGTTAAAATTGAAAATAAAAGAAGCTAAGGAGTAAGCGATTTTATTGTTAAAACATCTATAAAATTATCATATTTTATGGTAAAATACTATACGAAAAATTGGAGGTAAGAGCATATGGCTGAGTATAATCATAAGCTAGTTGAAGAAAAATGGCAAAAATATTGGGATGAGCATGAAACATTTAAAACTGATGTGTGGGACTTTTCTAAACCCAAATTTTATGCCTTGGATATGTTTCCATATCCATCCGGACATGGTTTACATGTAGGACATCCAGAGGGATATACAGCAACAGACATTATATCTAGAATGAAAAGGATGCAGGGATATAATGTATTACATCCAATGGGTTGGGATGCTTTTGGTCTTCCAGCTGAACAATATGCAATTAATACTGGAAACCATCCAGCTGGGTTCACTCAACGAAATATAAATACCTTTAAGCACCAATTGAAGATGTTAGGTTTTTCATTTGATTGGTCAAAGGAAATTTCTACCTGTGATCCTAAGTATTATAAATGGACACAATGGATTTTTAAAAAATTATATAAAAAAGGTCTAGCTAAGCAGGTTGACATGCCAGTAAATTGGTGTGAGGAGTTAGGAACAGTTTTAGCTAATGATGAAATAGTTGACGGTAAGTCAGAGCGTGGAGGATTCCCTGTTGTTAGAAAAAATATGAAGCAATGGGTTATGGATATTCCTTTATATGCTGAGAAGTTATTAGATGGTTTAAATGATATAGATTGGCCTGAATCAACTAAGGAAATGCAAAGAAATTGGATTGGCAAATCTATAGGTGCAGAAATAAAGTTTAATGTTGATCAATCTAATGAGTCATTTATTGTATTTACTACTAGATGCGATACTTTATTTGGGGCAACATATTGTGTTTTAGCTCCAGAACATCCAATAGTTGATTTAATCACAACTCCACAGCAAAAAATGGCAGTTGCTGATTATAAAAATATGTGTGCTACTAAATCTGAGTTAGAGCGTACAGAATTAAATAAGGAAAAAACTGGTTGCTTTACAGGCAGCTATGCCATAAATCCTGTTAATAATAAGAAAATTCCTATTTTTATTTCCGATTATGTTTTAGCAACATATGGTACAGGGGCAATTATGGCGGTTCCAGCTCATGATAGTAGAGACTATGAGTTTGCTAAAAAATTTGGATTAGAGATAATTCCTGTTTTACAAGGTGGAGATATTACAAAAGAAGCTTATACTGAAGATGGTATCCATATTAATTCCGATTTTTTAAATGGAATGGATAAAGCTGAAGCTATTGACACTATGATTAAATGGCTAGAGGAACATCAAATAGGTAGTAAGAAGATTAGTTATCGTCTACGTGAATGGGTTTTTGCCCGTCAAAGATATTGGGGTGAGCCAATTCCTATTGTGCATTTTAAGGATCATGATGAGGCCTTAAGAGATGATGAGCTTCCTCTTGTGCTTCCAGAATTAGATGATTATAAGCCTAAAGTTGGTGGTACAAGTCCATTAAATAATGCTACTGAATGGGTTAAATATGTTAATGATAAGAATGAAGTTGGATATAGAGAGACAAATACTATGCCTGGCTCTGCAGGTTCAAGCTGGTATTTTATGCGTTATATAGATCCAAACAATGATAAAGAGTTTGCCAATTATGAATTGCTAAAGCATTGGTTGCCAGTTGATTTATATGTTGGTGGACCAGAACATGCGGTTGGTCATCTATTATATTCTAGATTTTGGACTAAATTCTTAAACGATGAAGGCTTATGTCCTGTTAATGAACCTTTTAAGAAATTATTCCACCAAGGAATGATATTAGGTGAAAATAATGAAAAAATGAGTAAATCAAGAGGCAATGTCATTAATCCAGATGATGTTGTAAATGATTATGGTGCTGATGCCTTAAGATTATATGAGATGTTTATGGGACCTTTGGAATCTTCTAAGCCTTGGTCTACAACAGGACTTGAAGGTGCTCGAAAGTTTATTGATAGAGTATTCAGATTAATTACTTCTGATGAATATAAGTCTAAATTTAGTGATGAATACGATAAGTCTATGGAAAAGATATATCATCAAACAGTTATGAAGGTTAGCAATAATTATGAAAGTCTTTCTTTTAATACAGCTATATCACAAATGATGATATTTATAAATGAAGCTTATAAATGTAGTAAAATTTATAAAGGATTTATCGAGGGCTTTGTTCAAATCTTATCACCAATAACTCCTCATGTTTGTGAAGAGTTATGGCAAATTTTAGGTCATAATGAATCTATTGCCTATTCTAAATGGCCATCTTATGATGAAAATTTAGCCAAAGAGTCTATGGTTACCTATGCTATTAGTGTTAATGGTAAGCTTAGAGATAAATTAGAAGTTGAAATGGACACAGATAAGAAGACTGTTGAAGAATTGGCATTATCTAGAGAAAAAATAAAAAATTATGTTGATGGTCATAAAATTATTAAGATTATTGTGGTTTTAAATAAGATTGTCAATATTGTAGTTCAATAGAAATAAGGAGTAGCTATGTTTAAAAGAGTAGGGCTTAGAACGATAAAAACAGCTATAAGTATTTTTATTTGTTTAATGATATATTTAATATTAAAAACGGTAGAATATATCGATGGTGTAGAGGAGAACTTTGCCTTTAAATGGTATAATCCTTTCTTTGCGGCCATAGCTACTGCTTACTCTGTCTATCCAAACAAGAAAAAAAGCCTTGAACAAGCAAAAATACGTTGTGTTGCCTCTTTTATAGGAGGTATAATTGGTATCTTATTAGTATTAATTTATGAATTTGTTTTTAGTAATAATTGGCCAAGCTTGATTGGCTATGATCCAATAAAACTTTTTGTTCCATATACTTTAGTGGCAATTGTTTCCATTTGTGTAGTTGTTATGGGAGTGGCATTAAATCAAAGACCAGCTATCTTTGTTTCTATATTAACATTTTTATCTGTAACGGTTAATCCTAATGCCACAATATCTACTACATGGGGCGAATGGGTTTTTGGTATAAATCGTATTTTATCAACAATAATAGGTGTTTTGGTTGCATTGTTAGTCAATTCCTTTAGATTACCTCACTTATATAAAAATAAGGACTTGTTATTTTGTATTGGAATTGAGGGATTACTAGAAAAGGATACTGATAAAATAAAAGGCTTTATTAATTATAAGCTAAATAATTTGGTGTCTTTAGGTGTGAATTGTACCTTGTTTACGACTCGTACGCCAACCACCTTTATGCATCTATTAGATGATGTTAGTATTAATAATCCTGTTATTTGTTGTAGTGGTGCTGCTTTATATGATACTAATAGTTTAAAATATTTATATAAAGAGGAAATTAGTAGTGATACTGTCTTAGAAATAGATGAGTATTTAAAAAGTGTAAATGTTACTCCATTTAAAAATTATATTATTGATGATGTTTTACATATTTGTAGTAATTCGATAGATAATATAGGAGAAAGACTTTATATGCAGTCTAAGAAGAATGCTAGCTATTGTAGTTTCCATATGCCTGATTTAAATTGCGGAAACGTTTTATACTATTTAATAGTTGAAAGAATAGAAAAAGTAAGTAAAATGATTAATGACTTAACTACTTCAAAATTAAAGGATAAGGTATTTGTTCAAGTTTATGATTATTTTGATAATTCTGAAATTGTTCCAGAATTAAAATATATGAAAATATATAGTAAAGAGATAGAAAAGCTTAATGTTTTAAAGCAATATTGTAAAGATAGAAATTTACGAATTGTTGGTATGTCAACTAGCTCTTTATCTAATCACTTACTCAAAAATAGTGATTATGCAGTTACTTTTTTTGATAATAGTTCTGTCAAATCATTTGTTGATATTGCCATCAAGGGGCAATCCTATGATAAAATGTTTAAACAAATTTCTAAGATGTATTATCAAAAAAAGTATTCTAAATTAGAAAGTAAGGTAGATATAAATGAATGATGTTTTAAAGATTAGTGGCCTATGTGCTGAAATTGAAGATAAAAAGATTTTAAAAGGTGTTGATTTGGAAATTAAAACCGGTGAGGTTCATGCTATTATGGGCCCTAACGGAACAGGAAAATCAACTTTATCATCAATAATTATGGGTCAACCTAAATATAAGGTAACTAGTGGAGATATAAGTCTAAATGGCGAATCAATATTAAATTTAGCTGTTGATGAACGTGCTAGAAAAGGTATTTTTTTAGCATATCAATATCCAGCTGAGGTGCCAGGAGTTACTAATAGTGATTTCATAAGAAGTGCAATGAAGGCAACAACAGGAAACGATGTTTCATTATTTTCATTCATCCGTTCTTTTGATAAGGCTTGTCAAGAATTAAAAATGCCTGATGATTTAGCGCATAGATATTTAAATGAAGGCTTTTCAGGTGGAGAAAAAAAGCGCAATGAAATCTTACAAATGAAAATGCTTAAGCCAAAGTTTGCTATATTAGATGAAATTGATTCAGGTTTAGATGTTGACGCCTTAAGAATAGTTGGAGAAAACGTTCAAAATATGGTTAGCGATAATTTTGGATGTTTATTAATCACACATTATGAAAGACTTTTAGACTATATCAAGCCTGATTACGTGCATATTATGATTAATGGAAAGATAGTAAAAACTGGTGGTAAAGAGCTTATTGCTAAAATAGATCAACAAGGCTATGATTGGGTAAAGGAGGAGCTTGGCATCCAAATAGAGTCTGAAGAAGAAAAGAGAAGTCATGCTTTATTAGGTGCCTGTGCTCATGCTGGTAAATAATTATGAAAAAATTAAATGTTAAACTAGTTAAAGATTTACCAGTAGTTGATGGTAAATATATTATCCAAAATTCTAATGATGCCTTTTTAATTGATAATGATTGCAGTGTTGTAATAGAACCTAATATTATTGCTACTATTATAGATAATAGTAAAAATAGTGAGATTGAAATACTTGTTAGTCAAAATTCGACCTTAAATTATTTGGTAACAGATTCTATAGATTGTAGAAGACATTTCAATGTAAATGGTAAGTTAAATTATACTCAGATTGCCTTAATTGAAACAAAAGAAAATTTATGTGTTGATTTAGAGGTTGAAAATGCTGAGGCTTTAATTAAAACATTATGCATAGCTTCATCTTATTGTAGTTATTTAAAGCAAAATGTTAATCATAATGCTAAACAAACTTTATCTAATGTTAATAATGTAGCTGTAGCCTTTAATAAGGGAGATATAAATTTTGATATAACAGGAAAGATTAGTAAGACTATGAGTAAGTCAAGGTGTCAACAATTAACTAGAGGAATTATAATGGATAATGATTCTAGTGTATGTGCTAAACCTATTTTACTTATAGATGAATATGATTGCTTTGCTAATCATGGTGCTGCAATTGGTAAAATGAGTGATGATGACTTGTTTTATTTGATGAGTAGAGGTTTAAATAAAAATGAAGCTTTTTTATTAATTCTTCAAGGAATTATCAAGCCTTTTATAGATTCCTTAGAGGATGATGAAATGAAAGAAAGAATAGATAATGAAATTTCAAAAATGATTGAGAAGTGATAAAATGAATTTAGATAAAATTAGACAGGATTTTCCGGTTTTAAGAGATAATCCTAATTTGGCCTATTTAGATAATGCAGCTATGGCCCTTAAGCCTGATTGCGTTATTAAGGCCGTAAATGATTATAATTCTAAATTGGGAGTAAACGTTCATAGAGGTGTTTATAAGTTATCTTATGAGGCTACTGAGTTATATGAGCAAGCTCGTAATACGATTGCCAAATTTATTAATTCATCTTTTGAAGAAATTGTCTTTACAAGAGGGGCATCTCAATCTCTTAACTTAGTAGCATCAAGCTATGGATTAAACTTTATTAATGAGGGCGATGAGATAATAACAAGCGAGTTAGAGCATCATTCATCTCATATGCCTTGGAATAATGTATGTAACGTAAGAAAGGCTGTTATAAAATATGTACCTTTAAATTCTGAGGGTAGAATAACTATAGAGGCTTTCAAAAGTGTATTAACTAATAAAACAAAGGTTGTAGCATTAACTTATGTATCTAATGTTATGGGTTATATAACTCCAATTAAAGAGATTATTAAATTAGCTCACGAAGTAGGAGCTATTGTAATTGTAGATGGTGCACAAGCTGTTCCCCATATGAAGGTTGATGTTAAAGATCTAGATTGTGATTTTCTAGCTTTTTCTGGTCATAAGCTTTGTGGTCCAACTGGAATAGGCGTTTTATATGGTAAAAAAGAGTTATTAGATAAAATGCCACCAATTGAATTTGGAGGCGATATGGCCGACACTGTTACAAAGGATAGTATGACATTTAAGATGCCACCTTATAAATTTGAGGCTGGTACTCCTATTATAGCTGGGGCTATAGGTTTGGCAAAAGCATGTGAGTATATAGAATCTATTGGTTTAGATAATATTAGTAAGTACGAATATATGTTAAAGGAAGAGGCATTAAAGCGTCTTAAAGAAATACCTGATATTATAATATATAATCCAAGCTGTGAAACTGGTATAATCTCTTTTAATATAAAAGGAGTTCATCCACATGATGCAGCTAGTGTGTTTGATAAGGATGATGTTTGTATAAGAGCTGGCCATCATTGTGCTCAGTTAATCACATCATGGTTAAACACTATTGGAACAGTAAGAGCCTCATTTTATTTTTATAACAATATGAATGATGTAATAAAATTTGTTGAAGGTGTAAAAGAAGCTCGTGATTTCTTTAGTATGTTTTAGGAGATGATATTATGGATTTAAATACTTTATATAGAACTGTTATAATGGATAATTATAAAAACCCTAAAAATAAAGGATTAAAGAAATCTTCAGACTATCATTTTGTCCACTTAAACAATCCCTCATGTGGCGATGACATGAATGTTGAAATACTAATTAAAAATGGTAAGGTTGAAGATATACGTCACGATGGACATGGTTGTTCTATTTGTTGCTCATCAGCTTCAGTTATGAGTGATACTTTAAAGGGAAAATCAGTTGAGGAAGCCAAAAAAATTATTTATGATTTTTATGGACTTGTTATGGGTAAAGAGCCTCAAGATGAGGAAGCATTAGGTGAAGCTATTGCCTATATGGGAGTTAAAGATTTTCCAGCTAGAATAAAATGTGCCACTCTTTCCTGGAAAGCAATAGAGCAAGCTATTACGGAGGTAGAGCATGAGCAAAAATAATGATGATATCAAATCTATAGTTGGTGATTATAAATATGGATTTACTACCAATGCTAAAACTGTATTATCCTCTGGTAAGGGACTAAATAGAGAAGTTATTAAGTTTATTTCTAAGGCTAAAAATGAACCAGATTGGATGCTAGAATTTAGATTAAACGCTTATGAGGCTTTTTTAAAGCTTCAAAATCCTAAATGGGGACCAGATTTATCTAGTATAGATTTTGATGAATATACTTATTACATTAAGTCATCTAAACAAACTGAGAATAATTGGGAAGATGTTCCTGTAGAAATTAAGGATACCTTCGATAAATTAGGCATCCCTGAGGCTGAAGCTAAGTATTTAGCAGGTACTTCAACCCAATTTGAATCTGAGGTTGTTTATCATAATAATTTAAAGGAACTTGATGATTTAGGAGTTATATTTTGTGATACAGATACAGCTGTAAAAAAATATCCTGATTTGGTCAAAGAATATTTTGGTAAGATTGTTCCATATACTGACAATAAATACGCAGCTTTAAATAGTGCTGTTTGGAGTGGTGGATCATTTATTTATGTTCCTAAAGGAGTTAAGCTTACAAAGCCAGTTCAATCATATTTTAGAATAAATTCTGAGCGTATGGGTCAGTTTGAAAGAACTTTAATTATTGTTGATGATGATGCCGATATTCATTATGTTGAGGGTTGTACAGCACCTCAATATTCAAAAGATTCATTACATGCGGCAGTAGTAGAAATTTATGTTAAAAAGAGAGCTCATTGTCGTTACTCTACTGTTCAAAATTGGTCAAATAATATTATCAACTTAGTTACAAAAAGAACTTTAGTTGATGATTATGGTCATATGGAATGGATAGATGGTAATATTGGTTCAGGCATTAATATGAAATATCCAGCTTGTATTTTACAAGGAGTTGGAGCAAAGGGAACAACAGTGTCTATAGCCTTTGCCTCTGAAAATCAACTTCAAGATACAGGCGCAAAAATGATTCATATTGGTGAAAATACAACATCTACTATTATTTCAAAAAGTATTTGTCGTGGTGGGGGTAAGGTAAATTATCGTGGTTTAGTCTCAGCATCTAAAAAGGCAATTGGTGCTAGAAGCCACGTAGAATGTGATACATTGATTTTAGATGGTCAATCTACTTCTGATACAATCCCTACTAATATTGGTAAAAATGGTGATATGTATATTGAACATGAGGCTACTGTGTCTAAGGTTAATGAAGAACAATTATTTTATTTGATGAGTAGAGGTCTAACAGAGGCTGAGGCAACAGAAATGATTGTTATGGGATTTATTGAGCCATTTTCTAAGGAGTTACCAATGGAGTATGCTGTTGAGCTTAATCGATTAATAAAATTAGAAATGACTGATTCAATTGGTTAAAATTATAAAGCTAGCTTAGGCTAGCTTTATTTTTGTTATAAATAATATTTTATGTTATAATTAACTAAATGAGGGAGTGATTTTATGCAAAAATTAGAAACGATTTCAGAATTAATTTCTAAAGCTGAAGAAATATCTAGGGGAGATTTTAGTAAAATCGTTAATCAACGTAGCTATGAATTAGATGTTGCTCATATTTCAGAATTAATTAATATAGAAACAATACCTATGGCATTAATAAGAGAAAATATTACAAAATATTATAATTTAGATAAGCCGTTATCATTTACATTATTTTATATTTTATATACGAAGGTGAGAAGACTTAAATTAAACTTAAAGGAGTTAACTGACGAATACTTACCATCCTTTGAAGAGTATGAAATAACTAAATTTTTACAGGTTTTATCTGATTACAATGAGAGTAAGAGCGATTATAGTCTAAAAAGAAATTTAAAGATTATGGAAAGCTTAATCGAGAAGAAAACCCAGGATTATGATTTTACAAATCACTCAGGAATGATAAATCTTTTCGTGGAAATAGTTTGTGTTTATTATGAACAAAATATGGATAAGCGTGATGAGTCTAAGTTTCATGAGCTATCTCAAAAGGCATTAAAAAAGATTAATATAATTATTAGTCAAGAAAATAATGCCTATTCAAAATTTTATTTAAATAAAGGAAGAATATTACTTTTAATGGGTAAATATTCTTCGGGTGAGGAATATATTAATAAGGCAATTAAATCTATTAATGTCAGTCCCGACAGAGATAGAATAGCTCGTGAATATGAGCAATATTTGGTTAAATCATCAATACTAAGAGCTTACGATCTTACAAATGATAAAATCAAGGAATTAGATCAGGTTAAGGTAAATAATTTTAAATCATTGGCTTTAATGACAACATTATTAGGTTTCTTATTAGGGACTATCAATATTTTTATTTATTGTGAAACTCCATTTTCTTTGGCTATGATGATGTTATGCTATTTAGCATTATTGATGGTATTAATATCAGTAGTTTTACTTGGCTTAAATTTATCATTAGAGGGTCATAAGAAAAAGTTCTTTATCTATGATATTTTAATTTTAGTTGTTGGTATTGTGATTTTTACCATTTCAATTTTAATAGTTTTAAAGTATGGTGTTAATTATGAAATTTGAAAAAGCTTCAAGAAAATCTCATTATTATGATGAAGATAGAATAGTAATCGGTGATAACTATTTTATGGTTATGGATGGTGCTACCCCACTATTAAAAACTGGTATTAAGCCAAGTGAAGCCTCATGGTTTGTTAGTTTTATTAAAAGCCATTTAGCTAAAAATCAAGAAAACATATTAGAAAAATTAGATAAAATATCTCTACTAGCTTATCAAAAATTTTTACAATTAAGTCAAAATTCTAATCCCCAATATTTTCCTAGTGCTGGATTGGCTTGGATTGAAATTAATGGTGATATTGTAGATGCCTATACGATAGGAGATTGCGAAATAGCAATTAAATATAAAAATGATAATGTCAAAAGGATAATAGATTATCGACTACCCAAATTAGATGCTTATGCATTAGAGTGTCTAAAAGCTAAGGCCAAAGAAAATAATAAATCAATCAAGGAATCGTTAGAGGATATTAAGGATATTTTACTTAATAATAGAATGCTGATGAATAAAGAACAAGGGTATCCAGTTTTTACTATATCTAATGAGCCCAATTTCCAATATAATCATTTGAAAATTGAACTATCAAAAATAAAAGAAATATATATTTATTCTGATGGTATTACTCAAGCTTTTGATGAGCTAAAGATATATTCATCATGTGAAGACTTATTTTCACATGAAGTAAATATCACTGAATTGATTAGGCAAATTGTTAACGTTGCTAATAGTGATCCAGAACTTAATCGTTATCCTCGATTTAAGAAAAACGATGATATAAGTATTATAAAAATAACATTTTAGTTTTTTAAAGAGGTGATATATTGCTTTACGTTACTGGAGATACGCATCGAATGGTTCATTTTCAAAAAATTAAAAATTTTATTGCTGAAAATAAAAATTTAAATAGAGATGACTTTTTAATAATTTGTGGTGATTTTGGAGGGGTATGGGATAAAAATACTTTGATAGAAGACTTAAAGCCATATGAAGAGCTACCTTTTATGGTATTATTTGTTGATTGTAATCATGAAAATTTTGATTTATTAAATCAATACCCTATAAAAGATTGGAATAATGGTAAAGTGCATCAAATTAGTGAAAATATAATTCATCTTATGCGTGGTCAGGTTTATACAATCAATGATAAAAAAATATTCACTTTTGGTGGAGCAACAAGTTCAGATAAAAAGTATCGTATAAATCATGTAACCTGGTGGGATGATGAGGTTCCTAATTTTGATGATTATGATGAAGCTATAAAAAATTTAAAGTTATATAATTATAAAGTGGATTTAATAATTACGCATTCATGTGATGAAAAATCTCTTTATTATCAGCCTTTAGTAACCTTAGATAAAGCCCAAAAGGTTTATGAAGAGAATCAATTGCTTAGTAATTTTGAACAAATTATAGATTATGATCATTGGTATTTTGGACATTATCATATAGATGGAGATATAAACGAGAAAAAAACAGCAGTATTTAATAACATAATTGCTATTAAATAAGGAGGTAAGTATAATGACGAAAATAAAGATTTGCCTTTCACTTTCTTTAATTATTATAATAGGCTATATAGTTTTTGGGCTAGTAATGTTTTTTACAGGATTAAATGGACTTAACAATAATAATGTTGAGGCAGATAATGTTGTTCAAGCCTTTGGTATTGCTTTTGCTACAGGTCTTGGGGCAGCTGTTGTAATAGCTTTGTCTATTATTATCTTTATCTTTTCAGTGATTTATTTAGCTGTGACAATATTATTATTTATAGATTATCATTATATTAAGAATAATAAGTTTAATCGGGTTATCTTTATATTAGCAATAATTTTTACTATTGCAAGCATCGTTTTAGCAGTGGTGCTATTACTAATGAAGCTAATTGTATTTGCTATTTTATCACTTTTGTATTCGGTGGTGCTAGTGTTATTTATAATTTTTAAAAAAAGAATATTTAAAAGCAATATAATATGTCAAGATAGTAAGTAAAAAATTACTTACTATCTTTTTAATTAAAAATAAAAATAGATATGTCAATGACTTTTGAAAAGTTCCTAAAATAAATTAAACATTAGCACTGTTTT
>ERZ1643246.3528-NODE-3528-length-13306-cov-6.213946_pt1 | contig 13306 bp, 15 predicted proteins | sample MGYA00579265_ERZ1643246 | MGnify/ENA primary metagenome ERZ1643246 (study PRJEB29033, sample SAMEA4952261) | chicken gut metagenome | biome: Broiler Chicken; feature: Gastrointestinal Tract; material: Caecum | place: Ireland | collected 2018 | study: Broiler... | reverse complement strand
CGCCTCCAAAAAGCTCTGAACGATGCGCGGTGCTTCATACCACCAGATCGGAAAACCGACAAATACGACATCATAACGCTGCATATCACGGACCGTTTCAGCGATGGCCGGACGGCTCTTCGCATCCTTCATCTCGATCGTACTGCGGCTCTTTTTATCCGTCCAGTTCAGATCGGCCGCTGTATAAGGCTGTACCGGAACGATCTCAAAGAGATCTCCGTCGACCGTCTCTGCCAGCGTTCTGGCCAATTGAGCGGTCACACCGCTGGCTGAAAAATAGGCTACCAATGCTTTTTTCATAGTAATGTTCCTCCATTTCTGTCTTTTCTTCTTTTTATCCAGAAGAAGCGCAGGGTCGAAAGATCCACAAACAGGAACCACGGAGCCCGATCGCCTTTTCAACACATCTCTCCGTTTTTCTCCTGTCAAATCATCCTGCCCCATGCACATGACAACAGCTGTCGTGACTGCCTGCAGCCTTGGCTGGCACGGCTCCCTGAACAGTCGCTTCTGTTATCCTGTCAGCTTTATTGTAAATCATTCTGACACAGTGTCAATATAGTGGACCATGCTTATTTTGCATATAGGATCATGCCATTTGGTTATCGTTTTGATCGTACCTTTTTTGATAATTATTCTGTTGATAACTGCGATCGAAATGTGCAAGCTTTACCGTTATAAAAAAAGATGATCTCCTGTTCAGGAAATCATCGGTATCGAACGTCATCAGGCGCTTCGTTTCTTTTTCAGCTCATAGAGAAAGCTCATCGCTTCCATCGGCGTCATCGTGTTGATGTCGACCATATCGATCATATCGGCGATCTCCCGCATCTGCGGGTCTTCCTTTTCGACCACCATCATCTGCGGCTGATAGATGCCGCCATCTCCCTGCAGCTCCCAGCCTTCCAGCAGCTGACGGGCACGCTGCAGAACGATCTCCGGCAGTTTTGCCAGACGTGCGACATTGATGCCATAGGACTTATCCGCTTTGCCATCGAGCATCCGGTACAGGAAGGTCACCTCGTCCTTTTCTTCATGTACTTCCACATGCAGATTGCGGATCGTCTCATTCTCTTCGCCCAGCTGGGTCAGCTCATGATAATGCGTGGAAAACAGGGTCTTGGCATGAATGTTCGCATCGATGTATTCGATCATCGCCTGGGCTAATGCCATTCCATCATAGGTGGAAGTGCCTCGGCCGATCTCATCAAAGAGGATGAGCGAATGCTCGGTCGCATGCTGAAGCGCATGATTGGCCTCCATCATCTCCACCATAAAGGTCGATTTCCCGCTCAGGATATCATCGCTGGCACCGATCCGCGTAAAGATCTGATCAAATACCGGAAGCAGGGCAGAACGGGCCGGGACAAAGCTGCCGATCTGTGCCATGATGACCAGCAGGGCGTTCTGCCGCATGAAGGTGGATTTACCACCCATGTTCGGTCCGGTGATGATGCTGACGGTCTGCTCCTCCTCCATCTTCAGGTCGTTGGATACATACCGCTTCGTCTTCATCATGCTCTCCAGGATCGGATGTCTGCCTTCGATGATCTCGATGCGGTGCCCTTCATGGAACTGTGGACGTACATAGCCGTTTTCCCCGGCCAGCTGCGCAAGGGAATACAGCACATCGATGGTTGCCAGCGCATTCGCCAGATCGTGCAGCTTTGGCAGATACACCTTGATCTGATTGAGCAGATCGGTAAACAGTTCAGCCTCCAGCCGCAGTTTTTCCTCCTGTGCATGCAGAATGGTATCTTCCTGTTCCTTGAGCTCCTCGGTGATAAAGCGTTCCGCATTGGCCAGTGTCTGTTTGCGCACATAGCCAAATTCCGGTTTGATGGCCTCCAGATTTCCCTTGCGTACCTCAATATAATAACCGAATACACGGTTATAGCCGATCTTGAGCGATTTGACGCCGGTCCGCTCCCGTTCTCTGGCCTCCAGCTCCAGGATCCAGCTCTTTCCATCCCGGCTGATCCGACGCAGTTCGTCCAGCCGTTCATTGTAGCCGTCGACGAACACACCGCCATCCTTGACCGTCAGCGGTGGTTCCTCCACGATTGCTCCATCGATCAGATCGTGCAGCGTCATGCAGGTGTCGATCGTCCGATATTCCGGATAGCTGGGGCATCCCTTGAACAGATCGAAGATGACCGGCGCATGTTCCAGCGTGCGGATCAGACGCAGGACATCCCGTGGGGATGCGCTGCCATAGGCGACCCGGGCGCCCAGACGCTCCAGATCATAGACATAGCGCAGATGTTCCTTCAGTTCATCCCGGATCATGAAGTCATCGCTGAGGTAGGCGACCGCATCCTTACGCTTTTTGATTTCTGCTGTCTGGATCAGCGGATATTCGATCCATTTCTTCAACAAACGCGAGCCCATGGCACTCATGCAGTGGTCCATGAAGCTCCACAACGACATCTGTTTCCCGCTGCCGCGCAGAGAGGCCGTCAGCTCCAGATTCTGCTTCGTCGCATAGTCCATCTGCAGAAATTCCTGTTCATAGATCATCTCCACTGGCTGTAAATGGGTCATGGTCCGCTTCTGTGTCTCATCGAGATAGTTCATCAGCAGTCCAAACGCATGATGCACCCGCTGATCGCTGATGCCGTTTAACAGCCGCTGATACGTTTCCTTGACCGTATCGTGATTCATCGCGGAGATGGTAATCGTCTCCAGCTCTTCGATCATCTTTCGCAGGCGCTTATCAAAGCTGTGCTCCACCACGATCTCTCGCACATTGTTCTGTAACAGCACCTTCTGCAGAGCGATCACGCTCTTGTCGATCAGCTGGGCCTTCATCTCACCGGTCGTCATCTCACAGAGGACCACACAGATGCCATACTGATAATCATACAGCGACGCAATGTAATTGGTGTTTTTCTCATCCGCATTTTCATCCATGATCGTGCCCGGCGTTACGATGCGGATGACTTCTCGCTGTACCAGTCCCTTGGCGAGGGCCGGATCTTCCACCTGTTCCACGATCGCCACCTTATAGCCTTTCTGGATCAGACGCTGAATGTAGACGTTCGCCGCATGATGCGGGACCCCGCACATCGGCACCTTTTCCTCCACACCGGCGCTTCGTCCGGTCAGCACCAGATCCAGTTCCAGAGAAGCAGTCTTGGCATCCTCAAAAAACATCTCGTAGAAATCCCCCAGACGATAAAATATGATCGCATCCGGGTTCTCCTGCTTGATCTGCAGATAGTGCTGCATCATCGGTGTAAATTTATTTTTTTCTGCCACTGCGCTCAACTCCGTTTTCTTCATCTAATTCCTTATTATAGCATAATTTTCAGCCGGTATTTCCTCATGCGGATGATCTTTCTCTCGCGATCCTCCGCTTTTTTGCTCTTTTCTTAATGTTCACCAAAACCTTTGATATTTTGTGCTATAATAGTTACTACTTGACGTGGTGAATGGAGTGATGCTATGAAACGGTCATTGAAATACACCAAGCAGCCCAATCGCATTGACTATGGATTTCTCAGCATTCTCGTCGCTTTGATGCTGATCAGCTTTATTTCCATCTACAGTGCATTTAACCTGATGACACAGAGCGGCCCGACGATCCTGCTGCAACAGGTCGTCTGGTATGCACTGGGCTTCTTTGTTATGGCTGCCATCATGTTCTTTGGCAATGATACGATCATGCAATATATAAAGAAGGCCTATTTTTTTCTGATGGGCTGTCTGGTCTACCTGCTGTTATCCAAGTACTGTGAAGCCCTGCTTGGATTCAATCTGCCGCTCGCAAACGATGTCAATGGGGCCTATGCCTGGTTTCAGTTTCCATTCGGCAGCTTTCAGCCAAGTGAATTCATGAAGATCGTACTGATCATCATCTGTGCGGATGTCATCAATGAACATAATTCCAGCCGGGCGATGGTCACGTATACCAGCGACATCGAACTGTTCAAAAAGATTTTGCAATGGGCAGCGGCACCTCTGCTGCTGATCCTGCTGCAGCCGGATACCGGCATCTGTCTGATCATCGGCATCTCTCTGGTCGTCATGCTGATGTGCAGCGGCATCAAAAAACAGTGGATCATCATCGGCGGCGGTCTCATCCTGTTTGTCCTGTTCGTGTTCTTCTATCTGTTTTTCTTCCAATACGAACTGCTGACCCGTTTTATCGCTTCCTATAAGCTGACGCGTATTACCGCATGGTTTTATCCGGAAGAGAATATGATGACGTATGGAAACCAGCTGTATACCTCCCTGCTTTCCCTGGGAGCCGGCGGTCTGACCGGCTTTGGTCTGCAGCCGGATATGCAGTCCATTCCGGAGGCACAGACCGACTTTATCTTTGCGACGATCGGTCAGTCGTTCGGGCTGATCGGAACGACCATCGTACTGGTCGCCTGTCTCGCCCTGGATCTCTACATCCTGCGCATTGCGATCCACACATCCAACATGACGGAAAAATACATGATCAGCGGTGTGCTGGGCGTTCTGATCTATCAGCAGATCCAGAATCTGGGCATGGTCACCGGGCTGTTGCCGATCACCGGCATCACCCTGCCGCTTATCTCTTATGGCGGTTCCTCCATCCTCTCTTACTTTATTTGCTTCGGCATGATCATGAACATCAGTTCACATGCCAAAAAGTTCTCCGACTTCACTTACAGTTAAGGCCTCAGCGAGGTCTTTTTCTTTTTTCGGATATCCGGCCTGTGTATTATTTTCTTTTCACAGATGGCATGAGCGATGACTTCGACATGGTTGCGCTGGAAACCGTCAACAACGCTTATCTGGGTGGCGATACCAGTCTCGCCTGCTCTGCCGAAACACAGGCACAGATCGATCAGCTGGTCGTCGATCTGGTAAAGAAGCAGCATCAGAAGGCATATGCGCTGTTGAGCGAACATCGTCAGAAGCTGGATGAGATCGCACAGTACCTGTATGAAAAAGAAACGATCACCGTTGAGGAGTTCATGGAACTGCTGCATGCATAAACCGGACACATCCGATACCGAAATCGAACGAATACAAAAAGGAGAAGGACATTCACTCGGATGTTCCCTCTCCCTTTTCTGTATTGTTTTTTCGATTTTTTCTGTGTGACGGTCAAATGCTCAGTACAGATTTTTCAGACGCTTCAGGTAGCTGTACTCCCGATAGCGGGCAAAGCGCACATACTTGTCGGAGAACTGTACACGCACTTCCCGTGCGCTTTCCAACGGCACGGCAATATGATCGTAGCACAGCATGGCCGTACGAAAATCTTCACTGACCATGCGGACACGGCGGTTTTCCATCATGATATAGGGATTGCCCAGTGAGCGATGCTTGGAATGCTGGATCGGTGTGATCTCCGCCAGCTGCATCACCGACAGACCGCTGTCGATCACGGCGCCTTTTAAGGAACGGTTGTAGGCGGTCGATCCGGCCTGTGTGCTCAGACAGATACCGGAACCTCGGCAGTTTTCAAAGTATTCACCATCGACATAGATGTCCATGTTCTGTGACCGGATCACATTCTCGATGCGCATCTCGTTTAATGCATAGACCGGCGCATCCCATGTATCCACTTCGATCTTCAGCAGTGGTGAGGAATTGATCCTGGGAACGCTCGTCAGCAGATCGTTGAGGCAGACATCCAGTTCATCCTGGGTATAATCGGTAAAGAAGCCCAGGGTGCCGGTGTGGATCCCCAGGAACATCAGATCATTGATCCGCTCCATATACTGATGAACACCATACAGCAGCGTACCGTCTCCACCGATGCAGATGACCAGTTCCGGATGCTGTTCATCCGCTGTCCATCCACCACTGTTTAATCGACGGGTCACTTCTGCCGCCACTCTCTGCGTATTTTCATCTAATTTTTTCACGACCGCATATCGCATGTGCATCACTTCCTCTGTGGTTAAGTGTATCACAGTTTTTTTTGTATTTCTACCTGCGTTCCTGCTGTAATCTTTTGAAGCGGATGGTACAATACAGAAGAGGAGGCTTTGATCGTGAAAGAACATATCGAAAAAGAATATAAGGTCCTGCTGAATCGGGAACAGTTTGATGTGTTGATAGAATTATTGCAGCCGGAACCGGCATTCTGTCAGACGAACCGTTATTTTGATACAGCGGAGCGTTATTTACAGAAACATGGGGACGCGCTGCGGATCCGGGAAAAGAACGGACAGTTTCTGTTTACACTGAAAGTACGAAAGAATGCAGACACGCTTCTGGAATATGAGGGACCTGTGGATCGCTGCGATGCATCGGCATTTGAACAGGCAGACATTCAGGAGCTGTTACATGCGCACGGCGTCTGTCAGCCGCTGCAGCAGATCGCGGAACTGAGGACCTGGCGGGCCATACACATCACGGATCATGCGGAAATCTGTCTCGACATCAATCAATATCAGGGTCACACCGATTATGAGATCGAATATGAATATACTCAGCCACACGATGGCCGTACCTGTTTCCAGTCCATACTGGATCATGTGCACATCACATATGAAACGAACTGTGCTTCCAAGATTGCCAGAGCGATGGCGGTCAGCGGCGGTGTTGCAGACGATCGATCAGCGGAATAGGAGGAATGGAACATGGCAACGATCTTTGTTTATGGTACCTTGCTGGAAGGGTGCCGCAATCATGACAGACTGCTGATAGGACGTGTACGCTCGATCCAGACGGCTTATGTCAAAGGAACGCTCTATTCATTGAAAGGGGTGGACTACCCGGCGCTGGTCGACGGGGATTCGTTTATCCGTGGTGAGCAGATGGAGGTCGCGGACGACGTCCTGCCGCTTCTGGATGAACTGGAGGGCTATCGTGGCGAAAATGATCCGATGAATATGTATCATAAGGTTTGGATGGACATTTATGATGAGGACCAGATCCGCCGGATCAAACTTCCGGTTTATGTGTACAACATCGATCGTCCAGATCAGAGAGACGCTCTCGATACGGTCATCACGGAACAGGACTATCGTCAGTGGCTGAAACATCGATTCGGATAAAAGCGCAGACCATTACACAAAAGATGAAAGGAACTTCCTTGTTTGGATACCCAAATAACGGAGGTTCTTTTTTATGAAACATAGAAAAGGATCGTCCCCTGTTTGATACAAGAGTCGATCCTTGTCCACTGCATAAAGCATCATTCAAACCAGTGTACAACACATTGGGTTTCCTTCTGATTCGATGTAACGATCCGGTTTCTCTTTCTGATCGGTCGGATCTATTTCATGACTGTCAAACCAATCATTCTTATTGTTGTAATCACTTTAATTACATCTTTTTTCTTCCTTCAAATGCTTTGATCAATGTCAGCTCATCCGCGTAATCCAGGTGACCGCCCATCGGCAGACCATGCGCGATCCTGGTCACATTGACCTGTTTGTCTTCCAGCAGTTTTGACAGATACAGTGCGGTGGTTTCTCCTTCTACGGTCGGATTGGTCGCAAGAATGATTTCTTCTGTCTGTTCATCGACCCGATCCAGAAGACTTTCGATGTTCAGATCCTGAGGCAGGATTCCTTTTGATGTGTTGATGGCTCCATGAAGCACGTGATATACGCCGTTGTAAGTGTTCATCTTCTCCATGGCAATCACATCTTTTGCGCTCTGTACGACACAGATGACATGAGGATTTCTCGTCTTGTCCGCACAGATCTGGCAATGATCTCCCTCACTAAGGTTTCCGCAGATCGTACAGTTTTTCAGACCGCCCTGGATCGATGACAATGCATGGATGAATTCATTTAGAGTTTCTTCATCCCACTCCAATGCCGTAAATGCGTAACGTTCCGCTGTTTTGACACCAACACCCGGCAAATGTCGGAATGCCGTAATCAGATCCTCAAATTTCTGTGGATACATTTAAAACACTCCTGGGATCGAGATGCCGGATGTCATCGACTGCATTTTCCGGTCTTTTTCATCTTTTGCCTGCTGCAGCGCCTGATTCAGACATACGATCAGCATATCCTGAAGGTCTTCTTTGTTTTCTGTATCCATCAGCTCATCGCTGATCTCGATGCGACTGACTTCCATGTTTCCTTTGACGCAAACATGCAGCGCGCCGCCGCCCATGCTCGCCTCGTATTCTTTTTTATCAATTGTTTCCTGTGCAACGCTGAGATCCTGCTGAAGCTTCATCGCTTCCTGCAGCAGCTTTTCCATATCCATATGACTATTCCTCCATGAAGACGATTTCATCACCGAACAGATCGGTCAGTTTTTCTTCGGTCGTCTTTACTGTTTCTTTCTGTTTTTTTTCTTTTTTTACTTCGATGTGTACGGGTTCCGGCAGTTTTCCCTGGATCATCTGTTCTTTAAAACGGCCGATCACGCGTTTGCGCTGTTCATGATCGATGGCAAATACTTTCTTGGAGATGCCCAGCAGCTGATTGGTGAAGGACAGGAACCCTTCTTTCTGCTCGATCTGATTGATTTCCTTTGCCTCGATCGTGCTGGCAGCCGATAAGACGATGTAATTCTTCCCGCTCGCAACGATCTCGGTATTCTTGATTGCATTTGCATATTTTGCCCAGTCCAGTTCGTTCAGATATTCCGGCATGTCACGGAATTTCTCGTCGTCCATCTGTCGCTCCTGTTTATTTGCCCCGACCAGCAACCGCAGCACATACGTATCATCGATCATCAGCGATGGTTCCTCTTTGGTTGCTGATTGTTCTTTCTGTGCCTCTTCTTCCATATCAAACAGACATTCCTGTTTCTTTTCTGCTGTTTCTCTCGGTTCCAGCGGCATGGCAGGCTGCTTTGATGTTTCACGTGAAACATCATTTTCTTTTTTCGGTAGATCTGCTAATGGAATCTGTGGATCTGCTGCTGGTTTTTCGATTGGTCGATCAGCCTTTGAAAGATCGTTCATCCGATTTTGAATGACCGGCTGTACTTTTGGTTTATTGTCCGCTGAAGAATCTGTTGAACTGATTTCTGCTGTTGTTTTCTCTTCTCCGATGTTGAGCAGTTTTAACATGGCCACTTCAAAATAAGACAGCACGTCCGAAGCATTTCGATACTTTTCAAAAGTATCCATCAGCACATCCAGCATCTGAAAACGACGGGATTTTGGAATCTGAATCAGCTGTTCGCGGATCACATCCTGATACGCGGAAGAAATCAGATGTTCGTCTTCGGTCAAACTGTAAATCAGACTTTCTTTCAGCAGATCGATCAGATCTGAGGTCAGACGGCGGATATCGATCCCCTTTTCATTGAGTTCTTCGATCTGGTTCACCATCTCCAGATAGTTGTTCTGAATGACATTATGCAGAAGGAGACCCTTTTCAGCCGGCGTCGTGATTCCATAGATCGAATTGATGTCCTCTATGGTGATCGCATCCTGCGCATATGCAATGCACTGATCCAGTATGGAAAGCGCATCGCGCATGCCTCCGTCTGCCAGTACGGCAATCATGCGCACCGCTTCTTCATCCATTTGAATATGTTCCTGATCCAGTACATACTGCAGGCGCTCTACGATATCCGATACGCTGACTTTATGGAAATCAAATCGCTGGCAGCGTGAAATGATCGTCGGGAGCACCTTATGCGGCTCGGTCGTGGCAAAGATGAAGATCACATGGGCCGGCGGCTCTTCGATCGTCTTCAGCAGCGCATTGAACGCCCCTGTTGACATCATATGCACCTCATCGATGATATACACTTTGTACTTTCCTTCCATTGGTGCATATTTTACTTTTTCGATCAGATTTCGTACTTCGTCCACCCCGTTGTTGCTGGCGGCGTCAATTTCTATGATGTCCGGATGTGCTCCATTTTGAAAATCCAGACAGTTTTTACAGGATCCGCAAGGTGCCGATTCCTGATGTTCACAATTCAGCATTTTTGCAAATATCTTCGCAATCGATGTCTTTCCAGTCCCTCTTGGACCACAAAATAAATAGGCATGTGCGATCTTTTGCTGTTTGACCGCATTGATCAGTGTCTGGACGATGGCCTTCTGTCCAGCGACCCCATCAAAGCTGTCCGGTCTGTATTTACGATAAAGTGCTTGATATGCCATGGTTCACCTGCTTTCCGATAGTTCCTCGCTTCTACAATTATAGCATACTCCTCCACTGATTTTCTGATGGAATTTGATATCTGTTCGATCTCTGATTCCTATGCTCAACAGCACGAAAAAAGCAGAGATCGACGATGCTCTGCTATGTATTTGAACGATTTTTGTTTTTTCGTTTCTCTTTAAAAAACGCTGTCAGCAGTCCGCTGCACTCTTCTTTCAGAACCCCGGAAACCACCTGCGGATAGTGATTGAATCCTTTCGTCTGATACATCTGCATGCAGCTTTCGATGCAGCCTCCTTTTGGATCCGATGCACCGTAGATGACAGTTCGTACCCTGGACTGAAGGATCGCACCGGCACACATTGGACATGGTTCCAGTGTAACATACAGATCACAGTCTTCCAGACGCCAGCTGCCGATTCGTTTACAGGCACGTTCAATGGCGATGATTTCTGCATGTGCCGTTGATTTCTGTGTCTTCTCACGCTGATTGTAACCACGGGCAATGATCATTCCATCTTTTACGATAACACAACCAATCGGCACTTCATCCGCTTTCCATGCTTTTTTTGCCTGTCTGATTGCCTCTTTCATATAATATTCATAGGATTCCATCGATCTGTATCCTCCTGATGTTTCACGTGAAACACATATAAGAAAAAAGCTACCGCACATGATAGAGCTTCCTTAAGGCTGCTTCGTTCCCGACCTGACCTGATTCGTAAGATACCATTGCAGTAGCTCAATCATTATAACAATTTCGAAATCAGCCGTCAAGTATTTGCTTGTCATCCTAGAAGAAAACCACCACCTGAGAACCACAGCAAATTTCGATCGTTGTTCTTCATCCAACCACATCATCGTTCCTGAATCTGCCATCGTCCCAATCGATATTTCCGGATTGCTCAATGAAATCAAACATCTAAATCAGACCTTCATTGACGTTCAAATACACATGATCCATTTTTTTGAAACCAGGATGAAAACAGCGAGATGATGTTTGATGTATTTGCATCGTGGCCAAAAATCACCAGGTCATCTTCTCATTTCATCATTCGACAATGATACCGGATATGGAATCAGACAATCAGAGAAACAGACCATCGGGAAGATCAAGGTCCACACCGTCATAGTCAAGCATCCGGGTTTCATCCATATGCTTACAGAAAGACTGAAACAGAACAACCAGTCCCATCTGCCGACTGTCATATCGTGATCCGGAAGTCAAACGAATCGGCAGTTCACGCCAGTTGCTGTGTGTGGTGTAAAATGCTGTCAGCTGCGGATGGCAGGTAAACAGTGAGAAGTCCGCAATATGCGCTTCATGGAGATACGACTCCAAATATGTTAACAGCCTTATGCCATATCCGAGGTTTCGCTGATCCGGTTTAATGCAAAAACAAGTGAGCGCCGCAAACACAGATTGGGTACTTGAAAAGGGATACAGAAAGATACCGGCATATCCGATCATCAGATTTCCGTTCCACATACAGACAGAAAGCACATTCAGTTCTGGAAGATGAATAGAAGAAACAGCTGTCTCCTGATAACAACGACAGACGAACGCATCGATTTTCTTTTGATCAAAGATGTTCAGATCATTATAAAACGCAATTTGGAAAGATGTATCCATGCTCATACGATTCCTCCCTATCAATTGTTTCACGTGAAACAATTCATCTGCATGCTCCATTTATATCACTATAACATAAAATATTTTTTTAAAAAGAAAAAAATGCGAAAAGACATTTATAAAATGCTAAATGTAATATATACTTTACATTATGAAATTTATAAAGTATAATCAAGGCAGTAATAGAAAAGGAGGAAATAACGATATAGTGAAAAACAAAAAATTAAAAATGGCTCGTCTTGAATGTGATATGAGTCAAGAAGATTTAGCGAATGCAGTTGGTGTCACTCGCCAAACAATAGGTTTGATTGAAGCTGGAAACTACAATCCAACTTTAAAACTTTGTGTAGCTATATGTAAAGCTCTAAATAAAACTTTAAATGATTTGTTTTGGGAGGAATGAAATATGATTAAGAAAAGTAAAGATGAACGTATCGTCAGTATAAACAATAAAATTCAGAGTGAAGCATTTCTAATCGTGGTATTGCTTTTAGGTATTTCAATTTTTATAAAAGGGTACTTTTATGATATGCCTGTTTCGTCTTACATTACTGAATTAGCAGTTATGGTAATTGCTCTTGCTTATATCGTAGTGCGTGGGGCTATACTAGGATATAATTCTTTGGATACATCAAAGCGTGGTAAGTATATTACGATTTTAGCAACTTTTGGATTAAGTTTAGCGGTATCCATAGCCAATGGTGTAAGAAACTATACTTCATATGGCGATAGATATACAGGAATATTTGATATTCATTTTCTCGCTGTCATAGGAGTTAGCTTTTTATCTTCTTTTGCCTTTATTTCTCTAATTTTGTTTATTGTCTCTTGTATAGATAAAATGGGACAGAAAAATCTAGAAAAGAAAATAGAATATGATGAGGAGAAACATGATGAAATCAAATGATACAGTCAAAAAATTAGTTGTATTATTCATTGCTGTTGGTGTTGGAACTTTTATTTGCAACGTATTAGAACGAACTGAGCTTAACGTTTGGATAGCTAGAGGAACAGGAGCCTTAATTACAATCATTGTAGGTTTTTTAATTTCGTATTGTTTAAAAAAGATAAATCATGATGATGCATAAAACTAGAAAAAAATTATTGTTACAATCCAGAAAATCCAAAAATGAAAGGAATTTAAAATATATGTGTTGAGAAATATTTAACTATTTCTGAAAGTTGGTGGTGTTTAATGGGAAAATATTAATTGTAGAATTTACAGATAAGGAAGAAGCTATGTTTTATCAAATAACAGACTGGCTTACTAAATATTTATGTACTTCTCCTGTTTTGATAAAAAAGCAATCCCACAGTTTAAGCATAAATCCATATACACGTATTGTCACCGACCAAAGCGGAAGAACTATATATTTAACAGCAAAAGAATTTGACCTACTGTATTTTCTTTCCAGCCACAAAGGACAGGTATTCACTAAGGAACAGATTTACGAAAATGTATGGGGATATGACAATGCACCGGACGCAAGCAATCTTTCCTCATTCATCAGAAAGTTAAGACTGAAAATAGAACCACACCCAGACAATCCACGATATATCATTACTGTCTGGGGTGTGGGATATAAATTCAGTGAAGAAGAAAAACCGTAGCTGTATTTCACAATTCATTGTGATCTGCACGCTACGG
>ERZ1643246.3525-NODE-3525-length-13310-cov-7.688872_pt1 | contig 13310 bp, 14 predicted proteins | sample MGYA00579265_ERZ1643246 | MGnify/ENA primary metagenome ERZ1643246 (study PRJEB29033, sample SAMEA4952261) | chicken gut metagenome | biome: Broiler Chicken; feature: Gastrointestinal Tract; material: Caecum | place: Ireland | collected 2018 | study: Broiler... | reverse complement strand
TGGAATAGCAGCGGAGTGGTAATTCTAATTTCTGCCTTTGTGAAAGGGACGCCCCTTTTGCGGGCAGTTTTCTATTATCTCACCGGACGGCACACAATTGCTTCTTCGGATATTTTTCTAAGTTCCCGTGGGGCAGATCCGTCGGAGAGGAAATAATGTCCGTCTTTGTCGACGATGACGGCGCTTTTTTGTCCATCCATATAAAAGATCATGTAATCATTTTTATAAATGTGATAAAAACCTTCCTGTAATATCACATTATTGATATTATACCACTGGAACCTGCCGGATCTTCCTTCATCAGAGGAAGGAGGAATCACAGCAATATATTGTGCGTCATCGAGAGAATTACTCTGGTATGTGCCAAAGAAATGGGAAGGGGTGTCGTTTTCACGTTGATGCGTGAGGGATGCATTGTCGGCAGGAATCAATTGTATCAGTACACTGAATATGAAAATACAGATAACAGCAGCTATCGTGATATAGATAATCTTTTTACGTGTAAGCAATGTATCTACTCCCCCTTCCGACAGGTGATCGCAGCCGGCGATATTTTCAGAATCTTTTCCGGATGCCGTAACGATAGCGTCAGAGAATCATCTGTGAGATAGTAGTTCCCGTTTTGCCGGGTGATGGATGCAATCTGTCTGCCGCCGGCAAAAAGGATGATAGATTCATTTTTGTCAATGCGATAATTTCCTTCGTGGAGGATCACGTCATCGGTGGTATACCACTGAAAATGCAGTTCCCTGTCTGCTCCTGTCCGGGAAGGCGGGAGGACGGCGATGTATTCGATGTCGCCGGGCAGCTCCCGCTGGTAAGTGCCGGCAGCGTCAATGATGATTTTTTTCTTTTTTTCAGACATAATCATTCCTTCTTTCGGACGTTCATCTGAACGATGTTTGCAGATGAAAACCGTTCAGTAATGGTACTTCAAGTATATAATACAAAGAGAAAAATGGCAAGGGTCCGCTGTGATCTGAAAGAAATTCGTGATAGGGATTTTGGGATTATTTTGCCGGCACCCATTGCATCCGGACGTCTTTTGGGAGTATAATAATCTATACCAGCAGATGTGTCATTGTCTATGCGGATGTATATCGATCATGTAGATGTGTGTCGATCATCCGGATGTGCATTGATTATGCGGATATGTTATCGATCCGCCGGATGCGCGGTCAGTCATGGGTGTCTGCCGCGCGGCCAAAACGGTGCAGACTAGCGTACAGGACACACCGGAATAAAATGGATGAGGAGGTAATCTTTGTGGAAAAGGCGATAAATGTTGCCCGGTATATTTATACGGAATATAAAAAGCTGTCGGGGAAGAATCTTGATGAGATGAAACTGCATAAATTGCTCTATTTTACTCAGAGGGAATCTCTGGCCATTACGGGAGAGCCGATGTTTCCGGAAGAGTTTGAGGGATGGAAATACGGCCCGGTATGCCTGGAAGTGAGAAAGAGATTTGCCAGGGAGGCGGGAATTCCCGGCGGTGTGGGAAACTTTGATATGGACACCATGGCGATTTCACTGGCCAGCGCATATATTGCCAAAAATATTATTCTGCAGTATGGTTCCTGTGAGGCGGGAAAGCTGAATGAATTGTCGCTGGGAGAAATGTCATGGAAAAATGCACGGAAAGGTCTGGGACCGGAGGAAGAAGGAAATACCAAGATGCGTCTGGAGGATATCAAAAAAGACGCGGAGAAGGTCAGACCATATGATTCTGTGTGGGATATGTATTACGATGAGTTTGAGGATGCGGAGGATATTCAATGATAGGAAAGGCGTACGTTTCCACCTTTAAATATTATAATAACCGGACGCATCGTCTCGATTTTAAGAACAGGCCGGTACTGATCATCGGTCAGGCGGACAGCACGGATTATGTGATTTTGCCTGTATCCAGGGTGACGAATCAGAATAATCTGGATCATCATTACGATGTGGTTCTGGAACCGGAGCAGGTTCCTCTGCTGCATTTGAAAGAGCGTTCCTTTGTCAGAACTCATAAGCAGTCCATTGTGAATGCAGGGGAACTGACCAGGGAGATTGTTGATTTCAGAAAGGAATATCCGGATATTTACCGGACGATCATTGCCAGAATGGAGGAGTTTCAGAAGAATCTGGTTGTCAATGCGTTACATAAATAGAAAGAACAGCGTTCCTTTAAGATTATCTGAGGGACGCTGTTTTTATTGACTTTGCAGGAATATATTACTATAATATCAATATGGATATTTGTAGTTATTTCGGTTTTATACGACAGCATGTCTGAGAGTGGACCGGAGAGTGTCAGACAGAAGAAACGGGGGACATTATGGAAAAAATATCTTTACAGGGAGTGAAGAATGCCCGGGACCTGGGAGGTATCCGTACAGCGGACGGAAAGGTTATCCGGAAGAAACACCTGATAAAAAGCGGCCAGCTGTTCGGAGCTACGCCGCAGGATATGCAGACGTTGAGAGATGAGTATCAGGTGAAGCTGATCGTGGATCTGCGGACCCAGACAGAGCGGACCAGGTATCCGGACCCGGAGATCAGAGGTATCTCGAATATATGGAATCCTATTTTTAAAGAGGATATCCAGGGAGCCAGTGTATTTACTCCAGGGGAGAAAGAGATTCTTGAGAAGCATCTGAAGGCATTGTTTATTTTGAATCATTGTTCGGATAAGATGGAAGATGCCGCTGTGGAAGCGGTGCGGGAGATGGTTCAGAAAGAACAGTTTGATCCGGAAGCGTATATGGCACGGATCTATCATAAGTTTGTGAATAATCAGGTGATCCAGAAGCAGATCAAGCAGTTTTTCTCTTTGTTGGTGAATCGCAGGGGAGGCGCTGTGCTGTGGCACTGCGGAGCCGGCAAGGACAGAAGCGGTATCTGCTGTGCATTGCTTTTATATGCGCTGGGTGTGCCGAAGGCAGATATCATCGAGTATTATGCTGCGACAGAAGAGTCTTCAGAGGATGCGGTGGAGTACATTTTAGAGAAGTTATTCCCTGCTTCAGTTCCGGGGAACGACCGGTATCAGGAGATCGCCCGGAAGATTTTTGGGAAGAAGACCTGTTACATAGAAGCATTTTTCAATGCCATTGAGAAGGATTATATCAGCGTGGATAACTATCTGCAGAAGGCTGTGGAGCTGCATGTGGACAACATTGTTAGATTGAAGACATTATATCTGAAACCATAAAGTACGAACAGAGAAAAGCCAGGATGCCGAAGCGGTGGTGTGTCCATGGCTTTTCTTTGTCTTCAGAGAGTGTTACATGGAACAGGGGGTGGAGAAATGAGATACGAGATTGGTCAGGTGTTAAAGAAAGACCAGGTTATGAAACTGGTTTTTGGTAAATGTTCTGTGCCGAAGCAGATACTGGGCAGACATCTGGTGGCCGGCGGACAGGTAATCGCGGCCTGTCATCCCAATGCGGTCCGCATGAGGCTTCTTGCGGAAGACGGAAGTGTTTATGAGATGGATATGGTGGAGAGACAGCCGGTTTTCGCCTTATTTTTACCACACAGAGAAAGATTTGCTTATCAGCTGGAAATGTATTTGCGCAGCGGGGAGAAGATCGTTCATTATGATCCGTACAGTTTTCCGTGTCAGATTACGGAAGAGGAGGAGAGAGAGTTCCTCCGCGGCAGATGGCGGAATGCATATCATAAAATGGGATGCCATCCCATGGAGATCGACGGCGTGAGAGGAATGTACTTTGCGGTGTGGGCGCCGCATGTGCAGTGTGTCAGCCTGGTGGGGGATTTTAATCACTGGGATGGACGGCTGTGTCCGATGAACCGCATGGCCCACTGTGATATTTATGAGATATTTCTTCCGGGAGTGGAGGAAGGGACAGGGTATCAGTATGAGGTAAAGACCACAGAGGGGAAAATATGGCGTGTGGCAGATCCTTATGGCGTTGCCAGAGAGTCCGGGAAAATATCTAAAATGTTGAATGTGAAGAGCTTTCCATGGGAAGACAGCGACTGGATGGAAAAACGGCGCCGAGCAGATCAGAGGAACACACCGATGGTTATTTACAATATTTTAAACCGGGAGCCGGAGGAGATTGAGGCTGTTCCGGTGGATGTGTTTACCCATGTTCTCATCAGCAAAAAAGGCGGCAGGGATATTCTGGGGTACAGAGTATATTCCGATGGCGGTGATTTTTTTGTACCCCCGGCCGGCGGAGAGGACCCGGATGATTTCCGGAGAATGGTGCAGAATGCCCATCGGAAAGGCATCGGGGTGCTGCTGGAAGTTTCTCTAGAGTCCATTTCATGTGAAAAACCAGAGGTGACAGATTTTCTGTTATCCAATCTGTTGTTCTGGATGACAGAATACCATATTGATGGGTTTGTATTTGGGGAACAGGCGGGAGACAGCCGGTCCTGGGATGACAGATTCAATAATATCGAAGTGAAAGATGAGGCAAAAGAAACGAAGGTTTCTCTGGATACGGAGAGCCGGAGAGCGATGCTTCGCCAGGCCATGGGCATGATCCGTGAGGAAGCGCCGGGAGTCATTATCATTTCCGATGAGCAAAACCTCATAAGACCGGACGGGGCCGTGTCGGACATGGAAGATAAGTTATTTGATTTTTCCTGGAATTTTAATATAAAATGGAGTCTGGATGAATATCTGTCCTGTGATTCTGCCGGCCGGAGGAGGGATCATTTCAAATTAACACTTCCTCTTCAGAAATCCGGGCTGGGACGTTCTCTTCTTTTGTTGGATTATAAAAATATGAACAACCTGTACCAAACTTCGATTGACAAGTCGGAGGAGGTTTATTATGATATGTTATCAGAGGCAAAATTGTCTTATGCGTTTCTGACAGGCATACCGGGAAAGAAGATTCTTTCCGATGATGTCAGAGATGACAAAATCAAAAACTATCTGCACAGACTGCTCAGGATGTATCGTACATACCCGTCCCTGTACGAAGGCGGGGAGGGCGAACAGGTTTTTGAATGGGTCAATGGAATGGATGCGGTTTCTTCCGTCATCAGTTTTATCAGGAAGTCTTCAGCCAGTGAGGAACATTTCCTGTTTATCTGTAATTTTAATACAGAAGCATTGATCTCCTACCGGGTCGGCGTTCCGGCGTTCGGCAGATACCGGCTGCTCATGAGCAGCGATGCGGCAGAGTTTGGAGGAAAAGGACGTTTTGTGAATCAGCATCCGGCTGTCATCCGGCAGCCGTGTGATTTCAGGCCATATTCCATGACGGTTTCCCTTCCGCCGGAATCCGCATTGATTTTTGGCTTTGGTCCTGCATTTCACAGTATTTAGCAGAGACAAAAAGGAAAGGTGTGAGAGACGATGAAAGATGATTGTTTATTTTGTAAAATAGCCAGAGGAAAAATTCCGTCAGCGACGGTTTACGAGGACAGCCATTTCCGTGTGATTCTCGATGTGAATCCGGCGACGAAGGGACACTGTCTGATCATTCCAAAGGAACATTTTGATAATATTTATGACCTGGATGCAGAAACAGCGGGCAAGCTGTTTTCACTGGCAACCTGCATCGCCCGTGCCATGAGAGATGCACTGGGATGTGAGGGCCTGAATCTTGTTCAGAATAACGGGGAGATTGCAGGACAGACGGTATTCCATTTCCATCTGCATCTGATTCCGCGTTATAAGGATGATGATGTACAGCTGGCATGGACGCCGCATGAGTCCGAGGAAGCACAGCTGGAAGAAATCCGTGCAGCCATCAGAAAGGCTATATAAATATAGAGAATATCTGCAGCCGCTGTCCCGGCAGGCGGAATTGGAGCGGCGCAGACCCGGAATGCCGGGGAATATGCATTAAGATAAGGAAAGAAAGGAAAAGAGCATGGGAAAGATTGATTTTAAACCGGGAAATATGTTGTATCCGCTTCCGGCGGTTCTGGTAACAGTGAGGGACGCCGAGGGCAGAGATAATGTGCTTACCATTGCCTGGGTGGGCACGGTATGCACGAATCCGCCCATGCTCTATATTTCTGTCCGCCCGGAGAGGTATTCGTACCGAGCGCTGAAAGAAACCGGCGAATTCGCGGTGAATCTGACCACGGCCTCCATGGCGAGAGCGGTGGATTACTGTGGTGTCCGTTCAGGAAAAGATGTGGACAAGTTTCAGGAGACCGGTCTTGTCCGGGAGGAAGCGGCCAAGATCAATGTTCCGGTCATAGAGGACAGCCCGGTGAACATAGAATGCAGAGTCAGAGATGTTCTTGAGCTGGGCTCTCATCATATGTTTCTTGCCGATGTGGTTCATGTGACGGTGGATGACCGCTACATGGATGAGAAAGGAACTTTTCATCTGGAGAAGTCCAATCCGCTTGTGTATTCCCACGGGATTTATTGTGATATTGGCAATTTTATCGGAACATTTGGCTATTCTGTCAGAAAGAGAAAAAAGAAAAAAAGATAAATGTATTGTTTTTACAAAATCTAAATTATGAATTTACAAAAGGAAACATTCTTGATATAATGAATTATTGATTGTATCTGTATTCATACAGTGTATTCATACAGAGGAAGAAGATGAAGTTCCGCTTTATCTTTTTGGAAAGAAATCAGAGGATATGACCACGGTCTCAGAGGCCGTATGATGAGTTTTGGATTGATAGATTGACTGCATAGTTTGGGCAGATTGTCATATCCGGGGAGAGAAAGATACGCCGGCCCGGCCAGCAGAGATTGAGTGAAACAGATAATTAGTTTTGGTTTGATATAGATATAGAGGTGCGAGAATGGAACAATATATTATTAAGGGTGGTACTCCGTTAGTTGGTGAAGTGGTAATCGGAGGTGCCAAGAACGCAGCACTGGGAATTTTGGCGGCAGCCATCATGACAGACGGGCAGTGTCTCATCGACAATATGCCGAATGTCAGAGATACGAATGTTTTGCTCCAGGCTATGGAGCAGATCGGGGCCACAGTGGTCCGCAAGGGAGATAATGAAGTTTTAATCAGCGGAAAATATATCGATTCCAGCGGAGATCTGCTGGTAGATAATGAATATATAAGAAAGATTCGGGCGTCCTATTATCTGATTGGTGCTCTTTTGGGCAAATATAAAAAGGCAAAGGTTGTCCTTCCGGGCGGATGTGAGATCGGAAGCAGACCAATCGACCAGCATATCAAGGGATTCCGTGCGCTGGGCGCCGAAGTGAAGATTGAGCATGGAATCATCATCGTTGACGCAGAGGAGCTGCGGGGCAGCCACATTTATCTGGATGTGGTATCTGTCGGTGCGACCATCAACATCATGATGGCGGCATCGCTGGCCCATGGCAACACCATTATTGAGAACGCGGCCAAGGAGCCGCATATCGTGGATGTTGCCAATTTCTTAAACAGCATGGGCGCCAGCATTAAGGGTGCAGGAACGGATGTGATTCGAATCAAGGGCGTGGAGAAGTTTCATGATACCGAGTATTCCATCATTCCGGATCAGATTGAAGCGGGAACCTTTATGATGGCCGCAGCGGCCACCAGAGGAGATGTTCTGATCAAGAATGTCATTCCGAAACATCTGGAAGCCATATCCGCCAAGCTCAGCGAGATTGGCGCAGAGGTTGAGGAATCTGACGACGCGGTGCGCGTCGTGGCAACCCGCCGGCTGAAGCACACCCAGATTAAGACTCTGCCATATCCGGGATTTCCTACGGATATGCAGCCGCAGATTGCAGTAACCCTGGGATTGTCCAAGGGAACCAGCATTATTACGGAGAGTATTTTTGAGAACCGGTTCCGCTATGTGGAGGAGATGCGCCGTATGGGTGCCAACATAAAGGTGGTCGACGGTAATACGGCGATTATTTCCGGTGTGGAGAAATACACGGGAGCGACCGTGGAGACGCCGGATCTTCGTGCAGGAGCGGCCCTCGTGATTGCCGGACTGGCAGCAGAGGGATATACAACGGTGACGCAGATTGGCTATATTCAGAGAGGTTACGAACGTTTTGATGAGAAGTTGCGTGCTCTCGGCGGTCTCATTGAAAAAGTGGATTCCGAGAAGGACGCCAACAAGTTTATTTTTAAGACCGGAACGGTCAGCTAAGGAGTGAAAGAAAATGGAGAGAGTGTTGTTTACTTCTGAATCCGTAACAGAAGGACATCCGGATAAGATGTGCGACCAGGTTTCAGATGCTATTTTAGATGCATTGATGGAAAAAGACCCGATGAGCCGTGTGGCTTGCGAGACAGCAATGACCACAGGTCTGGTTCTGGTCATGGGAGAGGTTACCACCAATGCTTACGTGGATATTCAGAAGATTGTCCGCGATACAGTCAAAGAGATTGGATATACCAGAGGCAAATATGGTTTTGACGCTGAGACCTGCGGTGTCATCGTTGCTCTGGATGAACAGTCTCCTGATATTGCCATGGGCGTTGATAAGGCTCTGGAGGCAAAGGAGAATAAAATGTCCGATGAAGAGCTGGAAGCCATCGGTGCCGGCGACCAGGGTATGATGTTTGGTTTTGCTACCAACGAGACAGATGAATATATGCCTTACCCGATCGCTCTTGCTCATAAGCTGGCAAGACAGCTTACCAAGGTGAGAAAAGACGGCACACTGCCGTATCTTCGTCCGGACGGCAAGACACAGGTAACTGTTGAATATGATGAGAATGGAAAACCGGCCCGTCTGGATGCAGTGGTTCTTTCCACACAGCATGATCCGGATGTGACACAGGAACAGATCCATGAAGATATCAAGAAGTATGTTTTCGACGCCATCCTTCCTCAGGATATGGTGGATGAGGACACCAAGTATTACATCAATCCGACCGGACGTTTCGTGATCGGCGGACCGCACGGTGACAGCGGACTGACCGGACGTAAGATCATCGTAGATACCTACGGTGGATATGCCCGTCACGGCGGCGGAGCATTTTCCGGAAAAGACTGTACAAAGGTAGACCGCTCTGCAGCTTACGCAGCAAGATACGTTGCAAAGAATATCGTGGCAGCCGGCCTGGCAGATAAATGTGAGATCCAGTTATCTTACGCTATCGGTGTGGCACAGCCGACTTCCATCATGGTAGATACTTTCGGAACCGGTAAGTTATCAGAGGACAAGCTGGTGGATATCATCCGCGAGCATTTTGACCTCCGTCCGGCAGGTATCATTAAAATGCTTGATCTGAGACGTCCGATTTATAAGCAGACAGCTGCTTACGGACATTTCGGACGTAATGATCTGGATCTTCCATGGGAGAAACTGGACAAGGTGGATATGCTGAAAGCATATCTGGCGTAAGGCAAAGCAGGATTCTTTCTTGATCCGCTTATGATAATTTGAATAATGAAAACAGACTTCCTGCTGTTGGAGAGCGATTTCCGCGGCAGGAAGTACTTTTTTGTTTACAGAAATTTGGCATTACATAACAGGAGTTAAAAAATGGGAAAATACAAATTGGCTGCTTTCGATATGGACGGAACTCTTCTGAATTCCGGAAAACAGATATCAGATACCACAAAAGAAATGATCCGCCGGGCGGCGAAGGAGGGAAAAATTATCGCGCTCTCCACCGGAAGAGGACTGGCGGAGCTTTACGAATATCTGGATCAGGTCCCGGAAGTGCGGTATCTGGACTGTACCAGCGGTGCCATGGTATATGACTGCCATGAGAAGAAAGTCATTGCCCGCCGGGCTATTGCAGTTCCGCATATGAAAAAAATTCTGGAAATCGCCCGTCAGGAGGATGTGATGATTCATTTTCTCTCCACCCGCTCCATCGTGCAGAAAAGCAAGCTGGAGGAGATGGAAGACTACTACATGGGAGTCTATAAGCCGATGTTTGAGACGGTGGCCGACCAGTGTGAGGATATTTATCAGTTTTATATGGATCATCCGGTACCCATGGAAAAATGTAATATTTATCATCACACGACGGAGGAGCGGGCGATCACGGAAGAGAGAATCAAAGCGGCAGATCTTCCGGTGGTCATGGTTCACTCGGAAGTGACTTCTCTCGAGATCACGGCGGAGGGAGTCAACAAAGGGGCCGGGCTGCTGGCGCTGTGCCGTCATCTGAATATTTCCCCGGAGGAGACTATCGCTGTGGGGGATGCGGATAACGACAGGGAAGTGCTGCAGGCGGCCGGCCTGGCAGTGGCTATGGGAAACGCGTCAGAGCATATCAGAGCGATGGCCGATGTGGTGGTGGCAGACTGCGATCATGACGGATGTGCGGAAGTCATCGAAAAATATCTGTTGTAAAATTTCAATAAATTCCCCTCTTTTTCCTTTACGAAACGCTCCGGGAATGGTATAATGCCCGCAGAGCTGGCATTATACCTGCGCATAATGCGATTTCTGCGGGACCGCAGAAAGTCGCTGCGCATCCGCCGGAGGCAGCATGACCGCATGGCGGTCATGGTATAGTGTAACGGTAGCTTTATGGATGGTATTTGGAAGAAACCATACCGCGTGCAGCACAGATAAATATTGAGCTTATATCCATGGGAATGAGACTCGGAGCGTCACTTTGCGAAAGTAAGGTGATAAGATGCATACAGGAATTATAGGCGCAGGGAAGGTTGGATGTTCCCTGGCCAAATATTTTATGTTACATGGCCTGAGTTTATCAGGCTTTTTTGATGCCGATAAAAAGGCAGCTGAGACAGCGGCGGACTTTGCCGGGACAGATTTTGAAGAGAAACTTGAAGATTTGGTCAGGAAAAGCGACGCTCTGTTTTTAACAGTTCCGGATGGACTGATTACCACTGTGTGGAATCAGATCAGGGAACTTCCCATTGAAGGTAAATATATTTGTCATTGCAGCGGTGCTCTGTCTGCAGAGGATGCCTTTCCCGGCATAGCGGACAGAGGAGCCTTCGGATATTCTATCCATCCGCTCTTTGCGGTCAGTGACCGGTTCCATTCATACAAAGAGCTTTCAGACGCATATTTCACAATTGAAGGAGACAAACGACATCTGGAAGATGTGAAAGAGTTCTTCCAGTCTTTCGGCAATCCGGTACGTCTCATCCGGGCAGCGGATAAGGTCAAATATCATTGCGCGGCAGCCATCTGCAGCAATCAGGTGATTGCTCTCATAAAAGAGAGCCTTGATCTGATGGGGGACTGTGGTTTTGATGAGGAAAGCGCGTTGGCGGCCCTCCGGCCTCTGATTGCCGGAAACGTCAATAAGGTTCTTGCGGACGGCTGTGTTTCCAGTCTCACCGGGCCGGTGGAACGGGGAGATGTGCAGACCGTGAGGAAGCATCTGAATTGTCTTGAGGAGAAGGACAGGAAGCTGTATGCGCTGCTGTCAGAAAAACTGCTTTCTGTGGCAGGACAAAAGAATCCGGACAGGGATTACAGTGCCCTTGAGGCGCTCCTGCAGGAGGTCTGACAACGTCAGAGCAAATGTACCGGATACGAAAAAGCATCCGGAAAAAGGAAAAGAATTCGGGAGGTATTGAATTATGAAGAACACAGTGACGACATTTCAGCAGATGAAAGAAAAAGGAGAAAAGATTTCTATGTTGACGGCCTACGATTATTCCACGGCGAAGCTGGTGGATGAGGCCGGAGTGAATTCTATCCTGGTGGGGGATTCTCTGGGAAATGTCATGCTTGGCTATGAGGACACCATCGCCGTGACGGTGGAAGATATGATTCATCACGGCAAGGCAGTGGCAAAAGGAGCAAAAAATGCGCTGGTTGTCGTAGATATGCCGTTTCTGTCCTATCAGACATCGGTCTATGATGCGGTGGTCAACGCAGGGCGCATCATGAAAGAGACCCACTGCGGAGCTGTCAAGCTGGAAGGAGGAGCAGTGGTCTGTCCGCAGATTAAAGCCATCGTTGATGCCTCTATCCCGGTGTGCGCCCATCTGGGACTGACTCCACAGTCCATCAATGCTTTCGGCGGATTTAAAGTTCAGGGAAAAACAGTGGAAGCTGCGCAGAAGCTCATTGACGACGCCAAGGCAGTGGAAGAGGCAGGAGCCTTTGCGGTGGTTCTGGAGTGCGTTCCGGCGAAGCTGGCAAAACTGGTTTCTGAATCTGTTTCTATTCCAACTATCGGAATCGGGGCAGGAAACGGCTGTGACGGACAGGTGCTCGTCTATGCCGATATGCTTGCTATGTTCTCTGATTTCTGTCCGAAGTTTGTGCGCAAATTTGCCAACGTGGGAGAGATCATGAGCCAGGCATTTAAAGATTACGATGCCGCTGTAAAAGACGGCTCTTTCCCGTCAGAAGAACATACCTACAAGATTGACGAGGAAGTAATTGAGAAACTGTATTGATGTGCTGCGCCGGGACTGTGGGCGCGGAAACAGTGAAAAAGAGTCAGTAAAACAAAGCAGGAGGAAGTTATGCAAATCGCTTATACCATAAAAGAAGTAAGAGAACAGGTGAAAGCCTGGAAAAAAGAGGGGCTCACTGTCGGTCTGGTGCCGACTATGGGCTATCTTCATGAAGGACATGCCAGCCTCATCAAAAAGGCGGTGGAAGACAATGACCGGGTGGTTACCAGCATCTTTGTGAATCCCACCCAGTTCGCACCGACAGAGGATCTGGAGTCTTATCCCAGAGATCTGGAAAAGGACAGCAGACTCTGCGAGTCCCTGGGAGTGAATCTGATTTTCCATCCGGAACCGGAAGAAATGTATGCGCCGGATTTCTGTACCTGGGTGGATATGGATGTGCTGTCCAAGACTCTCTGCGGTAAGAGCCGCCCGATCCATTTCCGCGGCGTCTGCACGGTGGTGAGCAAACTTTTTAACATCGTCACACCGGACAGAGCCTACTTTGGACAAAAGGATGCCCAGCAGCTGGCCATCATCCGTCGTATGGTCCGTGACCTTAACATGGATATCGAAATCGTCGGATGCCCGATTGTCCGGGAGGAAGACGGGCTGGCTAAAAGCTCCAGAAATACATACCTGAACGAAGAAGAGAGAAAGGCGGCCCTGGTGCTCAGCCAGTCCATCTTCCTCGGACAGAAAATGGTGCGGGAAGGAGAGACAGATGCAGCCAAAATCAAGGCGGCCATGACAGAAAAAATACAATCCGAGCCGTTGGCCCGCATCGATTATGTAGAAATCGTGGACGGACTCTCCATGCAGCCGGTGGACACCGTTAAGTCTCCAACCCTGGCCGCCATCGCCGTCTACATCGGAAAAACTAGACTGATTGATAACTTTATTGTATAATGAGCCATGCAGCTACGGGCATATGGCTAGCCCTCGTGCTTGCACGAAAGGGCGAGACATATGTCTGGAGCTATAGGGCGAATGCCCTAACCGAGATGAGCAAAGCGAATCGAGGTGCATGGCGGGAGCCG
>ERZ1643246.3521-NODE-3521-length-13329-cov-4.654287_pt1 | contig 13329 bp, 13 predicted proteins | sample MGYA00579265_ERZ1643246 | MGnify/ENA primary metagenome ERZ1643246 (study PRJEB29033, sample SAMEA4952261) | chicken gut metagenome | biome: Broiler Chicken; feature: Gastrointestinal Tract; material: Caecum | place: Ireland | collected 2018 | study: Broiler... | reverse complement strand
GCCGGATCGCGGTCCGCCATTCAGCCTTCCTCCTTCCGAGACGCCAGAACGCTGCGCGCAAGGTCGGCCCTTGCGATGTCGCGCTCCGCGGCGGAAAGCGCCTTGCCCGCGCTGAGCATGAGCGTGGCAGGCTGTGCCCCGGCCATCAGCGCGGCCATGCCGTCGAGCCTGATCCCTTCAAAGAGCTGCTGGGATATGCCGAGCCGCACTTGAGAAAAGCAGGACATAAACTCGGAAAGCGGCAGGATGCGCGCGTTCTGCAGCACGCCGAGCGCACGGAAGATACGGTCCTGCGTTTCCACCGCGCCACACAGAGCCGAGCGGGCGGACCGCTCCTGCGTGACCACCTGGTAGGCCATGCTTTTCAGATTGAACACGGCTTCCTGTTCCGAAATGCCGAGCGTCACCTGGTTGGAAAGGCGGTAAAGCTCCGCATGCGGCTCCGCGCCAAGACCTTCCCGCAGGCGGAGGCCCAGCTTGGAAAGCCCTGCCGCCACGCGGGGCAGCGAACCGGCACGGGCGAGGGCCGGCAGGTGCAGCGTGAGCTCGGCGTGCATGCCGGTGCCAAGGTCAGCCGGGTCTTCCGTGAGATACCCGAACTCCTCGTCAAAGGCAAAGTCGAGTGCGCGGCTCAGCACGCTCTCGAGTGTGTCCACGGCGCTGTAGGCACCGTCCAGGTCGAGACCGGGGCGCATGGCGGCCAGCAGCAAATGGTTGCCGCCGTTGACGGAGACGGAGAGGCTCTCATCCTCCGTGCAGAGCAGGGCGCGTCCCTCCCGTCTGGCGATGAAATCGGGCGTGGCAAGGCCGCGCTCCGCCAGAGAGACCAACTCTGTCTTGCTCAGCTCCTCCAGCAGACGGCAGGAAAACTGACCGGCAATGGCCAGGCGGCTGCTCTGAGCCGCTTCCAGCACGGTGCGCAGAACCGTCTTGCGGTCTGACGCGCGCATTTTCCAGGCAAACGGGAAACCGGCCAGATTGCGCGCGACGCACACGCGTGTGGAGACGATAACATCCGAATCATCGCCGGCATAGTCAAACCATTTTTTTGTCTCATGCGTCGTGTTCATCGTGTTCCGCCTCCAATGCCCTGATTTCATCCCGCAGTACGGCGGCATCCTCGTATTTCTCCGCCTCCACCGCCTCCTTGAGCTGGCGGCGCTTCACGAGCAGCAGGCCCTTTTCGGCGGGCGCCTGCGGCAGGTTCCCGCCCGGCTTCTTGCCGCGGTGACGCACACTGCCGTGAATGCGCTGCACCACGGGCAGCAGCCGATCATAAAACGTGCGGTAGCACTCCGGGCAGCCGGTGTGGCCGCTGCGCACAATATCCTCCCAGGAGGCGCCGCAGACGCAGCGCTCTTCCTCCTCCGCGCGGAATCCCAGCACGCCCAGGCCGCGCCCGAGCTCGGCAAACAGATTGCCGTAGCCCAGCCTTCGCGCGCACTCCGCGCAGAGGGAAAATTCGGAAAGCTCCCCGTTCGTTATGGTCTTCACATGTGTTACGGCGGGGCGCTTGCCGCAAGCCTGACACATCATATCAATCTGTTCCTCCTTCCGCACCCCCGCCAGGGCGCGCGGTTTTTTCGCAATCCGTCTCCCAAAAAGAAGTCACACATTTTTCTCCCCCGAAATACTATATACCATACCAAACATCAAGGAGGTTCTCTTCTATGTACAACAACTGTTTTGGGAACGGCGGCGGCTCCTGGATTCTGTTGATCCTCATCCTCCTGCTCTGCGGCGGCTGCGGCAGCGGCGGAAACTGCGGCAGCACGTGCTGCTGCGGCACCAACAACTGCGGCTGCACGTGCGGCTGCAACAACAGCGGCAACTGCAACTGCGGCTGCAGCAACAACTGCAGCTGCGACTGCGGCTGCTGAGCCAACTCCTTCGCACCGGACGGGGCGGCGGCGTAACGGCCGCCGCCTGCCGGAAGTAAGAAACAGGGACTGCTGCGGAACAATCGTTTTGCAGCAGTCCCTGTTCGTTTTTGCACAAAGCGGCGTCAGCGATTGGCGGCCAGCGCCTCGCGCAGCGCGTGGGAGAGCTGATCCGGACAGGAGGTCGGCTTGAAACCGCAGGTAATCCCCTCGCAGCGGCGAATGACATCCTCAGCCTTCATACCTGCCACAAGAGCCGAAATTCCTTTTGTATTCCCATTGCAGCCGCCCACAAAACGGACGGAGCGGATCACATCCCCGTCGAGATCAATCAGGATCTGGCGGGAGCAGGTCCCCTTTGTCTGATATGTATACTGCATTCTTCTCACCTCCAGGAAAAACACCTGCCAACCGGACAGGCTCTTTTTATTATACTACATTTTGCGCCCATTGGCAAATGCTTTTCCCGGCGGATCATCACCAGAGCAGCTTTTCCGGAGTGAACGCACGGGAGGCAAAGCGGAGCAGCACGGCGTCTGCCGCGGCCACCACAGCGGCGGCAATGAGGAGATAAAGCGGACCGGCCGGAAACAGGCCGCTGAACTGGCCCACAAACAGAAGAATGACGGGAAGCACAAGATAGCCGGAGGTCTGCGTCGCTTCCATCGCATTTTTGCTTTTTCCGGAGACAAGCACCATGAAAATCACGCCCAGCACCGTGAACAGCGGGCAGAGCAAAAAGACAAGCACCGCCCAGTTGCCGTTGAAATAGAACGGGGCTTCCAGCACGATGCTGCCGACAGCCATGACGGCAGAAAAGGACAGCAGGGAAACAAGTTCCACGACGACGGAGAGAAGAAAACAGGCGGCCACCTTCGCCCGAAAGATCTGCTGGAGCGTGACGGGCGCGAGCAGAAGCGTCTCCATGGTGCTGTGCTCACGCTCGCCCACAAAGCTGCACGCGGCAGCCGTGGTGGAGGAGAGAAGCGGCACCATGAGGAAAAACAGCGGACCGAGCATCTGGCCAATCATGGAAAAGAGGAGCTGGCGCACCGTGGCAGCCTCCCCTCCCGCAAAGAACGCGGCGATCTCCCGGGCGTCTTCGGCCAGCTCTTCCTCCGGCACAAGGGCAATCACGGTGACATAGACGGCCGGCAAAAACAGGCAGAGCAGAATTGGCACCAGGAGAATCGTGAGACGCGCCATCTTCGTGTACCACACATTTTTCAGATCCTTGCGCGCAATCGCCCACTCGCGGGAATCAAGCAGAAGCTTCATCTGTTTGCCCCCCTTCCTCATGCCCGACGAAGCGGAAATACACGTCCTCAAGCGTCGGCCGCTCAAGGCGCGCTTCATACACATGCAGGCCGGCCTGCACGGCGTCCCGCACAAGGGCTGGCATCTCTTCCTCCGAGCGAAGCGGCCGGCGGAACGATCCCTCCTGCAGGGAAAAGCCCGGCAGCACTTCCCCCTGCCCCAGGCGGAACACGGCGTGGCTGTGGCAGCCGGCCTGCTCCGCCAGGCAAATCTCCCAGGGCCAGCAGCGTGCCGTGGTGAAGGATGCCGTAGCTGCCGCAGAGATCCTGGGCATAGCGGAGCTGATGCGTGCACAGAAACACGGTAACGCCCTCCTGTGCGGCCTGCTCGGCAATGAGCTCGTTCACAGCCTGAGCGGATTCGGGGTCCAGCCCGCTGGTGGGCTCATCGAGAAACAGGAGCTTCGGCTCTCCCACGAGGGCACGCGCCAGGGAAAGGCGCTGAGCCATGCCCGTGGAATAGGTTCCGGCCGCCAGGGAAGCGGCTTCCCACAGGCCGAGCCGCCTCAGCAGCGACTCTGCGCGCTCCCGGGCAGCAGCGCGTGCCAGGCCGCAGAGCTCCCCGAAAAACGAAAGATTTTCCAATCCGCTGAACTGGGGGTAAAGGCGCGCGCTCTCCGTGACCACCCCGCACAATGCGTGCACCTTCTCCGGTTCCCGGCACGGGTCCAGGCCGAACACCGTGCAGGAACCCTCCGTGGGGGTGAGCAGGCCGGTGAGCAGCTTGACCGTGGTCGTTTTTCCGGCGCCGTTCGGCCCCAGAAAGCCGAACACGCTGCCGGGAGAGAGCGAGAGCGACAGGCGGTCCAGCGCGAGCCGTTCCCCATACCGCTTGGAAAGGCCGTCCGCAAACACGGCTTCCGTCATGTTGAGTCCTCCTCCTGCGAAAATGGAACCGTTCTCCCCTTTGTTCCGCGCAGGTCAAAGGGGCGAACTCTGTTTTGTGCGCCCAGCATACCACGGCGGGCAAAAAGCTGTCAAGGCGGAAAAACAGGCAAAAAAACCGCGCGGAACAGCCGAACAAAAAGGGGCTGCCCCGCGCGGGACCGGACGCCGCGTCTTACGGGCGGCGATGGGCTTCCATGTTGATACCGGAGAAATCGTGCAGTGTCTTGACGTTTTCGGTCACACCGCGGTTGTCTGCCGCAGCGATCAGCTTGGTGCGGGTGCGCAGCAGCTTCTGCAGCGTTTCCACACCGCCGGGGCCGGCCACACAGCCGCCCTCGCAGGCCATGCCTTCGAGGATGTCGTCGGGCATCTTGCCGGCGTTCATCAGCATGAGGAATTTCTTGCACTCCTTCGCGCCGTTGCACTTCGTGCAGCTCACGGGCAGATCGAAGCCTTCCTCATCCAGCACCTGCGCCACGGAAGCAGCCACGCCGCCGCTCTGCGCAAAATTCTTGCCGGGCTTGCTGCCGTCCTGCTCATTTTCCGCTTCCTCAGCCGGGTTGATGCCCATGGCGTCAAACATGGCGGCAAGCTCCTCAAAGGTGAGCACATAGTCCGCGCTGTCCTCCACGCGCTGGATTTCCAGCTTCTTCGCCACGCAGGGCCCGATGAATACCACCTTGGCCTCGGGGTCGTTCTTGCGGATATAGCGGCTCACGAGCGTCATAGGCGAGCCGGTGTGGGAAATGTTCGGAATCAGCCGCGGGAAATGCTTTTCGATCATCTCCACAAAGGCCGGGCAGCAGGAGGTCGTCATCTTCTGCTTGTTCTGCACAGCTTCCTTCAGCTCCTGGGCCTCATGCCAGGCGGTGGCATCGGCGCCGAGCGAGACCTCCACCACATCGGAAAAGCCGAGCTTGCGCAGCGCAGCCTTGAGCATGCCGACATTCGCCGTGCCGAACTGGCCCTCGATGGCGGGGGCAAAAGTGGCAACCAGTTTTTTCTTCTCGCGCAGATTCTCGATCACGGGGATCAGATAGGACCGATCCGTGATGGCGCCGAACGGGCAGCCGGACATGCACGCCGCGCAGCTGATGCACTTGCTGTAATCGATCGAGGCGCGGTTGTAATCATCCTTGCTGATGGCGCCCACGGGGCAGGCGCGCACGCAGGGACGCATCGTGTCGGAGATGGCGTTATACGGGCAGGCGGCAGCACAGCGGCCGCACTCCTTGCATTTGGAAGGATCAATGTAGGCTCCCTTGCCTGTGATGGAGATGGCGCCGAACGGGCAGGCCGCCTGGCATTTTTTGGCCAGGCAGCGCTGGCAGTTATCCGTGACGGTGAAGCGGCTGATGGGGCAGCCCTCGCACGCGGCGGGCAGCACGCCCACGATGCCGTATTCCGGCTGGCCGGGCAGCAGCTGCCCGCGCGCGCTCGAAATGCGCTCGCGGATGATCTCCCGCTCGCGGTAGATGCAGCAGCGGTAGGTCGGCAGCGGACCGGGAATGATCTCATACGGGATTTCGTTGAGGTGTTCTTCCAACGTTCCCTCGAACGCGTATTGTGTGATCCGCCGAAGGACCTGGTATTTCATTTGTTTCGCGCCGTTATCGTATTGCATGAGTCCTCGCCTTTCTCTGCCTCAGTAATAGGTTTTTTCAACGGGTTTGCCGAGCTGCTCCACCAGCGAGGCCAGCTGATCGAGAAGCTGCATCTTGATGCTCAGGTCGGACGGCAGGCCGGGATTCTGGTGCGCCGGATTGATGGCCCGGCCGGCAAAAATTTTCAGGCCGGTGCAGTCCTCCAGAATCAGCTTGGCAATCTTTGCCGCGCCGTTGTCCTCGTCGAGGCGGTGGAAATAAAACGCGTCCGTCTTATGTTCGGTGTAGCTGCGCAGGATCTCCACCGTGCGGGAGAGCGTGAGCACGCCCTCCGTCACAAGGTCGATACCCTGGATCTTGCCCGTGGGCGGCAGCGTCGGGTCCGCGTAATTGAGCGTGGTCTCGATCTTGCGGTGCAGCACACGCGCCACGATATTGGCGCTCGTGCCGCCGCAGACCACCTTTTTGCCGGGTGAAACCATAAAGTCATGGACCATGCGCGCGTCGTCCGCTTTATCCACCGGCGGGCCTGCCAGCATGTTGACAATGCAGCGGGGCGTGGCCTTCAGCACCAGGCAGGTGGAATCATCCCCCGGTTTGCCGAGATAGAGATCGTTGACCGCCTCGATGAGCGACACGGCCAGGCGCGGGGCGGAGTGCTCCTTGAGCGTTGTCTTGGCCATCCAGGCGGAGACGTTATCCCAATTCCAGCCGAAATTGAGCGCCTGCCCCACACCGGCGTAGACAACGCCGTCGCTCACGAGCGCGAGCACGTCCCCGGAGCGCATGATGAAGTGGCTTTCCGTCACATTCTTGCCGGCGCATTCCTTGAGCTCGGAATATTCCTCGAGATCCATGACCTCGCCGTCCCGGATGAAAATGCAGGGCGGATTGTCGAACTCCACGAGATCGACGCGGCCGTCGTCGAACACCTGGGCAATGCTGAAGGTGGAGTATGCCAGCTTGCGCACGCTGCACACAGGCAGTGTGGCGGCAATGGTTTCCACGGCCTCCACCACGCTCGCGCCTTCCTGCAGCATGGTAGCAATGATGGTGCTCGTGAGCGTGGAGAGGATGTTGGCCTTCACACCGCTGCCGAGGCCGTCTGCCAGAACGGCAATGGTGGAATTTTCCGTGCGCAGGATTTGTACTTTATCGCCGCAGAGCTCTTCCTTGAATTTATTGATGCTCTTGAACGCGGCGTCAATGTGCATTTTCATGTTTCGCTTCCCTCCTGAAGATGAAGTGGCGGTTCTGCCTGGCGTCAGGTTTCTTCGTCAAACACGACCATGTTCTTCAGCTTCGTCAGGGTCACCTTCGTCTCCGCCGTCGTCTCGCCGAGGAGGCTTGCGATCTGCTGGGCGGCAACCATCTGCTTGTCGATGACCTTCTGGGCCATCTCCATCGTATCGGCGCGGAGCTTATACTTGTTCTTGAGCTCCTTTTCCTCCTTCGTGATGTCACGGAAAATGCCGATGGCTATGTTGTTCTTCTCGACGTAGACGATGTTTTCCTCCGCCGCGATGCCATACTCCTTGAGGGAAACCTTCTTGTCGGAGATCGACTGGTGGCTGGTGAAGACAAACTCAAAATCGCCGGGGTCCATCAGCTCATAGATGCATTTCTGAACGGCGTCCGCCCTCGTGATGTGGAACGCGGCTTCCGCGGCACGGTTGAATTCCACGATGTTCAGATCCTCATCCACCATGATGGTGATGTTCGGCGTTTCGGCCAGCAGGCAGTTGGCAAAGGACTCCGCGCGCTCCTTCATGTAAGGCACGCACATTTCCAGCTCGGCCTTGCCCTGGAACACGGCGATGGCCTTCTCGCGGCAGGTGGGATATCCGCAGGAACCGCAGTTGAGCTCGTCCTCCGGCCCTGTTTTGCCGATCTTCGCCAAAATGGCGCGGATGGTCTCCTCGTCCGGAATCTCCTCCTTCGGGGAACGATCCAGGAACTGCTTGTGCATGGGAACGGAGTCGCGCAGGACGGGATATTCCTCGCAGTCCTCGTGTGCATACGAATGGACGCGCACCGTGCTGGCAAAGCGCTCGTGCTCGGATTCCCCGCTGGCCGGACCGTTTACGCAGCCGTCACGGCACATGTTCACCTCAATGACGCAGTGCTCCAAACGTCCCTCCTCCAAAGCGAGGCACAGATCCTTGCACTCCGCCTTGCCGGACACGCTCAGGAACTTCCAGTCTCCTGCATCGCCGAGCTGGCGCAGGGAAGCGAGAATGCCTTCCGCAACGGGGTACATGCGGAGAATCTTTGAGCTGCTGTTGAGGAAGCTTGCAGGCTCCGCCGTTTCCACCGAAACACCGGAAGCGCGGAACATGGCAATCAGGTCTTCAAAGGTGAGCACGGCATCTACCTCGTTGTTGTGGCGCACATCCTCCGCTTCCGCGATTTTCGCAATGCACGGGCCGCAGAACACCACGCGCGCACCGGGAAACCGCTGCTTGAGCAGGCGGGCATGGGCAATCATAGGCGACACAACAGGGGCCAGCTGATCCACAATGGCCGGGTGATACATCTCCACAAGGCTGTTAAAGGACGGGCAGCACGTGGTGACGATATTTTTCATTTTGTTTTCCTGAATGAGCTTGTGGTATTCCGCAGACACATAGGCCGCGCCCTCGCTCGTTTCGCTCACGCCGAAAAAGCCCAGCGCTTTCACCGCACCGGCAAACTTCTGTGCATCCGCGACATGGAAACAGCCGTAATAGGAAGGGGCAATGGACAGGATGACCTGATCCCCGGCGTCGAGGAACGACTGCACCGTGTCCAGGTGACTGATGAGTGTTTTGGCGTTCTGTGGGCAGCGCTCCAAACACGTGCCGCACAGGATACAGCTGCGTTCAATGATGGTGGCCTGGCCGTCGGCCACACGAATGGATTTGACCGGGCAGACTTTCACGCACCGGTAGCAGTTTTTGCAGTTTGCTTTCTTGAGACCGATGATACTCATATGGTTGCTCCTTCTCCGTCCATAACTTTGGCCCGGCCGTTATTTGCCGAGGCGCTTGAGAATCTCTGTGCGGAAAAATTCTTCTGTGCCAAGCGGCGTCACATTAAATCGTTCTCCGTCGATGCACACGCAGACACCGTTGTTCATGCATTCCCCCATGCAGAACGATCCTTTCAGCTCCACGTCGTTTTCCAGCTGGTTGAGCGAGATCAACCGCTGCAAAATGGAAATCACATCCCGCGATCCTTTCAGATGGCAGGAACTCCCAATGCAGATGGTCACCTCCATGCGCGCTTCCCTCCTTATTTGTGTTTTGTCTGATTATTTCCCGTTTGAGACAGTTTACCGGGTGTTTCGTTAAAGTTTTAACATTAGCTTTTATTATAACAGATCGCACCAGAAAATTCAAGAATAAACGGCTTAACATTAGAAAAAAAGCCGAAAAAACACCGCCCGCTCCTGATAAAAAGACAAAACAAACGGGGCCGGCCTCCGTCTCCCGGAGCCGCCCCGTTCGCCATTCGCGTAAGTCCATTGTTACGGCAGACGCAGCCGGTCCTGCCGTTCAAACAGCCAGCGAATCATGCGGCTGTTGGCATCAAAAAGAGGACGCAGTTCGTCTTTCCCGGCAAACCATGCCGTGCAGATGCACTCGATGGCCAGCACGATAAGCGGAGCGGCTTCCCGCTCCTGCGCGGTAAGGGAAACCTCCTCGTCGTAGCCGGAAAGGAGCGCATGGTAAACAGCAAACCATTCCTCCCTGTGGGCACCGCCGTCGAGATTGTATGTCTCGCTGAGAATACTTGTGCACGTATAGCAGGGATCAAACAGGCGGATGCTGCGCTCCGCCAGATCAAAGTCCAGAAACCCCCAGCCCTGCGGGCCTGAAAAAAGATTGGCGAGATGCGGATCGCGGTGGATGATCTGGCGCGGCAGAGCGGGAGACACACGTTCGAGCGACGTCAGATACCGGGTGCAGAGCGCCTCCGGCAAAGAGAGAAGTTTCTGCACCTTCGGCAGGGAATCCTCGCGGAGCTGCCAAACCAGATCCACGTCGTCCACCTTCGCTTCGGCTGTGACCAGCGCGCGGTCCAGCCGGCCGACGGCGCGGCCCACTTCCTCTGCCTTTTCCAAACCGCCGGGAGCATACAACTCCGCCGAACAGAGAGGCTTCCCTTCCAGGCGGCGGGACAGAAAGCCGAACAGGCCGCCCTGTTCCACGAGCTCCCGGCCGTCGCGCGCAGGCACGGGCACGGCGGCGCACAGTCCGGCATCTGCCAGCGCCTTTGCCACCTCCGCATGGCGGAGCAGCTGCCCCGGCGTATCCGCCAGCTTGAGCACATACTGCTCCCCCACTTGGAACACAGTCTGGCTCGGGCCTCCGGTGGAGGCCGGCATGGCCGATGTGGGAGCCCCTTCCAGATCCCATTCCTTCAAAAACAGTTCCAGTGTCTGTCTGGAAACCATGCAGATCCCTTCCTCCCTCAAAATCACACGCGGCGGTTCTTTTCCGCCGTATCGCATCCGATACTGGCCGGGAGAAACGCCGAACTCTCTTCGAAACGCTTTGTAAAAGCCCGCATACGTGGAAAAGCCACAGTCCAGAGCGGCGGAAAACAAGGATTCTCCCCCGCCGATCGCATAGGCCGCATGCAAAAGCCTGCGCCTGACAAGATACGATCGCACCGGCAAGCCGACGGCGGCATGGAACAGACGGCAGAAATGATACACAGAATAGCCGGCAAAGTGGCTCAGCCTCTCGGCCGTGAGCGGTTCGCACAGATGCGATTCCATGTAATCCAGGCACAGCTGCATCCGTTCTCTTCCGTCAGCGCGAAGCCCCATGGCAGCGTTTTCCCCTCTTTCTTCTTCCTTATCAATGGAAAGTATAACACAGGCAAGAGGGATCTGTCCTTTCCCGGATTGCTCTTTTTCATACGAATTGGGAGACGGTTTCCCATTTTTAGGCCGGAAGCAGGAGGAGAGGATAATTTTTTCCAGAAAATCCCAATTTACATCTTGCGCTTTCTTCCAATATATGGTAATATTGGTATCACAATCAATCGCATAGGGGGAAAACAAAATGGAAAAACGGGTAAAGGTTCTTATTTCGGAAAACGGGGCTGAATTTATGCAGGAATACGGCACGGAACTGGAACAGGCCGGAATGGCTGTCACATACACGGAGCGGGACGGACGCCAGCTCCTGGACCACATTGAGAGCGACCACCCCGACATTGTGCTGGCCGACCTGTTCATGCCCCGGCTGGACGGCATCGGCGTGATGAAGGCCTGTGCCGACAAGAAGGATGCTCCGCGGTTCATCATTCTCTCCAACTTCACCAGCCCGGCCATTGAGCGCGAGGTGATGGGTTCGGGCGCCTCTTTCCTGATGGTGTCTCCCTTCGACCCGGGCGAGCTGGCGGACCGCGTGCTGCAGGTGGCAGCCCCGGCGCAGACCACGGCCGCCCGCCGCGAAGAGCCGCTGGAAATCCAGGTGACGGAGATCCTTCACCAGATCGGCGTGCCTGCCCACATCAAGGGCTACCACTACCTGCGCGATTCCATCCTCATGGCAGTGCGCAATCCCGACATCATCAACGCCGTGACAAAGCAGCTTTACCCGGATGTGGCCAGAAAATACGACACGACGCCCTCGCGTGTGGAGCGGGCCATCCGTCACGCCATTGAGGTGGCATGGGATCGCGGCGATGTGGACGTTCTCACCAGTTATTTCGGCTACACCATCCACACCACGCGCGGCAAGCCGACGAACAGCGAGTTCATTGCGATGATCTCCGATCACCTGCGCCTGCACATGAAATCGGCCGGCTGATCCGCGGCAGCCGAAAAAATACAGCGCAAGGCTTGATTGTCCAACAGGTCTTGTGCTATAATAGCTTGAACATCAGGAAGGGAGGGCCTTGGAAATGGCCGGGCAGGGAAATTCCCTCAAGACAATTTCACAGAACAAAAAGGCCTTCCACGACTACTTCGTGGTGGAAAGCATGGAAGCCGGCATCGAACTCTGCGGCACGGAGGTCAAGGCCATGCGCCGCGGCCAGTGCAACCTGAAGGACGCCTGGTGTTCCATCGACAAGGGCGAGCTGTTTGTGAACGGCATGCACATCAGCCCGTATGATCACGGAAACATCTTCAACCGTGACCCGATGCGTGTGCGGCGTCTGCTGCTGCACAAGCGGGAAATCATGCGGCTGTTCGGGCTGGTGAAGCAGGAAGGGTATTCCCTGATCCCGCTTTCCGTTTACTTCAAAAACAGCCTCGTGAAAGTGCAGCTCGGCCTGTGCAAGGGCAAAAAGCTGTATGACAAGCGCGCGGATCTGGCCGCGAGGGCTGCGAAGCGCGACATTGACAGAGCCATCAAGGAACGGAACCGCTGACGGGGCCGTTCCCTTTATGGGGGCGTAAAGGTTTCGACGGGGATCGCGAACCTTAGTAAGCGAGCAGCGGCGCGGAACCGCTTTAAAAGCCGCAAACTTTAAAATGAAACGACAACAATAAAGTTGCGTACGCTGCCTAATTAAGGCAGCCGTCTTCCCCGGGAGCACCACGGCCCGGGAGAGGGCGTCGACTAGTGGTGAACGTGAACACGGCTACGCCTTTACCCGTGTCACGGCTTAAAGGCTACTGAACCGCGCAGCCTGCCGATGGGCGGCGCGGAGAGGGAATGTTAAACCACCGGCTGCGCTCGGAGAAAGCTTTGGCGACTGGTTTTCGGACAGGGGTTCGATTCCCCTCGCCTCCACCAATCGAGAGCCTCGACGCGCATTGCGCGTTCGGGGCTTTTCTTTTGCTATGGTTTCGTTTTTGCGCCTGAGCGGGTAACTGATACATCAATACTTCCCCATGAAGGGTTGATGCCGGTCTGCGGTTTTTTGGGGAGTAATTTCCCAGAAACCGTTTACCCGTAGATGTCCAAATAAAAATTGCATATCAGCAGCAAAAAGCGGAGTTTCCGCCTGATTTTTTCAGGTTGGGAACTCCGTCAGCTTTAGAAATCAGACGAAATCTGAAACATCAGTGAAGAGCGCTAAACTGCTTATCCCAGTGCTGTCAGTGTTTCCCTGTACCTGGTTTTTTCGTCGAGAAATTGATGGATTTGAGATATAATATGAGATATAATATATAAAAAGAAATAACGTTTTGGAAGGTGTAAATCACAATGTCTCAGGTAACAAAACGGGCGTTGGAGCAGTCCCTCAAAAATCTACTGCTGAAAAAACCGCTTACAAAAATCACGGTAGGCGATATTACAGATGATTGCGGAATTAACCGTATGACGTTTTATTATCACTTCAAAGATATATATGATTTGGTCGAGTGGTCGTGCCTTGAAGACGCTAAACAGGCGTTAGAGGAAAAGAAAACCTACAATACATGGCAGCAGGGGCTCTTACAGATTTTTAAAGCGGTGCAGGAAAACAAGCCGTTTATTCTGAACGTTTACCGTTGTGTTCGCCGAGAGCAGGTTGAAAAATATTTGCAGCCGCTGGTGGATCAACTGATTTTGAATGTTATTAACGAGGAGGCAGCCGGGATAACGGTTCGAGACGAAGATAAACAGTTTATTGCACAGGTCTATTCTTATATGTTTATCGGGTTGATGCTCGACTGGATTAAGGATGATATGCGCGAAGATCCGCAGCAGA
>ERZ1643246.3520-NODE-3520-length-13329-cov-8.751620_pt1 | contig 13329 bp, 10 predicted proteins | sample MGYA00579265_ERZ1643246 | MGnify/ENA primary metagenome ERZ1643246 (study PRJEB29033, sample SAMEA4952261) | chicken gut metagenome | biome: Broiler Chicken; feature: Gastrointestinal Tract; material: Caecum | place: Ireland | collected 2018 | study: Broiler... | reverse complement strand
TTTACACTTGTGAAAAAACTAACAAAGAAACTTACACACTTTTCTTGACAAACCCCATGATTCTTTGAAATTAGTATTTATAGCCTTTTCCCGCCATTCTCCAATATCTTCTTTTAATTTGTTTATCAGATTCTCTACTGTTTCTACGGCATCTTTTCCTACTGGTAAATGCAATGGTGGATTTTTTGATTGAGAGACTTCATATACTAATTCACCTAATTTCGTTGGATTACCAGGTTGTTCGTGATTGCTATTGTTTTTAACAAAATCATCTTGCCATCTATTTTTATCATAATCTTTTATGTGAATGTCTAAGTCTGTTCCCATGACTCCTTTCTCGATAAAAACTTGTTCTAAATAGCCCAGGTGCGACATTAGTTACTGTAATTCCAAAAGGTTCAACTTCAACTTCAAAGGCTAAGCAAGCTGAAAAACCAGTTACTGCAAACTTTGATGTATGATAAGCAACCGGTCCAGCACCATATCCTGCTGCTGAAGCAATATTAAAGATATGCCCGCTTCTTTGTTTTCTCATTACTGGTAATATTGCTCTTGTTACTCGCATCAAACCAAATACATTTAGCTCAAATATTTCTCTTATATTCTCTTCACTAGTTTCTTCAAAATTCGTTATTCTTCCATGTCCTGCGTTATTAACCAGAATATCAATTTTTCCAAAATGCTCTACTGCTTTTTTTACTACTTCGTTTACTTGTTGCTCAGTATAATTTGCAACATCTAATTGTAAACTTAAAAACCTATCCTTAAAGTCATTAGATACATTTAATCCATTTTCTTTTCTTGTAGTTGCTACAACATAATCGCCATTTTTAGTGCTGTTTCAGTAATTGCCTTTCCAATTCCGCGGCCTGCACCTGTTATAAACCACACTTTTGACATATAGCCACCTCCTTTGTCAATTCGGATTTGTCTGCTTAACAAACTGGATTTTTTCTATCCTATAAAAACATTGTAAATCACTACAACATAGACAAATACTGCGGTTAAACAGGTTATAATAAAACCGTCTTTATCTCGATTATTTTTATATTCTACACTTCTTAATAGTAAAAGAGTGGCTAGTGATACAAGCATAATCGGGTTTGCAATGTCAAAGGGAAGAGCTTTCACTAATCCTAATACAGCAAAAAGCATTGTAATTATAGATAAAATGATTTTTGCGATTTTCATACAATCACACTCCTTTGTATAATTAGGAATAGAGATATTATATCTCTATTCCTAATTATAGTATAGAAGTGTTTAAGTTTGAGTATCTCTAAATTCCTTTGTTTTTAATATTTCAGAAATCGAAGGTTCTAGGGATGTCCCTAGTAGCGGTGAGGCTATCCGAATCCAGTGCTTGCTGGTATATGTGTATGGTGCACTCTGCCTGTTACCACAAACTTCATGCACCATGTACCTTCTCAAAAGAATTACTGGTCGATATTCAATCCATAAGACTGGCTCTGAGGAAACCTCTATTCCTAATCGTGTTTTCAATTTATCATTTACGTCTTTTCCATATCTTGGAGGAGAATTAGTAACATGATAATTAATCAAATTCTGTTGAATCGTGCGAGTTGCTAACCGTCCTGCACGGGCGGTATCTAGATGCAAAACAATGTGATTTATCTCAGCGTGATCTTTCAGAAATTGCTCTAATGCAATGGGTGTCTTACAAGAAATCACTGAATCCTTTCTCGGTATCTGAACACCACCTAATGACAGGATATGAACATCATGATGATCCTGATGTTTGAGTTTCATCAATGACGCATAGGACAACACATCGATTGGTGCTTCACAAACATGCAACACACTGGACGGTTGAGATGCTTCTAACGAAAATGAATATCGTTTATCACTGTCAGAGGATTCTCCCTTGAAATCGCTGTTGATCCCTCTTAGAGAAACATATCGGGGTATCTTTGTTTCTCGATGACTCAGCCGTCATGCAGGCATGTGATCAGGTGATTACGATTGATCGATATCTTATTGAGAACAAAACAGCGGCAGATGACAGACCGGAAGATCAGCCATACGGGCAATCTGGCGATCCTTGATTTCTGCAGATGAAGACGGCTTGTTCGGTCAGTTGTGTTAAAACGGAAACCATGATATACTGAGACTGCCTATAAAGAGTGTGCGAGAGACAAGCTCGATGACCACACAGCAACCTGCAAAAGTAAGGTGCTAATGCTTGTGCGATGGGAAATATCATCATGTACGATCCCATTGCAGCTATGGGGTCGTTTTTCTCTTTATAGGAAAGGGTAAGGAGGAAAAGAAAATGAATGATGTAGAAAGAGCGTTAGCGAAATGCGAAGGGAAAAGAGCCTGGTTTTACCTGAGAGATGAAGAAACCAAGGAACATTTTAAAGCCAAACTGATTTCTCTGAAAGCCACATGGCGTGATGGCAGCTTGGTCGAACCAAAGCATAATGTTTCCTCATTCATGGCGGTACATTCGGATCATAAGGTCGCATTTATCTCAAACATGTGCTGGCAGATCGGATCGACTGCGCAATATCAAGAGTCGATCATGCGCATCGATTATCAAAAATTGATCAGACATGAAGATTATTTATTGAAATAAAACGATATCGATCGCAATGAGATCGCTTTTTCAGTTTTATATTCATTGAAAATATTCTGTGCCTTCATCATGTTCAGGCGGGATCAAAATGGCATTACACAAGACCGTGCCTGAATTAAAGAAAAAGACGATGATTATCGGATATAGGAGAAAGAGAACAGGGGAGATGAGCGACAATAAAGTGTAGAAACTATTCCATACAGTTGTGCCTGTGATCATGATGAACATAAATGCGATCAGCAGCTGAATCATCATTCTGGTGTCGGATGGTTTCTCATGATCAGCGATATAATCGAGCTGATCATTGTAATAGATGCATCCATGGATGAAGTAAGAAATGAGCATGAGCATTGCCGGGATGATGAAACCGACGATCCATGCGCTCAGGTACATGCTTTCCTGCTGACTTTGCAAAGCAGCTTGACGGCTTGAATCATACGGTTCCAGCGTGAATGAAAAGGAATATCTGGGATCCGCGGCCATTTCCGCCGCTTGTTGTTGGTGGCTGACGGCCAAAAGGATAAAAACGAGAATAAAGAGCGCCAGGATCACCCAATATAATGTTCCTCTGGTTTTGTTCATAAAATACCTCCTGATCAGCAAAACGTTCATTTCAGACAGGCAATGACACGATAAAGCAGCTATTGATTTCATATTAAGATATATCACGAAAATAAACAAGTGCCTTTTCCTTTGTTTGAGGCTTTTAAATATACGTGTCATGTGATGTACAGATCATATTATTATGCAAGAATTGGTATTTATATTGACAAGCATGGATATTGTGATATGGTTTAAATAGATACAGCTTCATATTTTTACAGTTATTGCCACAATCGTATGATTGGATCATCAAGCTCATCATGAGTGCATGGAAGGAGATATCTATGCGAAGAATAAGAAAATGTTTATTGACCTTAATGATGATTGTATCGATCTTTGGGTCATCTTGTTCCTCTGCCTTTTGCACTCATGTAAGAGCCGATCAATACCGGTGTGAGATATCCAGGAATCAGCGCAGGATAGATGAGCACCGTATGTTTGGAGTCGATCTCCTGCATGTGAGCGATCCATTCTTCCGTGGATGATGGCATATGGCCGCTGATGAACCTGTGCGGGCCGGCACAGAGACTGATGAGGAAAGGCACACGCCTGGCTGCGCAAGAACAGATGATATGCTCTGTCGCTTCACATGGTTCCTGCGCGATGATGGCATCATAAGCAGAAATGGCTTCCTGATGGTCTTGAAAACAGGCGCGCATGCCATGGATCCCTTCTGTCTTTACGGACAGCCGCGGATCGATCGCGCTCATCTGATAACCTTTTGCGGCAAGAAGCATAGCCGCCCTTGCCCGGCGCCCGCAGCCGACTTCCAGCAGATGAGGATAGCTGCGCAAAGGAAAGATCCGCGCAGCGTATTCCGCAAAACGCGCTTGCCGGGAGGACAGCCCGCTGCGCCAGAGCGTAAAGTCCACCAGCTCATCGCTGGCCGTTTCCGCATCCGGATGTGTTAGGTCGCGTTTCAGCCGGGCAAGCTGATCAGCGGTGAGATCAAAAGGATTTTCTCTTGCGAATGAGGCAAATGTCTTCTGCATATCCGTGTCTCCTTTAAAAAAACGCCGGATCAGAAATCCAGCGTTTTTTGTCTAATGGTGGAGGCTAGGGGACTCGAACCCATGACCCCTTCCACGTCAAGGAAGTGCTCTCCCAACTGAGCTAAGTCTCCATGTATCTTGATTTTACCAGATTTTGCGTGTTTTGCAAGCCCTTTGTGTATTTCTTGCAAAAAAAAGATCCCCACTATGCGTGAGGATCGAGATGATCATTCCTGTTCGAGCGCCAGCGTCTTCGTGGTGGCGTCGCATACTTCGGTCGGTCCGTAGTACTGGATCGCACCCGGATAAACGAAGCAGGTTTCAGCGGCCCATTCTTCGCGATGTGCTTCGAAGTATTTGAACGGCTTGCCATCCAGCTCGACGAGTGCCTTGCGGATGACCGGCTTGTCTTCGCCGTGACGTCTTTCGATGTTCATCATCTTGGTGATCGGCATGCCTCCGGCAACCCATTCAGCGGCCGGCTTAGACAGATTGGAGATCTTGGAGAGATATCCATTGTAGCCATACTGGATAAGCATGAATGCGTTGTAGCCCAGGGAGTAGCAGTAGTCAGAATCGAAGTTGGACGGGAACGCGCATCTTCCTTCATAACCGAGGAAATGATGGAGCGCGTTGAACTTTCCGTTGTACGTTCCGGCTTTTCTTCTTTCTTCCAGTTTATCCTTGACCAGGGCGGAGAACAGCTTCTCAGACTCGATCAGTGATACCTGCACGTTGCCATGCGGGTCTCTTTCGAGGAACAGCTGCTGCTGGATGCTTTCCGGCAGGATCGCAAAGACATCCATGGACTCTTTGGTCAGGCCATTCTTGATGAATTCATATTTTTCGGCCCAGCTCGGCAGCGCGTTGAAGGCATCGGCCTTGCTGCCGGCAAGCAGCTCGTTGATCTCAGAGATCAGTACAGAGAATTCCGGCACAAATTCCACCACGCCTTCCGGGATGATGGCCACGCCGAAGTTCATGCCTTTGGCAGCGCGCTTTTCTACAGAATCCGCGATATAGTCCGCGATCTGGGAGAGCGACATCTTCTTGGCAGCGACTTCTTCAGAAATCAGGCAGATGTTCGGCTGTGTCTGCAGCGCGCACTCCAGCGCGACATGAGAAGCAGAGCGTCCCATGACCTTGATGAAATGCCAGTATTTCTTGGCAGAGTTCGCGTCTCTTTCAATGTTGCCGATGATCTCGCTGTATGTCTTGGTCGCGGTATCGAAACCGAAGGAGCATTCGATATCTTCGTTCTTCAGGTCGCCGTCGATGGTCTTCGGGCATCCGATGACCTGCACGCCGGTCTCATGCGCGGCAAAGTACTCGGCGAGCACAGCGGCGTTAGTGTTGGAATCATCGCCGCCGATGATGACGATGGCGGTGATGCCGTGTTTCTTGCAGACTTCAGCGGCAATGGCAAACTGCTCGTTTGTCTCCAGCTTCGTTCTTCCGGAACCGATGATGTCAAATCCGCCGGTGTTGCGGTATTCATTGATGTATTCATCGTCAAAGATGAGATAATCGTCTTCGATCAGACCGATCGGGCCGTTTTTGAAACCATAGAGTACGTTTTCCTTGTTGGTAGCCTTCAGGGCATCGTACAGACCGCAAATGACATTGTGTCCGCCAGGTGCCTGACCGCCTGAAAGGATCACGCCCACGACCTGTTTCTTTGCTTCAGAAGTATTCTGACCTTTTGCGAAGGTGATCTCCTTCTTGCCATAGGTGTTGGGGAAAAGCGCCTTGATCTTTTCCTGGTCAGCCACGCTCTGCGTTGCTTCTCCTTCGTTGACACAGATGTCGGAAATGCCGTGTCTCAGCATGCCCGGCAGCTTCGGAGAATACGCATATCTGGCTTTCTGCAGTGATGAAATTTTCATAAATGACCTCCTCTTTGCATATACATCCCGTATATACATACGACTAAATTTTATGCTATTTCAGAACAAAAGTAAACTGCCGGAAAGCGGTTATTCGGGAAAAATCCGGTAATTTCGCCGGCATGGCCATCCTGTATGATCACAGAGATGGGAAATGGAGCGCTTTTCGGATCTGCGCGCCGACACATGCGCGAACCGCGCAAAATAGGCAAATGCCTAAAAACGTGTAAAATTTGTCTTTATGAGGTTGGAAAAGAAGCAGATTTCCGATATATTGAGAGTGTATGAAACCGTTAACATTTTTATGGGAGGAATGCTATGAGCAGATTAACGATCATGACTGCCACACAGTCTCAGCGGGTCATCGAGGAGCTGTACAAAGATCTGGAGCGAAGGATCATTGCCAGCCCGCCGGGACTGTGCCCGGTCGATATGGCAAGTGCTTTTCTTAAGCTGTGCCACGCGCAGACTTGCGGAAAATGCGTGCCCTGCCGCGTAGGGCTCGCGCAGCTGCAGCTGCTGCTGGAAGACGTGCTGGAAGGAAGAGCCAGCCTGGATACCATCGATCTGATCGAGAAGACCGCGCAGAACATCTCATGGAGCGCCGACTGCGCTATCGGCTATGAAGCTGCCGAAATGGTGCTGAAGGGCGTGCGCGGCTTTCGTGATGATTATGAAGAGCATATCTTGCATGGACGCTGCACAGCCAGCCTGAATCAGCCGGTGCCCTGTGTGTCCATGTGTCCTGCCGGCGTGGATATCCCTGGCTATATCGCTTTGGTCAAGGAAGGCAGGAACGCTGATGCGGTGCGCCTGATCCGCAAAGACAATCCGTTTCCGACGGTATGCGCCTATATCTGTGAACACCCTTGTGAAGCGCGCTGCCGTCGCAGCATGCTGGATGATCCGGTCAACGTCCGCGGCATCAAGCGCTATGCCGTCGATCATGCCGGCTTTGTGCCCGCCGGCCGCTGCGCGCCGCCTACCGGCAAGCGCGTGGCCATCGTAGGCGGAGGTCCAGGCGGTCTGAGCGCCGCCTATTATCTGCAGCTGATGGGGCATCAGAGCGTCATTTATGAAAAACGCCGGCAGCTGGGCGGGATGCTGCGCTATGGGATCCCCAATTACCGCCTGCCGCGCAAACGGCTGGATGAAGAGATCGACGTCATCTTGTCCACCGGCGTGGAGGTGCATTTGAATACAGATATCGGCAAAGACATCACGCTGGCTCAGCTGGATCAGGATTTTGACGCGGTCTATCTTGCCATCGGCGCGCAGACCGACAAGAAAGTGGGCATTCCTGGGGAGGAAGGCGAAAACGTCATCTCTGCCGTCACGATGCTCAGACAGATCGGCGATGAGATCATGCCGGATTTCGCGGGCAAGCGCGTGCTCGTCATCGGCGGCGGCAATGTGGCAATGGATGTCGCGCGAAGCAGTCTGCGCCTCGGCGCCAGCTACGTCGGCATCGCCTATCGCCGCCGGGCCGAGGATATGACCGCTCTGCCGGAAGAAGTGGAAGGCGCTCTTGCAGAGGGGTGCGAGCTGCTGCAGCTGCAAGCACCCAAGCGCATCGAGCTTGACGATCATGGCCGTGTGGCCGCGCTCTGGGTGCAGCCGCAGATCATCTCCGCATATCGCGGCGGACGCCCGGCGCCCAAAAAGGCCGATGAGCCTGAACGGCGCATTCCTTGTGATATCGTCGTGGTCGCCATCGGACAGGGCATCGAATCTCAGCATTTTGCGGAAGAAGGCGTGCCGATCCGCCATGGTGCGATCGATGCGATGGATCATTCAGGCGTAGAGAACATGGCAGGCATCTTCGCCGGCGGCGACTGCGTCACGGGACCAGCCACGGTCATCCGCGCCATCGCGGCCGGCAAAGTCGCGGCCGCGAACATCGATGACTACCTCGGCTGCCACCATGTCATCGGCTGCGATGTGAAGATCCCGCCGGCGAACTATGCGGATCGTCCAAAATGCGGACGCATCCAGCTCAAGGAGCGGGCGACGAGCGAACGCGGCAAAGACTTCGAGCCGATCGAATTCGGCATGAGCGAAGAAGAGGCTCAGCAGGAATGCGGCAGATGCCTGCGCTGCGACCACTTCGGCTTCGGCGTATTCAAGGGAGGAAGGACGACAAAATGGTAACGATCACGATAGACAATCAGCGGATCGCGGTGGATGGCCGCTTGACCATTCTGGAGGCCGCCAAAACAGCGCATATCGAAATTCCTCACCTTTGTTATCTCAAGGGCATCAATGACATCGGTGCCTGCCGTATCTGCGCGGTAGAGCTGGAAGGAAAAGACCGGCTGGTGACCGCATGCAATACGCTCGTGCAGGAAGGCATGGTCATCTATACCAATTCGCCAAAGGTGCGTCATGCCCGCCGCTGCAATGTGCAGCTGCTGCTTTCACAGCACGACTGCGAATGCGCCTATTGTTCGCGCAGCGGCAATTGCGAATTGCAGAAAGTGAGCAATGAGCTGGGCATCACCGCTCTGCCTTATGAGAAAAAAGTTACCTATATCCCCTGGAATCAGCAGTTCCCCCTTATCCGGGAAAGCAATAAATGCATCAAATGCATGCGCTGCATCCAGATCTGTGATAAAGTGCAGGATCTGCGCGTATGGGACGTGCAGAAGACCGGTTCCCGCACGACCGTAAATGTTTCGTTCAATCGCAGCATCGAGGAAGCGGAATGCAGTCTGTGCGGCCAGTGCATCACCCATTGTCCGGTCAACGCCTTGCATGTGCGGGAAGACAGCGAACGCGCGATCGACGCGTTCAGCGATCCTGATCGTATCACCATCGTGCAGATCGCGCCGGCTGTCCGAGCGGCCTGGGGCGAATCGCTGGGCCTGCCGCGCGAAACGGCGACCGTCGGCAAGCTGGGCGACGCGCTGCGGCGGATGGGGGCTGATTACGTATTCGACACCGATCTGGGCGCTGATCTGACCATCATGGAGGAAGCCAGTGAGTTTCTGGAGCGGATGCGCGCCGGCACGCGCCTGCCGATGTTCACCTCCTGCTGCCCGGGCTGGGTGCGCTTCTTGAAATCCCAATACCCGGACATGGTCTCACAGCTGTCTACCTCTAAATCTCCGCACCAGATGTTTGGCACCCTGACCAAGACATGGCTGGCACAGCGGCTCGGTGTGGATCCTTCCCGGATCTTCAATATCTCGATCATGCCCTGTGTGGCCAAGAAACAGGAGATCGATATCCCGGCGATGAATGATTCCGGGTTCCGGGACGTGGACCTCGTGCTGACGACCAGGGAAGTCGTGCGCATGATCCGCTCAGAACACATCGATGTCAGCGTGCTGCAAGATCTGCCGCTTGATGATCCGCTTGGCGAAGCCAGCGGCGCGGCCGTGATCTTCGGAGCCAGCGGCGGCGTGATGGAAGCCGCGCTGCGCACAGCGTACTATCTGGTCAATGGCAGGGATCCTGACCCAGATGCCTATCAGCAGATGCGTGGCATGGATGCCTGGAAAGCGTTCCACTTTGATTTAGGCAAGACTTCGGTCCGCTGTGCCAAGGTCAGCGGCCTAGGCAATACCAGAAAGCTGATCGAAGCGATGCGCCGCGGTGAGGCCGAATTTGATTTTGTGGAAGTCATGGCATGCCCGGGCGGCTGCAGCGGCGGCGGAGGCCAGCCGATCCACGAAGGCGAGGAACTGGCCGAAGAACGCGCCAGCGTGCTGTACCAGCTGGACCGCAAAGCACCGATGCGCTTCTCTCATGAAAACCCGGCCATCCGCAAGTTATATGAAGACTTCCTGGGCAAGCCGCTGTCAGCGAAAGCAGAAGCACTGCTGCATACAGATCATGAGTCATGGCAGATGCCTGGACGCAAAAGCTGACAGAAAAGCGCTTGCCGGTGAAAGCAGGATGAGAGGACCATGCTGTTCATCTGGCGCGTTCAGTGCTAATATCTTGTATGGGAGGTAATGAATATGGCATGTACAACGATATTGATCGGGAAGAAAGCGTCGTATGACGGATCATGCATGATCGCGCGCAATGATGATTCCGGCGCCGGCAGCTTTACCCCGAAAAAGTTTGTGGTCGTCCATCCCGATGAACAGCCGCGGACATATACTTCGGTCATCTCGCATCTGACGATCGATCTTCCGGATGACCCCATGCGCTATACGGCCGTACCTAATGCGGTGGAAGGAGAAGGCATATGGGGCGCCTGCGGCGTCAATGCCGCAAATGTCGGCATGAGCGCCACGGAGACGATCACTTCCAATCCGCGGGTGCTCGGCGCAGATCCCCTGGTGGTCTATGATGCACAAAGCGGCAAGCCTGGCGGGCTTGGGGAGGAAGACTTTGTCAGCCTGGTGCTTCCTTATATTCATAGCGCACGGGAAGGCGTCTTGCGCCTGGGCAGCTTGCTGGAAACATATGGCACTTATGAGATGAACGGCATCGCCTTCTGCGATCACGATGAGATCTGGTGGATGGAAACGATCGGCGGTCATCACTGGATGGCACGCCGAGTCCCTGATGATGTCTATGTTGCCATGCCCAATCAGCTGGGCATCGACACCTTTGTCTTTGACGATCCCGCCCATTATCTGTGCAGCGCGGATCTGCGCGCATTTGTGGAAACCAATCATCTGGATCTTTCGCTGGATGGCACTTTCCGCCCCAGGCTGGCATTTGGATCCCATGACGACGCGGATCATGTATACAATACCCCGCGCGCCTGGTTCATCGAACGCACATGGAATCCGCACACCGTGAAATGGGATGGCGCCGACGCAGAGCATGCCCCGGAATCGGATGATATCCCCTGGTGCATGGTGCCAGAGCGCAAGCTCACGGCCGAGGATGTGAAATATGTGCTCTCATCGACATTCCAGGGCACACCGTATGATCCTTATCTGAGCTATGGCGACAGGTCGCTGGCCGGGAAATACCGCGCCATCGGCATCAACCGGACGAGCTTTTTGGGGCTGATCCAGATCCGCCCGCAAAATGATGTGCTGGAGTGGATCGCTTTTGCGTCCAACCCGTTCAACGTGCTGCTTCCGTTTTATGCCGATGTGGAAAAGACCCCGGCATATCTCGCCGACACGAATGCTGCGGTATCCACGGACAGCTTCTACTGGACGAGCCGGCTGATCGCGGCCATGGCCGACGCAAGCTATCGCGATTCCCGCAGCGTCATCGAACGTTATCAAGCGCATGTTGCGGCAAAGAGCCATGAGATCATCGCCCGCTATGACGCTTTGCTGGCAAAGCAGGACAATGAGGAAGAACGGCTGAAGCTGCGTGAGCAGGCCAATGAAGAGATCAGCGCGATGGCTCGCGAAGCCGCAGCGGATACGCTGGACAAGGTTTTGTTTGCGCTCAGCTCTTGCATGAAGAATGCTTTTGCGCGCAGCGACGCATGAATGATACATACCATTGGTATGAAAATGTTGACGGCATTACGAAAGTATGCTACGATAAACATACCATAAGAATGTATGGAGGCACATAGATGGCTAGGAACAAATATCCGGAAGTTACGGTAGAAAAGATCCTCGATGTGTCACAGCGGCTGTTTCTGGAAAAAGGATACGACGCGACGACCATTCAGGATATCGTGGATGATCTGGGCGGACTGACAAAGGGCGCGCTTTATCATCATTTCCGTTCGAAGGAAGAGATCATGGTGGCGCTTTCCCAGCGGATGTTTGCCCGTCATGACCCGTTTGCGGAAGTACAGGCACGCAAAGATCTCAATGGGCTGCAGAAGATGCGGCTGGCCGTGCGCTTGAATCAATCAGACGCCCAGCAAGTGGAACTGAACCGTCAGGCCATCCCTCTGATCAAAAACCCGCGTGTGCTCTCACAGATGCTCGAGACCAACATCAAGGAGCTTTGCCCGCGCTGGCAGCGGCTGATCGAGGAAGGCATCGCGGATGGATCCATTCATACGGCGCATGCGCAGGAGCTTTCACAGCTGCTCGTGCTGCTTGACCTGTGGATGATCCCTTCGATCTTCCCGGGAGACAGTTCGTCCATCCGCCGCCGTCTTTCCTGCATGGCAAAGATGCTGGAAAGCCTGGGCCTGCCGCTGATCGATGAAGCGATGACAGACACGATGGACCATCTGCCATATTTTCAAGAAACGGATTAAAATTGCCGAAAGGCAATTTTAAAAAGATTGATTACATACATTCGGTATGTATTTAAAGGAGGAATGACATGACTGCAGCGATCTTTACATCAAACCTGAAGAAAAGCTATGGCCAGAAGGAAGTGCTGAAAGGCATCAGCCTGACGGTCGATCCTGGCACGATCTGCGCGCTGCTCGGCACCAATGGCGCCGGCAAGACGACGATGGTGCGCATCCTTACGACACAGATCGTTCCGGATGCGGGCCAGGCGGTCATCATGGGACATGACGTGGTGCGTGACGCGGACCAGATCCATCAGATCATCGGCCTGACCGGACAGTTTTCTGCTTTGGATGATGCCTTGAGCGGCAAGGAGAACCTGCTCTTCATCGCTTCGCTCTGCCACATTCCCCGCGCATCAGAAAAGGCTGATGCATTGCTTGCGCGGATGGGTCTGGAGGAAGCAGGCCGCTGTCTGGTCAAGACATATTCCGGCGGCATGAAACGCCGCATGGACATCGCGATGAGCCTGATGAGCGATCCACAGGTGCTCTTTCTGGACGAGCCGACGACCGGCTTGGATCCAGGCAGCCGCAGGCAGAGCTGGGAAGCGATCCGGCAGCTGCGCGCATCAGGGACGACTGTCTTCCTGACGACACAGTATCTGGAAGAAGCAGAGCTGCTCGCTGATCAGATCGCGGTCCTGCATGAAGGAAAGATCATCACCGCAGGCACGCCAAAACAGCTGATAGGCCGGTTTTCCCACGAGAAGCTGCGCTTTCGCTTTGCCCATGCCCGCTTTGCGCGACAGGCGGCCGCGATCCTGGCTGACTTTCGTCCGTACAGTGATGCGCAGACATTGGAGCTGCGCGTACATCGCGAGGAGACGATGACGGTGCTCACGCACGCGCTGACCCGGCTGCGCCAGGCGCATATCATGCCGGCTGGCTTTGAGCAAGCGCGGCCCAGCCTTGAAGACGCGTTTCTTCAGATGATCGAAAAGGAGCGTGAAACACATGAGAGATGAATGGAAAGATACGATGATCCTGACATGGCGGTGCTGCCTGCTTATAGTGATAGGTAATCCTTTGAAGTTATCGCCGGATTTTCCCCCACTTCACACC
>ERZ1643246.3518-NODE-3518-length-13338-cov-9.188963_pt1 | contig 13338 bp, 15 predicted proteins | sample MGYA00579265_ERZ1643246 | MGnify/ENA primary metagenome ERZ1643246 (study PRJEB29033, sample SAMEA4952261) | chicken gut metagenome | biome: Broiler Chicken; feature: Gastrointestinal Tract; material: Caecum | place: Ireland | collected 2018 | study: Broiler... | reverse complement strand
ACACTTTTTTACAACTTTTTCAAGTTTTCTTCCCGGTACTATATCTGGTGGTTTTACATGATATTATCCACAATTTAACATTCAACATATAAAAATCACTGGAACTCTCCCAGCGATTCTTTGAATGGTACCGCGATAATACCAAACGGAGAAGGAGGGATTTGAACCCTCGCGCCGCTACTAACGACCTACTCCCTTTCCAGGGGAGCCCCTTCGGCCAGCTTGGGTACTTCTCCAAAATGTCCGTCATTTAATATACACGATATTTTCCTTGTTGTCCAGTACTTTTTTTCCAAATATAAAAATTGAGACATCTTACCGTTTTTTCAGGAAAACACTGAAAACATTCCCCATCCCTTTTGCACTGCTCACCTTAATATATCCACCCTGATCCGTGATGATCTCACGGGACAGATACAGACCGAGCCCAATCCCCTCTTTTACAAAGACTGCATTACCGCCTCTGTAATAGCGCATAAAGATCCTGGGGTATTCTTCTCCTGGTATTTCATTTCCGTAATTCATGATATCGATCCTGACAAACAGCTCGTACGATGTCACTGTAACACATACAGGCATCCCCGGCTCGCCGTATTTGACAGCATTATCCAGTATATTAAAAAGAGCCTCTTCTGTCCACCGCCTGTCATATACTGCCTGCGCTTCCCGATCTCCTGACATACGGGTAGGCTCGTCGGCAAGGATGATCGCCGGCTTGGCCGACAGCGCCCTCGCGATCGCCACTCTCTGCTGCTGCCCTCCGGAGAGCTGGTTTGGATAGGACTTCATCTTATGCTCGATCCCCAGCATTTTTGTGATCCGTTTGATATAGGCTGTGTCCGCTTTATTTCCATCCAGCTTTACCGGCATTACGATATTCTTATATACATTCAGGACGGATACCAGGTTGTAATTCTGGAAGATAAATCCGATCTTCCTCCGCCTGAATATAGTCAGTTCATCCGGCTTCATCCCGGAAATATCCTGCCCGTCGATAATGATCTTCCCTTCATCCGGTCTGTCCAGGCCTCCGATCAGATTTAAAAGCGTCGTCTTCCCGGAACCGCTCGTCCCTACGATCGCGGTAAACTCCCCCTTCTCCGCGGAAAAACTGGTGTGGTCGACTGCTTTCACGAGACTTTCACCTTTTCCGTAGTATTTTACAAGCCCTTTTGCTGTCAAAATATCCATAGCTGCTTCTCCTTTTCCTCATTTCTCCTGGTGATACTTATATTTAAACAAGGACTTCTTACAAACTTCTTACAGTATTGCGTTTTATATTCCGGGGATATACGGGGAAGGCTCCTTCACATAGACATTTACAGGAACGCGCCTTTTTGCAGGCGCACACAGACTGGTAAACAAAAAAACAAAACGGAAGCCTTTCAGCTTCCGTCCTTAAAGCGGAGAGGGTGGGATTCGAACCCACGCGCCCTTTCGGACAAACGGTTTTCAAGACCGCCTCGTTATGACCACTTCGATACCTCTCCATATATACGCCGCAGATAAGATACTTTACTATATTTTCCCTGTGCGACGCTGTTTATTCTAACACAGATGTAAAATCCATGTCAATACCTGTTTTTCAAAAACCCTTCCGCCGTCCCGAGATCTTCCGGTGTGGTGATCTTTATATTCTCATACGAGCCATAAAAAAGCCTGATCGGAAAATCCAGCATCTGCTCTACCACCATAGCGTCATCCGTGACCGCCGGATGTCCTTTCTCCATGAGCAGACGGTACGCTTCTTTGACAAGAGCCGTCTCAAACACCTGAGGTGTCTGGGCGATCCAGACCCTGCTCCGGTCAGGTGTATCCGCCACAAAGCCGTTTTCATCTGCGATCTTGACCGTATCTTTTGCAGGCATTCCCGCCACGCATGCCCGGTCAGCGCTTACGCATTCATATCCCCGTTGGATGATCTCTTCGTCCACAAATGGCCTTGCACCGTCATGGATGAAAACAAACCCATCGGCTTTTGCCTCCTGAAGCCCGTTCCAGACAGAATCATATCTCTCCGCCCCTCCGGAGACAATCTTCTTCACTTTGGACAGCCCATACCTGTCTATGATCTCCTTCCGGCAGTACTCTTCTTCTCCGCTGCCTGTCACAAGGATGACCTCATCGATCAGCTCAGAGTCCTCAAATGCTTTCAGAGAATAATAGAGCACCGGTCTCCCGCCCATAAGCAGATACTGCTTGTGCACTTTTGTTCCCATCCGCTTCCCGCTGCCCCCGGCAAGCACGATGGCTGTGCAGAATTTCTTTTCCATATACGCCCTCCCGGATAATTCCGCTTTTTTCCTGCTCTCATCCACCGCCGAGAAGCCAGGATCTCCTACCGCTCGCCCAGTTTCAGGTTCGGCACTGCGTTCAGATCCCATCCATGCCTTGTACCCGCGAGATACTCGTAATACGCCGCAGCTCCGATCATCGCCGCATTGTCCGTGCAATAGATCGGCGACGGGCGGTAAAAACGGATCTCCCGCTCTTTGCACGCCTGTTCCATAGCTTCCCTGAGCGCAGTATTCGAAGCCACCCCGCCTGCGATGGCAAACTTATACACGCCATAGTCCTCTGCCGCCCTCATGGAATTCTCCACCAGGACTTCTACGACTGCTTTCTGGAAGGAAGCCGCGATGTCCGCAGGATCGAAGCTCTCACCTTTCATCTTACAGCCGTTGATGTAATTCAGCACCGCGGATTTCAGTCCGCTGAAACTGAAATCATACTGCGCGCCTTCGATATGTGCTTTCGGGAATTTCACTGCATCAGGATTTCCTTCTTTTGCGATCCGATCGATCTTCGGTCCACCCGGATATCCCAGGCCGATCGCACGGGCGACCTTGTCATACGCCTCTCCCGCCGCGTCGTCCCGTGTGCGCCCGAGGATCTCATATTGCCCGTACTCCGCCACACGCACGAGATGGGTATGCCCGCCTGACGCGACGAGACAGAGGAAGGGCGGCTCCAGATCCGGATGCTCGATATAATTCGCAGAGATATGCCCCTCGATATGATGCACTCCCACCAGAGGGAGATTCCGGGCATACGCGATGGCTTTCGCCTCTGCCACTCCCACAAGAAGCGCTCCCACAAGCCCGGGGCCATAGGTTACGCCTACCGCGTCGATGTCGTCCAATGTCACCTCCGCCTCTTTCAGCGCCTCCTCGATCACCTGGTTGATCTTTTCGATATGTTTCCTTGATGCGATCTCGGGCACGACTCCGCCGTACAGCTTGTGAAGGTCGATCTGGGATGAGATGACATTGGAGAGGACTTCTCTCCCGTTGTGGACCACCGCTGCCGCCGTCTCATCGCAGGACGTCTCGATGGCCAGGATATTGATATCTCTTATCTCTTTCATGTTACGCCTCTCAATCTTTAAACATCAGCTCTGTTGACATTCCGTCTTTCCCCGCCTTTGCAGCCGGGAATATGCGGCGCACCTCGTCCATATAAGGCTCCGGCCGGGTCAGGGACGGGCTGTAATGGGTCAGCCACATTTCTCCCACCTGTGCGTCTGCCGCGATCTGTGCCGCTTCGTAAAATGTCATATGTTTATATTCCGCCGCTTTGGCAGCTTTCTCTTTTTCGCCATACATCCCCTCACAGATAAAGAGATCCGACTTTTCCGCGTTTCTGCGGATGGATTCCGTGGGTCTCGTATCCGTAGTATAGGTCAGCTTCAGGCCTTTCCGCGGTGGCCCCAGCACCATATCCGGGGTAAACACCCCTTCTTCCGACTCGATCGTCTCTCCGTTCTGGAGCCTGCTCCAGTACGGCAGCGGGATATTCTGGGCTTTCGCCTTCGCCGCGTCGAATTTGCCCGCGCGGTCGATCTCCAGGGTATACCCGTAGCAGAGTACATTGTGGTTGACACGGAACGCCTTCAGACGGTATCCGTTCATCTCAAAAGTCTGCTCCGCTCCTTCGATCTCTCTGTAAACGATCGGGAAAGGCAGCTCCGGCGCGATCACGCGCAGGCTCCCCACCACACGCTCCAGTCCTTTCGGTCCGATCAGCGTAAGAGGCTCCCGCCGGTCCGCGTTCCCCATGGTAAGGAGCAGCCCCGGAAGGCCGCTGATATGATCCCCGTGATAATGGGTAAAACAGATCACATCGATGGGCTTGAAGCTCCACCCTTTTTCTTTCACCGCCACCTGGGTGCCTTCCCCGCAGTCGATCAGCAGGCTGCTGCCGTTAAAGCGGGTCATCAGCGCTGTCAGGTAACGGTACGGGAGCGGCATCATCCCGCCGCACCCGAGCAAACATACATCTAACATTTGATCCCTCTGTTTTCTATTTCTAAAAATCCGTATGATTTTTCTGTCATTCCGCTTTGTTCTCTATCTCCGCAGGCAGCTTAAAAGACGCGAGCAGCCTGTCATAGCATTCCTCGCACAGGTCAAAGCTGTGTCTCTCACCGTCTTTTTCGGAAAAATATCCCCATTCCTGATCCACACTGAATACCCCTTCCCTGGGATATCCGTCCACTACCGGGATTTCTTTTCCGCACTGGTTGCAGATGATTTTTTTAATTTCTTTTGTTTCTTTTATCTGATACTGGCGCATACATCTTCCTCCTGTAAAAAACAGTCTTGTTCTCTGTTACGCCTAAAGTATATCTGACCGGACCGCAGATTCCTACTGGGAACTGCTGCCGGTACTGTGGCCCGATTTCCAGCCGCCATATACACCGGCGCCTGCTTTGGAACGTCAATGCTTACACGCCTGCGCTGGCGACGCTGCGCTTATTCTGCCTCTCCCGCGCTGTCTTCCCCGGTCTCCACCGGGCGGCTCATAAGAATGGCGTCTTCCGTCGGATTTTCATAAAACCGCTGCCGGATGCCATCTTCTGCAAATCCCGCCTTAACATAAAGCGCCCTTGCCGCCGCGTTGCCCGCCCGCACGTCCAGGAGGATCTTCCTGATCCCGCCGGACCTGCTGATCACTTCCAGTTCCTTTAAAAGGGCACGGGCAACCCCCTGCCTCTGCATCTCTTTTGCCACAGCGATCCGCGCGATCTCCGCCTCGTCTGCCGCCGTATACGCCAGCAGATACCCTGCGGCGCGCCCTGCTTTCTCCGCCATCAGGCAGATCGCGTTCGGCTGTGCCAGAGTCTCAAGGACCGATTTTTCACTCCATGCATCCGGGAAGAGCTGATGCTCCATCTCTGCCACTGCCGCCCCATCCTCCATTGTCATTTTGCGGACCTCGGGCACCGCATTTTTCTCCCGCTGCGCCCTCTCCCGCTCTGCCTGGGACACCCGCAGGTACTCCGGCTTATGCTCTGCCGCTGTCTCATACCAGCCTTCACGGTAATATCGGATCCCCAGCGCCCCGACTGCTGCCGCTCGCTGTCGGTTCATGTACGATGGTGCAAAAAAGAACGGTACTTTCAGTCCTTCAGCAAGCCTCTCTCTGTATACCGGGACACCGTCTCCCAAAAACACTACGCGTTTCCCATAGATATTCAGACGGCGGATCAGGTCCTCCACTGATACTGCCATCTGCACGCGCACCACTTTAAAGCGGTATCTCATCTCCTCCGTATCTTCCGCCGCACGCTCGGGGACAAAGGTATAGATCCCTGTGTAGACCTGGCTCCGCCTTGCATCCATGATCGGGCAGATGATATCCTCGCACCCGTAGACACTGTAAGCCATCGCATCCACTGTCGGCACATGGACCAGCGGTTTACCCAGCGCAAGCCCCAGGCCCTTTGCCGTCGCCGAGCCGATCCTCAGCCCGGTAAAGGATCCCGGGCCGCCAGACACCGCGATAGCGTCGATCGTCGACAGATCGATCTCCACCATGCGCACCATCTCGTCGATCATCGGCAGAAGCGTCTGTGAGTGTGTCTTTTTATAATTAATCGTATATTCCGCGACCGTCTGCTCATCCTCTACGATCGCAGCCGTAGCTGTCAGCCCTGAGCTGTCTATCGCCAATACTCTCATAGTCTGTCCTGCTTTCTATTCCCATTCATTCTCTCTGCGCCACTGTGATCCTCCGGTAGTCAAACCCTCGCTCCAGGTCTTTCTCGATCAGGATCTCCGTGCGCTTCTCCGGAAGGATCTCGCTGATCAGGTCCGCCCACTCGATCAGGGAGACTCCCTCCCCCATCACATAGTCGTCAAAGCCGACCTCTTCCATCTCTTCCACGTCGCCGATCCGGTACACGTCAAAGTGATAGAAGGGCAGCCTTCCGCCGTCGTATTCCTGGACGATCGTAAATGTCGGGCTGTTCACCGGCTCTTCGATCCCGAGCCCTTTTGCCAGTCCCTGGGTAAACACGGTCTTCCCGACTCCCAGATCTCCCTTCAGGGTAAACACCTGACCGGCGTATGCCTTTTCTCCCAGCTCTTTTCCCACGCGGAATGTCTCTTCCGGGGAATTGGTCTCTATCACCATATACGTACTCCTTTCTCAAAGATATCCTCTGCCCGCACGCGGCGCCTCACACGCAATGCGGCAGCCGGCGCGCATCCCTTTGTCTTACCGGACTTTCCCGGTCTGCGTCCTGCCGGCTGCCTTACTGCATCCTTCTTTTAGTGATGGAACAGACGGATCCCTGTAAATGCCATCACCATGCCGTATTTATTGCATGTCTCGATCACATTGTCATCCCGCACGGAACCGCCCGGCTGCGCGATGTATTTCACGCCGCTCTTGTGTGCGCGCTCGATATTGTCACCAAACGGGAAGAACGCGTCTGAACCAAGAGACACATCTGTCATCTTGTCCAGCCATGCCCGCTTCTCCTCGCGTGTAAACACTTCCGGTTTCTCTGTAAAAATATTTTCCCACGCGCCGTCAGCGAGGACATCCATGTACTCCTCCCCGATGTACAGATCGATCGCATTATCCCTGTCCGCACGCTTGATGCCCTCTTTGAACGGGAGACCCATTACCTTCGGGCACTGTCTGAGCCACCAGTTGTCCGCCTTCTGTCCGGCGAGGCGTGTACAGTGGATACGTGACTGCTGCCCCGCTCCGATGCCGATCGCCTGTCCGTCCTTTACATAGCAGACAGAGTTGGACTGTGTATATTTCAGGGTGATCATAGCGATCGCCAGATCCACTTTCGCCGCGTCTGTAAGCTCTTTGTTGTCTGTAACGATGTTAGAGAAGAAATCCTTATCAATATGCAGTTCATTCCTTCCCTGTTCAAATGTAATGCCGTACACTTCCTTGCGCTCCAGCGCCGCGGGCACATAATCCGGGTCGATCTGGATCACATTGTAGTTCCCTTTTTTCTTCTGCTTTAAAAGTTCCAGCGCTTCCGGCTCATATCCGGGCGCGATCACGCCGTCAGACACTTCGCGCTTGATCAGCCTTGCGGTATCTACATCGCAAACATCGGACAGCGCGATGAAATCACCGAAAGATGACATCCTGTCCGCGCCTCTCGCACGCGCATAGGCGCACGCCAGCGGCGAAAGCTCTCCCAGGTCATCCACCCAGTAGATCTTCGCCAGCGTCTCGGAAAGAGGCAGTCCGACTGCCGCTCCCGCCGGGGACACATGCTTAAATGATGTCGCTGCCGGAAGCCCGGTCGCTTTTTTCAGCTCGGATACGAGCTGCCAGCCGTTAAACGCATCCAGGAAGTTGATATATCCCGGACGCCCGCACAGCACCTCGATCGGCAGGTCGCTCCCATCGTTCATGTAGATCCTGGACGGCTTCTGGTTCGGGTTGCATCCGTATTTCAGTTCTAATTCTTTCATCTTCTTATCCGCTCCTTTTCTTCTGAATCCATCTTCCAGTTCAATGTCAGTCACTGGTTTTTATTTACGATCTTCGTCTCATATTTCCCTGTCTCGATGTCGATATAGCGGACAAAAAGGGAAACTTTATTTTCCTCGTTCAGGCTGTTCCAGAGAAGGTCCGTAAACGCGTCCATATCATCGGAAATGCCGATCAGTTTCGGCTCGCCCTCAAAGCTCGGGAGCGGATCTCCGTCACACATGTACGTATGGATGAAATGCCCTTCTCCCGCCGCCGGATTTTCATAGGCAAATGTATACCGGCTGCAGCTGTCCGGGCTGCCGTTATTGCTCTTTAAAATAGACATGGCATAATTATATGTGCCGTTTTCTATATGCATGATCCCGGAGATGCGGGGCGTGTAGTTCGGTCCGTCCGGCTCGAACTCTCTTGTGCGCAGAGACTGTTCAAAAGTAAGCTGCTTATCCATGCCCTCATAGATCGTATCCGTCTGATCGCCGTTTGTCACGATCGTCTTATTGCCGAGAACACGCACCGGAGCGTAGATGATCAGGCTCGGATCTGTCAGCTTGGAAGGATCAAACGCCTGTGTGCGGATCCCCTCTCCGTCCTCCACGAAAATACGGTTCCTGCTGTTCTCACTCCTCCCCATGATGAAATAAGCTGTAACTGCCTTCTTCCCGTCAGGGGTCTTCCCTATGATGATCCCTCTCCCGGGATATGAATTGTTTTTCAGTTCTTCCTCAATAGACAGCATCTTCATCTCGCTGCATCTCCTTTCTTTACGAATCATTGGTTTCTTAAATCTATTTCTTACTCTGTCACTCTTCCTCTGCGGCGTCCTCAGACTCTCTGCGCTTCTTTTTGCCAATGCGCTCCCCGTCCTCTTCCTCCGCGGAAGGTTCGATCTTAAGCCGCGCCTTTGTGATCCGGTTGTCCCGGACTTCTTCCACTGTAAAGACAAGATTGTCCGAGAGGACTGTGTCTCTGTCGTCCTTCTCCGGGATGTGCCCCAGCTTCTCGATCAGGTAGCCGGAAAGGGTATCGTAGTTTTCCGTCTCCAGCTTCAGCCCCAGCTCCTCATTCAGGTCATCGATCAGGATCCCGCCGTCCAGCAGGTATTCATCCTCGCTGACCGCCTGGATATCGGGGACGACTTCCTCGTATTCCTCATTGATATCGCCCATGATCTCCTCCACCAGGTCCTCGATCGTCACGATACCGGAGAATCCGCCGTACTCATCCACCAGGATCGCCATATGGTGCCTGGTCTCCTGCATGCTGCGGAACAGCTCGTCCGCGTCCTTTGTCTCCGGCACAAAAAACGGTTTGTGGAGCATCCGCCTGATGTCGCCTTCCTCCAGCGCGTTTTTCCGAAGCTCGATCATGACATCCTTCACGTGGAGAACGCCGATGATATTGTCAATGCTTTCCTCGTATACAGGAATCCTGCTGTGCCTCGTCTGAAGGATCTCATCGATCTGAGACTCAAAAGAATCTTCAATGTCAATGGTAAACACATCACGTCTCGGCACCATGATCTCCTTGGCTGTCCTCTCATCAAACTTAAACACCGAGTCGATCATCTCACGCTCATCATCATCAAATGTACCGCTCTCATTTCCCATCTTAAGAAGCGCTTTGATCTCTTCCTCTGTCACAGCCTCCTCCTGGTCTTCTGTCTTCATATGAAGGATCCTCAGGACCAGCTTCGTAGAGAATGACAGCAGCTTGGTAAACGGTGTCAGGATGATCGAGATATAGTGGATCGGCATGACAGTCATCATACAGAACGCTTCCGCCTTCTGCAGCGCGATCCTCTTCGGCACAAGCTCACCGAACACAAGATTGAAAAACATCAGGATCAGCGTCACGCCATTGTGGGCGATCTGCCCGCTGTATGGGATCCCCACACTGTGCATCCACTCCGCCAGGACCGGCGAGATGCTCGATGCCGCTGAAGCCGATGAGTAAAATCCTGCAAATGTGATCGCCACCTGGATGGTAGAGAGGAACTTCGTCGAGTCCTCAAACAATCCCTCGATCACTTTTGCCTTTTTATTTCCCTCCTCGGCAAGGCTGCGTATCCTGTTCTTATTGACAGATACGACCGCCATCTCCGCTCCGGCAAAATATGCGTTCAGCAAAGTGAAAAACAACAACAGTAACAAGTCGAAAATAATAGTGTTCCCCGCAGGGTCCGCGTCCATAAAAAAACTCCTCCTAATAAATTATTATCAGGAGAAGTATATCATGTGAATGCTGTTTGCGCAAGATACCGTCATTCGCTTTGACTTTCTTTCGTTTTCAGCTCTTTCGTTTTCACATGCTCTGCGATAAATCCCGGCACCTGTCCCTCAGGCATGCCCAGTGCATAGGAAAACTCACTGAACAGTGCATGCTCCAAAAGCACCTGGTACTTCTTGTCCACGCTGGTGACCGATCCCCGGCTCTTTGTCCGGCTGTACGCAGTCTTAAGGACTCTCACCCAGCCTTCCGGCGAATATCCCGAAATACAGTCCTTATATTCCTGCTCTCTAAGTTTCTCATTCTTCACACGCAGCGTCTCGATATCCGGCATGCGTCCGATCAGGGCGAGCGCCTCCTCCCGGCTCACCGGCCTGCGGATGTGTCTCTCATCATCCGCAGGCACATACACCCTGTCCCCGGAATCTTCCACAGACTGCAGTGTATAATATACCCTTCCGCTGTCCGAATACAAAAAATCCAGCATGCCGATCTCTTCCACCTTATACAGTCCTCTGCACTTATAAACTACCGCGTCTCCTCTGTCCAGCATACAGATCCTCCTTTTCTCTGCCCGGCTTCCACAATATGTACGGCGTTCCCACATTTTTCCTGTCACCTGGAGTATTACCCAAAAAAGACCGGTACAACGCTGTAACGGTCTTTTTACAGATCCTCTGTAATTATTTTAACATTTTCTTAGGATAATTGTAAGAAGTCTAATAATTTTTATATTTTTTCGTCATTTTGCCTTAATATATCCGCCCTAATTTTTGTGCAGATTATCACAGCCGGGCAGGAACATTTTGAAAAAGCACTTTGCAGAAGCGTCATCCAAACGCCTTTCCCAAATACTATTTTCGGTCAGCCGAACACCTTTACCGCGCCCCATATGACCCCTGCCAGCATCAGCACATACAGGAAACCGATCACAACAGAACTCTTCTTCCCCATCCCCCATTTTTTCACCGCCAGATACATAGCATCCAGGACATCTGCCAGAAATACAAACTGAAGGATCCCATGCCATATCGCAGCGCCGATCCCCGTCTTTTTCTCCCTATATGTAATGCGGATCACCTGTATCCCGTAAAACGCTCCAGGCACAATGGCAAGCCACGATGCAAATACGGAAAAAGCAACCGACGCGGCCAGCCACGGCAGAAGGACAGGCGCTGCAAAAAGCGCCAGCCCCCTTGTCCCCACAAGAGTCCCCAAAGTCAGGATAAAATAAAAAAGGAACATAACAATAAAATTAACCGCGAAAAAAATAACAAGCCCATATTTATGGATCAACATCCCATTGACACATCCGGCTGCATCTCCGGTTTTGTACACCTTAAAAGATCTTACGAGTTCCAGCACTCCAAGGATCAATACTGCGAGCCAGTAGATCCCGACCGGAAGCAAAAACAGAAAGAATACAAGCAGGCCCCGCCCAAACGTATCCGCCCATGCTGTCAACGCATCCCAGGGTATGGGCAGCACTGTCAAAAGCCATATGTAGAGGCATGCAAAGGGAACGCACAAGGTAAGCAGGATAACGTATGTTATTGAAAGGGTATATTTCTTCATGATCGATTTCTCCTCGTATTGATCTGACGTAAAATAATTGCATTCTTTCATGATCTGATTTAAGTTTGCCAGAAGAAGCGATATAATCTAATCCTTCAGGTGTACACAGTATTAGAAACTTTGCGAGTTTATAATACAAAGCATTATCCATTTCAGTCAACAGATAACACCTTGTAAGTTGAGCAAAATAATCAACTTTATTTATCATCATCAATTTCACTAACAATAGCATTGAGTAGCTTCTACTTCTCCCATCCATGCCTCGTCTGTATTAGCAAAATCCTTCTTTTCCGCATTCTTTTCATGATTATCAAAATCAAATACAAGAAAACGGCAGGTTCCATCTTTTAATAATGGATGAACACCGATCACATCTGAACCGTTATCTATCCTGGATGAATGATCCGCGCGCCCTGGTCTGAATCGTATCCTTCTGCTTTTTCCGGTTCGCCGATCCGGGCAATTTCGTGTGTATACGAAATACCTAAACGATCCAGAATGCTTTTCAGAATTTGATTCTCAAGCTGTAGATTACTGATCTGTTTCTGTAACAGACTGATATTTTCAATCGGCTCTCTCATTTTGCCACCTGTTTTCTCTCTGCCTCAAAAGCGCAGTCTCGCTGTAATCTGCTTGAAAAAGTCTGCGTTCCACATATTCAAAGAAGCTGTGTCTCTGATAAACGGCTCTACATCCTGTTTCGCCTGACGGAAATCAATGGCATCAAATCTTTCATATAACATATGTCTCAGTTCCGGGAGCGTACATTCCACATCTTCGGAAATAAAGCCGGACTGCAGAAGCCGGTATTTATGCTCAAAACCGGCATACTCCGGCGGATTGATGTCGACCTTGAATTTTATTTTAACAACCTCGCTTCTGGCAACGCTTCCCGCCAGATTCTCATCCGCATAAAACAGCAAAAGATGTTCTTTAGTATTCCCTTTCAAAAAAGCAGAACGGATATTACTTTCCTTGGTCTTTTCCTTCTCCTGTATCGTAACATGCAGGCCAAAAGCACGTACCTCCTTCTCCAGGACCGGAAAATAAACGGTCAGATCAAAATCCGGATCCGCTGTCACCAAAGAAAAATCCAGATCCTCAGAGAAACGATCCAGCCCATAAAAAATCCGAAGTGCCGTTCCGCCATAGAAGGCTGCTTTCTGAAAGAACCCCGCCCGCGAAAGTCCGCACAGAACAATCTCCTGCATGATTTCTTTCATCGCATTTTTCTGGTCATATATATTTTCTATCTGATAGTTCTTCAACATCTGTTCAATTGCCGTATTCACCTCTTCATCCTCCGCAATAACGATGCCATTTTCTTTACATTTCCAGAATGATAATGTTCTGCTAAAACTGACACTTTATCCGCATCTAATTTACACAGTTCCGTTTCTTCAATCCGCAGGTCTTCCGTCAGAAGCGCAAAAAGTTCTCTGCCGTTTGCCGCCGGATGCATTGTATACAGTTTATCGCACAGGGCCTTTTCGGGTTCTGCAATACGGTAAAAATACTCCTTTTCCTGCACGACCCTGAGTTCCAGTGGAAACGCCTCAGATGGAACATCTCGATAAATAAAGGTGCCAAACCAGAACATCTGTCCTGAGAGGCCATGCAGCGCCTTGCGGCGTCTGGATCGTATATAATTGTATCCGATTAACGTTTGGGTAACCGAAAATGGCGGAAATACGGGGATTCAGCCGGGATTTGTTGCAGACGCGTTACAAACCGCAGAAGACTGAACACGATTGAGGACGCCTCTCTTCTCAAATACTCATA
>ERZ1643246.3516-NODE-3516-length-13344-cov-6.097374_pt1 | contig 13344 bp, 13 predicted proteins | sample MGYA00579265_ERZ1643246 | MGnify/ENA primary metagenome ERZ1643246 (study PRJEB29033, sample SAMEA4952261) | chicken gut metagenome | biome: Broiler Chicken; feature: Gastrointestinal Tract; material: Caecum | place: Ireland | collected 2018 | study: Broiler... | reverse complement strand
TAATAAATAGTTATACATGGGATACTGCAATAGTTTTTATACAGACATTTAGTGAGGATTCAGATTATTCAAAAGAATCCGGAGTAAATACAGAAGTCGGCAAACTATTAACCGGAGAAAGCATATTAAAATCAGATAATAATACAGATAAAAGATGTAATATATATGATATGGCAGGAAATGTATTGGAATGGAGTACTGAGACTTGTACTGATAGAGACAATCCTTGTGTTGATAGAGGTGGTCATTATGATAATGGAAGTCTTTACACAGCTCGTCGTTACAATATTTATACAAGTTATAGTGATGATTATATTTCATTTAGGACTATTTTATATCTATAAAACATAATGTATAACAGTTGTAAATATTCGTTCCTTGTGGTACTATATAAGATAAAGGATGTGAAATTATGATAGATTTAAATGAACTTGCAAATGCTATATTTACAACTAAAAATATTATTATATATTTATTAGTAATAAACATACTTACATTTTTGATAATGTGGTGGGATAAACATGAAGCTAAAATTGGAGATTGGAGAGTAAGTGAAAAAACTTTATTTGTATTTTCAATTTTAGGAGGTAGTATTGGTGGTATAGCTGGAATGTATATATTTAGACATAAAACTAAGAAATGGTACTTTAAATTTGGCTTTCCTATTATTTTAATTTTACAAATAATTTTGGTAATATATTTGTGTATTAAACAATATACATAATTTGACTACATAATATAAACATATACAAAGATAAATAAAAATAAGAAAAAAGAAAGAGGTTAAGGGAAAGCCCTTAACCATTTTTCTTTAATAACTCCATATCTGTATCGTCTAAATTTTCAAGAGAATATTTTAGTAAAGCGATAACTGTTCTATTAAAAGAAAGGTTTTTATTATCTGCTAGTTTTTGAACATCATCGATTACATTGTCTGGAAGACGTAGAGTTTTACTAATTCCACTATGGTTCTCTGGTATTTTTAATTTGTTCATTTTATATCCTCCTCTCTTATGATGCTATTGTACATGGAAAATTTATCCATGTATGCACCTACTAAAGAGTGCGAATACAAAGCAAGGTAGCTATATTATATAACATATTTTTTAAAATGATTACCAAAATAAGTAAAAAATGCAAAAAAGATTAACAAAAAATGTTAAAAATAAATTTTGGTTATATAAAAAGCAACTAAATAATATTATAAAAAAAATAATATATATAATGACAGAGCATAAAGTTTTAAAAAACGAATAAGAATAACAAAAAAATTGTCAAAAAATACTTGACTTAAGCTAATTTAAAGTATATAATAATATCATCATAATGTTCGTGCAAAAGAGTGGAGGCAAAATCCACTCTTTCATTACGTAAATAGAAAGGAAAAATATGACTACTTTAGAAAAAAAAGTTGAAGAACTAGTAAAACCAATAATAGAAAATCTAGGATATAGTTTGTATGATGTAATATATCAAAAAGAAGGAAAAGATAATTATTTACGAATATTTATAGATAAAAAAGAAGGAATATGTTTAAATGATTGTGAATTGGTAAATAATAGTATTACAGACATACTAGACGAAAAAGATTACATAAAATCGCAATATTATTTAGAAATATCATCAGCAGGATTAGAAAGAAATTTAAGAAGAGAAGAACACTACAAAGAAAATATAGGAAAAAAAATAGAAGTACATTTATATAAAGCAGTAGAAGGAAAAAAAATAATAGATGGAACTTTAGAAGAATATAATAAAAAATACATAATTTTAGATAATATAAAAATAGATATAGAAAATATTGCAAGTGCAAAAACTATATATAATTGGGAGGAAGAATAATGAAAAAAAAGGAAGTAAAAATAGTAAATAAAGGTATTGACACTACAGAACTGTTAATAGCAATGGATGAACTTGAAAAAAATAATGGAATAGATAAAGAATTTTTAATGAAATCAATAGAATCTGCATTAGTAGTAGCATATAAAAGAGACTATGATTGTAATGATGAAAATGTAAAAGTAGTACTAGATAAAAATGATGGACAAATGCATGTATATCAAGAAAAAGATGTAGTAGAAGAAGTAACAGATAATAAAAAAGAAATAAGCTTAGAAGAAGCACAAAAAATTAATACTAATTATAATATAGGAGACAAAGTAGAATTCGAAATAATGCCAAAAGAATTTGGAAGAATAGCAGCACAAACAGCAAGACAAGTTATAACACAAAAAATAAGAGAAGCATCGCGTGATGTTATATTCTCAGAATTTGCAGATAAAAAAGGAGAAATTATTACAGGACTAGTACAAAAAGCAGATGGTGGAGCTGTAATAATGGATTTGGGAAAAATAGAAGGTATAATGCCAAAAAAAGAGCAAATACCTACAGAAAAATATCATGTAAATGATAAAATAAAAGCTTGTATAATAAGTGTAGAAAGAGGAATAAAAAACTCAACACAAATAGTATTATCAAGAGCAAGTACAGAATTTGTAAGAAAATTATTTGAAATAGAAATTCCAGAAATATATGAAGGAGTAATAGAACTAAAAAGTATTTCAAGAGATCCAGGCTCAAGAAGTAAAATAGCAGTATATTCACCTAATCCTAATATAGACCCAGTAGGTTCTTGTGTAGGACAAAAAGGAATACGTATACAAAATATTATAAATGAATTAAATGGAGAAAAAATAGATGTTATAGAATGGAACGAAGATCCTTCAATATATATATCAGCAGCATTACTTCCAGCAAAGGTATTAGCAGTAGATATAAATGATGAAGAAAAATTCGCACAAGTAATAGTTCCAGATGATCAACTTTCACTTGCAATTGGTAAAAGTGGTCAAAATGCTAAATTAGCAGCTAAATTAACAAACTGGAAAATAGATATAAAAGGTGAATCACAATTCAGAAAAATGCTAGAAGAAATGAATACAGAAAATAACCAAAACGATGAAGAAATTAAACAAGAAGTGGAATAATAAATAAAAAAAGGTATAAAATGTAAAGTAAGAGAATATAAGAGGTGCAGTGTTGAAAAAATATATAATTAAAATTAAAAATACAAACAATGTTATAGGAGGTGAGTTTATTTGGGAAAAATAAAAATACATGAAATAGCAAAAGAATTAAATATTGAAAATAAGGAAGTTATAGAAATTGCAAATAAACTAGGAATGAATGTAAAAAGCCATTTGAATGCAATTGACGAAAAAGATGCAGAAAAAATAAAAGAAGAAATATTAAAAAAGAAAAAAAAAAAAAAAGAAAAAACAACATATCAAGTAATAAAAAGAAAAGAAATAATAATTACAGATGAAAAAGAAAAAGAAAAAAAAAGAGTAGAAGAAATAAAGAAAAAGACTTCCGACTTAGGATTTACTCAAAAAAGAAAAAAAGACTATAATATAGTATATAGAGAAAAACCAACTAAACCACTAACCGTAAATGAACTATTTGGAATAAAACCAAAAAAAGAAGAGAAAAAAGAAGAACCTAAAAAGGAAAATAGTGAAAATAAAAAAATAGTAGAAGAAAAGATAGTAAAAGAAGAAAAAATAGAAAAGGATGCAGTGCAGGATAAAGAAAACAAAATGAATAATGTAAGTAATAAGGCAGAAAACACAAATATTGATTTTGTGAGCAAGAACAAAAATAATAACTATAACAATAATAACTTCAGAAATCAAAATGGGCAAAACAAAAACTTTGGTAATAATAATAGAAATAACTTCTCTAATAATAAAAATGTAGCAAACCAAAATGGATTTAATAGAAATAATTCAAATAGAAATCAAAATAATAATAACTTTAGAAATAATAACTCTAATAATAATTTTAAAAAACCTTTAAATAATAAAAACATAGATAGAAACATTAAAGACATAATAACTACAGAAATAGCAGAAAAATCAAACCAAAGAGATTATAGTACAAAAATAATAGATAAGCAAAAAGCTAATAGATATAATAATCAAGAAGAAAACAAGAAAAAGAAAACAAGAAGAGGAGATTTAGAAGAAGACTTTAATGAAGATAAATTAAGAAATCTAAAACAAGTAGATAAACTTTCTAATATGTTTGAAGAACAAGATGGCGGAATGCTTGATTATTATGATTTATCAACTGTAAGAGGAAAAAGAAATAAAAGAAAAATTAAAAAAGACGAAGAAAGAAATAAACAAAAAATATTTGAATTAAAAGAAATTACAATTCCAGAAGAAATTACTGTAAAAGATTTAGCACAAGACCTTAAGAAAACATCAGCAGAAGTAATAAAAAAATTATTTGATTTAGGAATAATGGCAAATATCAACCAAAATTTAGACTTTGACACAGCATATTTAGTAGCAGATAGTTTTGGAGTTACTGCAAATAAAAAAGAAGAAATAAAAGATGAAGACATACTATTTGATGATTCAGAAGATAAAGAAGAAGATTTAGTAGCAAGACCACCTGTAGTAGTAGTTATGGGGCATGTTGACCATGGAAAAACATCACTTTTAGATGCAATTAGAAATACAAATGTTATAGAAGGAGAAGCAGGAGGAATTACACAGCATATTGGTGCATATAAAGTAAGTATAAATGGAAGAGAAATTACATTTTTAGATACACCAGGACATGAAGCATTTACAAGTATGCGTGCAAGAGGAGCACAAATAACAGATATAGCAATATTAGTTGTAGCGGCAGATGATGGTGTAATGCCACAAACAGTTGAAGCAATAAATCATGCAAAAGCTGCAAATATCCCTATAATTGTAGCCATAAACAAAATAGACTTACCAGGAGCAAACCCAGAAAGAGTAAAACAAGAACTAATGAAATATGACTTAGTGCCAGAAGAATGGGGAGGAGATACAATATATGTTCCAATATCAGCATTGAAAAATATTAATATAGATAACTTACTAGAAATGGTATTATTAGAAGCTGATATGTTAAACTTAAGAGCAAACCCTAATAAACAAGCAAAAGGAGCAGTTATAGAAGCAAGATTAGATAAAACACAAGGACCAATTGCATCAATGCTTGTGCAAAGAGGAACATTAAATGTAGGAGATAAAATTGTAGTTGGAAATGCTATAGGAAAAATAAGAAATATGAAAAATGATAAAGGAAAAAATGTAAAAGAAGCAGGACCATCTACACCAGTTGAAGTAACAGGATTAAGTGAAGTTCCAGAAGCAGGAGATATATTCTATGAAGTAAAAGACGAAAAAACAGCTAAACACTTAATAGAACAGAGAAAACTTAAATCAAGAGAACAAAATATTGCAAACAATGATGTAGTAACATTAGATAATCTATTTGAAAAAATGGAAAGTGAAGACTTAAAACAGCTAAGTATAATAGTAAAAACAGATGTACAAGGTACAGCAGAAGCAATGAAAAGTTCTTTAGAAAAATTATCTAATGAAGAAGTAAAAGTAAAAGTTATACATTCAAATGCAGGAGGAGTAACAGAGTCAGATGTTCAACTCGCAAAAGCAGCAAAAGCAATAATAATAGCATTTAATGTAAGACCAGTAGGAGCAGCAAAACAACTAGCAGACAAAGAAGGTGTTGAAATAAAACAATATTCAGTTATATATCAAGCATTAGAAGATGTAGAAGATGCAATGAAAGGAATGCTAGCACCAGTATTTGTAGAAAAGAATATTGGAAATGCAGAAGTTAGACAAACATTTAGAATTTCAAATGTAGGAACAATTGCAGGATGTTTTGTACTTGATGGAAAATTAGAAAGAAATGCAGGAGTAAGAGTAATAAGAGAAGGCGTAGTAATACATGATGGAAAACTAATATCATTAAAAAGATTTAAAGATGATGCAAAAGAAGTATCAAAAGGATTTGAATGTGGATTGCAGATTGAAAACTACAATGATATAAAAGAAGGCGACATAATAGAAGCCTATGTAAAAGAAGAGGTAAAAAGATAATGAAAAACACAAATAGACTTGGAAGAGTAAATGAAGAATTAAAAAAAGTCATTAGCCAAGTAATAAACTATGAATTAAAAAATCCAGATGTAACTGGAATGATTAGCGTAACTAAGGTCAAGGTAACACCAGACCTTAAGTATGCTAAAATATATGTAAGTGTTCTAAATTCTAAAAATCTTAAGAAGACAATGGAAGGACTAAAAGAAAGTGCAGGATATATAAGAAGTGAAGTAGCCCATACAGTAAACTTAAGAATAACTCCAGAATTAGTATTTGAGTATGACGATTCAATTGAAAATGGGGAGAAAATAGATGCTATACTTAAAAGTTTAAAAAAGGAGTAGATATGTCAAGTTTAGATGAGATATTAAAAGAGATTAATAAAGCCCAAGATATAATTATATTAACACATAATAATCCAGATGGTGATGCAATAGGTTCAAGTTTAGCAGTATATGCTGCATTAAAAAATATGAATAAAAATGTAGAAGTAATAATACCAGAACTTCCTAGAATATTTAATTTTTTACCAAATGCAAATGAAGTAAAAAAAGAAGGAAGTAAAAAAGAATATGATTTAGCAATATCATTAGACTGTGCAACAATTAAATTACTAAATGGATGGGCAAACTATTTTGAAGATGCTAAAGAAAAAGTAGTAATAGACCATCATAGTACAAATGCAATGTATGGAGACCTAAACTATGTAGACTTAAGTTCGCCAGCATGTAGCCAAGTATTATATTCATTATTTAAATACTATAACATAGAAATAGACCAAGATATAGGTACATGTCTAATGACAGGAATAATTACAGATACTGGTGGATTTCAATATTCAGGAGTTACAAAAGAAACTTTTGAAATTGCATCAGAACTACTAACATCAGGAATAAACATTTCTAAAATATATAAAAAAGTATTTGCAACACATACAAAAGGAAACTTTGAACTTAGAAAAATAGCATTAGATAGAATGGAAATACTAGAAAATGGTAAAGTAACATTTACATATATTACAAAGCAAGATGAAGAAAATGTAAATGCAGAAACAGGTGATTATGAAGGAATAGTAGATGAAGGAAAAAATCTAGAAGGTGTAGAAGTATCAATATTTTTACATGAAGTAAAAGATGGATTTAAAGTATCTACTAGAGCAAATGAATATGTAAATGTATCAGATGTATGCTTAATGTTTGGAGGAGGAGGACATCCAAGAGCAGCAGGTGCTACAATGCAGGGAACACCAGAACAAATAAAAGAAAAACTATTAAAAGAAATAAGGTTACAATTAAAATAATATAATAAATCAATTATAGGGTATGCGATATACTAAGCATATCCTTTAGTTGTGTAAAATATATGTAATAATAAAAAAATAGAGGAAAAGAGATATGAACGGAATATTAATAGTAGATAAAGAAATGGGAAAAACATCATTTGATATAATAAGAGATGTAAGAAAAAAATATAATATAAAAAAAGTAGGACATATTGGAACATTAGACCCAATGGCAACAGGAGTACTACCAGTATTAATAGGAGAAGCCACTAAATTATCAGATTATTTAATAGAACATGATAAAGAATATATTGTAGAATTAGAATTAGGAATAAAAACAGACACTGGAGATATAGAAGGTAAGGTTATAGAAAAAAGAGAACTTAAGAAAATAGAAATAGAAGAAATTGAAAAAATATTAAATACATTTATAGGAGAAAGTAATCAAATACCACCAATGTATTCTGCAAGTAAAGTAAATAGAAAAAAATTATATGAAATAGCAAGAAAAGGGAAAACAATTGAAAGGACTCCTAGAAAAATTAATATTTACAATATAAAAATACTGGGCATTGAAAAAGACCAAAATGGATGTGCAAAAATAATAAAATACAAAGTAAATTGTTCAAAAGGAACATATATAAGAAGTTTATGTGAGGACATAGCAGAAAAACTTGGAACATGTGGATATATGAAAAACTTAAGAAGAACTAAAGTGGGAAAATTTACACTTAAGCAAAAAGATAAATTTTTAAGTATAGAAGAAATATTAAAAGAAAACTGTAGTTATGAATTAAAAGAAGGAGAATATAAAAAGGTTGTCAATGGAGTAGGAATAAAAGTAAAATTACAAAATGGGATTGTAAAAATATATAATAAAGGAAATTTTATAGGAGTAGGAGAAGTAAAAAATAATATATTAAAAAGAAAAATAATATTAGATGAAAATAAAAAATAAAAATCCCCGCATTAGCCGTAGGATGAGAGAAATTTTAAGAGCCTGTTTTCACAGGTGGGTGTCTTGTTAAATGCTCCTGGGTTTCTCACTTAAAAGTAAGCGTACACGCCACATTTAAAGGCGGACTCCCTTTAATCTAAATGTTGGTTCTAAAATTCCAATCTATACGCACCACGCAGGGAAAATTATTATTAACTTCTTATTACAATTATAATTTATCACATTTTATGAAAAAAATCAATAGAAATATAATTTAAGTTTTAAGAAATATAATTTAAGTTTTAAGAAATTTCTTACATAAATATATGTCATTTTATTAGTAATTAAAACTATGTAATAATAAAAATTGAATATAAAAAGCATATTGAAAAAAAGAAAGCAGTGTGATATAAAATAAATGGAGGAATGCAAATGAAGAAAAAAACATTAATAATAGATGATATAAAAAAAGAAGAAAAAAAACAATTTATTATAAAACTTATAATTCTATTAGTTATTTTTGTAATATGTGTATTCATTGGAATATATATGTTAAACGTATATTTGGTAAATAAAGAATTTTCAGAAGATATAGCTAAAATTTCAAAGTTAAATACAGAAACAATATTTAGCATAGATAGAATATATATGTATAGTAGTGCAGATGCTAAAACCAATGAAACAAATAAACCAATATGGGATTTAGATATATTTCAATATACTGATATAGCACTATATATTAATAATAGAGAAGAAGAAGGAATAAGTTATGAAAATACTATAAAAAGTCTAACAATAGATAATATTAAATTCAATGGATTAGAAACAGGGACAGCCTCTTTATACTATAAAAATGTAAATGATTTTGGAAAATTAAGTAATATAGAAGAAAATAAAATAGATAATAGCCTTAACTTCAACATTATAAACTCAGGAGAAGTAGATTATGCAAAACCAGAACTATATAGTAATTGTCAAAATCCAATTACACTTGAGTATGTAAATTCAAATATGAAAGAAGAAACTAAAATATCAGATATATCATCACCTCTAATATATGATGGTAGTTTATTAAAAAAAGGAGGAATATTACTTAATAACATAAAGTGTACAATCTCATTTAGAATAACAATTATAAATTACTATAATCAGAAGTTTGTAGCAACTGCATATATAGATGTGCCATTAGAAGATACATTTAATAATAATAGTATATATGATGGAAAAATGATAAAAAATATTGAAAATACTAATATTATAAAATTTATAAGAGTAGAATAAGATATTAGAATTTAAATTAATCATCTAGTAGATTAATAGATAGAAGGAAAATATGACAATAAAAGAAGCAATAAATTATTTACATAATTTTAATTTAGATAATATAGAATCAAGAATTTTACTAAAATATATTTTAAAACAAGATGATAGTTATATAATTATAAATTCTGAAAAGGATTTAAAAGAGAATCAAGAAAAAAAGGTAATAAACTATGCAGATAAAATAAAAAATGGATATCCACTCCAATATATAACAAATAGCCAAGAATTTATGGGACTAACATTTTATGTAGATGATAATGTATTAATTCCACAGCCAGATACAGAAAACTTAGTCATAGTTGCAATAAATAAAATAGAAAATAAAAATCACGAAGAAATATCAAAAACAAATAAAGAAAAGATAAAAATATTAGACTTATGTACAGGTTCTGGAGCAATTGCAGTAAGTATAAAAAGTATATTAAAAGAAAAAGTAGAAATAATAGCATCAGATATAAGCAAAAAAGCAATAGAAGTAGCAAGAAAAAATGCAAAAAAGCATAATGTACAAATTAAATTTATTTGCTCAGATATGTTTGAAAAAATAAATGAAAAGTTTGACTTAATAGTAACCAATCCTCCATATATAAGAAGTAAAGAAATAAAATTGTTGCCAGAAGAAGTACAAAAAGAACCCCATATTGCTTTAGATGGGGGATTAGATGGGTTAGAATATTATAGATTAATCAGAAAAAATATAAAAAAATATTTAAAAGAAAATGGAACTTTAATTATGGAAATAGGATATGACCAAAAAGAAGATGTACAAAAAATGTTTAAAGGTTCTAAATGTATAAAAGATATGGAAAATAGAGATAGGGTGATAATATGGGATCCTTTTCAAGTAAGGTAAAAGAAGAACTAAGTAAAATAAATAATTTATCAAATAAAAAAATAGTAAAAAGTGAGTTACAAGGATATCTACTTACTAGTAATGATAAAAGATTTATAACAGAAAATGAATACAATATTAATAGATTTAGCAAACTTTTAAGTAATAATGGAATAAATGAATTTAAAATAGAAATGATAGGAAATAAATATTGCATTACAACTAAAGAAAAAATTGATTTTGGCTGTGAGATAAATAATGAAGAAGAGGCAAAAGCAATAATAAGAGGAAGCTTTATGGGAGCAGGCTCTATTACAAATCCTAAAAATAAATATCATCTAGAAATAATGTTTGGAAAAGAAAAATATGCTGAACAAATAGAAAACATGTTAAAACATTTTAATATAAATGCAAAAAAAATAATAAGAGGAAATAAATTTATAGTATATATAAAAGATGGAGAAGATATATCTAACTTTTTAGCACTAGTTGGAGCAAAAAAGTCACTACTTGAGTTTGAAGATACAAGGGTAATAAGAGATGTAAGAAATAATGTGAACAGAATAGTAAACTGCGAAACAGCAAATTTAAATAAAGTTATAAAAACATCTGTAAAACAAATAGAAGCAATAAAATTAATAAAAAAGAAAAAGAAGTTTAATAAGCTTTCTGAAAAGGAAAAAGAATTAGCAAATTTAAGACTTCAAAACCCCAATGCTACTTTATTAGAATTAGGAAAAATGCTAAAACCAGCTATTGGAAAATCAGGAGTAAATCATAGAATGAAAGCTATAGAGGCATTAGCGGAGGAGATAAAAAATAAATGAAAGAAATAGGTATCTATATTCACATACCATTTTGCAAAAGTAAATGTATTTACTGTGATTTCAATTCTTTTGATAATAAAAATGAACTTATAGAAAAATATATAAAATGTTTAAAAAAAGAAATACAAGATATAGGAAATAGGATAAGGCTAAAATCAAATGGAGACTATGCAAATCTTCCAGTTGCAAAAACAATATATATAGGCGGTGGAACACCATCATATATTTCAGAAAACTATATTAGCGAAATATTAAAAACAATTGAAATTAATTTTGACATAAAAAAAGATTGTGAAATTACAATAGAAGTAAATCCAGGAACAGTAACATTAGAAAAGATGAAAAAATATAGAGAAATTGGAATAAATAGAATCAGTATAGGTCTACAAAGTGCAAATGATAGATTGTTAAAAATCTTGGGAAGAATACATAACTATGAACAATTTTTGCAAACAGTAAATTTAGCAAAATTAGCTGGAATAGATAATATAAGTGCAGATATAATAATAGGATTACCTAATCAAACAATATATGATGTAGAAGATACTGTAAATAAATTAATAGAATTAAACTTAAATCATATATCAGTTTATTCTCTAATAGTAGAACCTAATACTAAACTAGAAGAAAAGGTAAATAATGGAGTATTAGAATTACCTGATGATGAAACTGAAAGATATATGTATTGGTATACAAAAAGAAAACTAGAGGAAAATGGATATATACATTATGAAATTTCTAATTTTGCAAAACCACCATTTAGGTCAAAACATAATTTAAGCTATTGGAATCAAGAAGAATACATAGGGCTTGGATTATCAGCAAGTTCATATGAAAATAATATAAGATATAAAAATATAGATGATTTAGAAAAGTATATAGAAAACATATCGAATGATAATATCGCAAAAAATACTATAATAGAGGAAAAACAATCTAAAGAAGATAAAATGAAGGAATATATGATTTTAGGATTAAGGAAAATAAATGGTATAAATATAACAGAATTTAGAAGAAAATTTAATGTAAGCCCACTCTATTTATTTAATAAAGAATTAACTAAACTTGTAAGAGAAGATTTAATAAGAATAGATATAAATAATATAAGGCTAAGTAAAAAGGGATTAGATTTAGCTAATATAGTATGGGAGGAGTTTATATAATGATGTTATTTAAAATTATGGATGAAGAAAACAAAAGAATAAAAGAAGAGGGGAGAGAAAAATTAAAAGAAATTCAAGAAAAAAATATATGTCCTACTTGCTATAATATGAAATATGGAGGAATTTATCCAAGCTTTAAAGAAAGAATTATATATGAAAATTATAAAATTGTATGTTTTTTAGAACAATATCCTAGAAATCCAGGTCATACAATAATACCGGTAAAAAATCATTATGAAGATATTTCAGAAATTCCTGATGATATTGGCAAAGAAGTGATGAATATAATTCCAATAATCATAAAAGCTTTGAAAAGAACAATAAATGCAGAAAAAGTATATTTATGTACAATGTGTGATGGAAAAAGAAATCACTTGCATTTTCAATTAATTCCAAGATTAAAAAACGATGAAATAATTGGAAGTAAATTATTTGTTAAAGAAAGAGGAATACTTGTTTTAGATAAAGAAATATTAAGTAAGATAATTAAGTATATAAATGAAGAAGTAAGAAAAATATAATATACCAACTTTATAAAATTATGAGAATTAAAAATGATATTTAATAATTATTAGGGAAGGAAGAAATAAAAAAATGCTTAAAACCCTTGAGGCTGTATATATATATATATATATATCGTAAGATTTAATAAAAAAGAAAAATGATGAATTTTGTCGCATGAATTATTAAATAATTTATAAAAATATAATGATATTATATGGAAATAATTGTAAAATAAAACATATAAAATATTTTATTAATTTAATCAAAAGATTTTAATTCAAAATAATTAATCTAAAATTTTCCAAGATTAAAAAAGAAAACGCAACTAGTTACTTTATACAAATGAAGAAATTAAAAGATGAAAAAATAAAAATACAATATACGAAAAATCGTATCTAATAATAAAAAATAATTGAAAAGTGAAAAAATTTTTGTATAATTGAAAGGAAGAAAGGGAAAAAAACAAAGTAGATATAAAAGAAGCCACATTGTTATATGGCTATATATTTAAAAGTACATTTA
>ERZ1643246.3513-NODE-3513-length-13356-cov-68.438538_pt1 | contig 13356 bp, 13 predicted proteins | sample MGYA00579265_ERZ1643246 | MGnify/ENA primary metagenome ERZ1643246 (study PRJEB29033, sample SAMEA4952261) | chicken gut metagenome | biome: Broiler Chicken; feature: Gastrointestinal Tract; material: Caecum | place: Ireland | collected 2018 | study: Broiler... | reverse complement strand
TAGTTGAGAAAGAAAAAAGTTAAAATTGGGTATCTATCTGCCGGACGACGGCAAAAGAAAAAAAGCCGTCATTCAGCAGCCCTTTTCCCATGCCTGATTAGAGTGCGGCGGCTTTGAGCAAATCAAGGCCGCCGTTCTCTATGCCCTCATACGGAACGACGCCCTGACGCTGACGGGATCGGCGGCCCACGGAGGGAGCCGCCATGAAACAAAGAGCGTTTCGACATAATGCGACAGAGCGCAGGCTATCAAAAAAGCTGCTTGCTGTTCATCGTGGCTTTACGCCTTTCATACTGAACCATCATGCCATGATTTACACGAACTAAAAGGAAACGCACTTGCTGTTGGGGCTGTTGTCCCATTCTGCAGGTGCGTTTTTCAATATAGAGGAACCCCATTCCCACGTTGTAGGGGGCCGCCTGACCAGTCTGAATTTCTCGCAATTCAGACTGATCGGAGGTAAAACAGCGTGGACGCTGATAAAAAAAGAATATGGATTCGCGGCCAATATGTCGAGGTCACGGATGAAGTGTACCGGGCCTATATGCAGGGCGACCGGAAAATGCGCTATTTTGAGAACGATTTGAAAACCGAGCGGTTCGTTCTCGGAAAGGAGGGCCAAGTGGTGCAGATCATCCCCAGCCGCGAAGATTCTTTGGACCGGCTGGTGGATGAAAATGCCCAGCAATTCTCCGATGAGCAGGAAAGTGTGGAGAGCGTGGTGCTTCACAAGCTGGAAGTGGACAGGCTACATACCGCGCTTTCCCTGCTGACTCCAGAGGAACGTGCGCTGATCCAGGCGCTGTTCTTTGAGGAAAAGACAGAACGGCAATATGCAGACGAGCTTGGCGTGTACCGCAATGCTGTTCATGTTCGGAAAATGAAGGTCCTTAAAAAGTTGAAGCTCTTATTGGAGAGTTAAATCTAATGCCCCTCACCTGGATATTGTTGGGTGAGGGGCATTTTTGACTTCCTCAAATAGAAACAGCCTATCATACAATCTCGTACCATGAGGATATACAAAATTCAAATTCGCACACTTTTTCTGGCATTATAGTTCAGGTATAATATGAACAGAGGTTTTTTCAAAAAAAGCCCCCCTTCTCCACCGAAACTCCACCTTTGTATGTTACACTACCTTTGGAGGTGCAAGCGATGTCAAAAATGATTTTGATTATAGAGGATGAAGAATCCATTCAGAATATCATCAAGGCGTTCCTGGAGGACGCAGGCTAATCAATTATCCTCTCTACTGCCCAAAGTGCAAACGAGAGAGCTTGATTCAGGCGAAACAACTACATATCGTTGTCATCAAAGAGCCAGACGCATAGACGCAGAGCCGATGAACCTGTGAGAAATTCCCACGGACATCGGCTCTTTTTCACTCTCTGGGCTGGCTGTCTTTCCGCTTCAACTTCGCAATGGAAGTGACAGATTTGGGCTTTTTCATTACAATGTGATTTTATAAAATTTTAGTAATCGGCAAAGTAATATAAAAAGTCGCCCCGCCCCCTGCGGTATCTGTAAAGCCGACAGTTCCCTCTAACATTTTGGACAGTTCCAAAGCAATGCTCAATCCCAAGCCAAAATGTGTTTTATCCGAACGGGATTTATCTGCACAATAGAAGCGGTCAAAAATATAGGGTTTGTCTTTCTCTGCAACCCCACACCCATGATCGACAACGGAAATCGTGACTTCCCTTAGTGATAAGCTGGCACAAATGTCGATGGAGGCCCCGGCTGAAGAATAATAGATGGCGTTATCCATGAAAACGCTCAGGATTTGGAATAAGCGTTCCCGATCCGTGTATAGCTTCGGAAAACTGGTTTGATTCAGGTCTAAGTTCAGACAGAGCTTTTCTTTCATACATACCGGTTCGTAGGCTTCGTAAAGGGAGATCAGTAAGGTATCCAGATTGACCTCGGATTTTTGTATCGTCCATTTGTCTGCGTCCGAAGAAGCGAGAAGCAGCATATCACGGACGAGCCTTGACATCCGCATACATTCGGAATCAATCGTCTGTAAACCTGCCTGTATTTGCGGCTCATCCTGCGAGATTGTATCTTGAAGTTTTTCTGCACTTGTCATAATCACTGCCAGTGGTGATTTTAGTTCGTGGGAGGCCGCCGCAACGAAGTCTTTCTGACCTTTCAAAATCTTTTCTGTCGGTTCAAATGCTCTTTTGATAAGGAACCGGCTCAAAAGAAATATGCACAGGAAGGAGATAAGCCAAACCAAACCATAGGATACCATGTGGGTTCTAAAAACTTCCCATATCGAGGTTTTCGGATAGAAAATCTCCAGCATATAAATCTGCCCTGATTTTGCCCGGATGGTTGCAGTGACCCCATAGTAATGCTCGCCTTGGCTGCCTGTGATCTCCAAAGGCTCCATGATGGAGGACGCCTCAGAAGTTGTCTGAAAATACGCAATCATCTCATTCATGGATGATGAGAGTGTTTCTGCTGCTGTTGGGAAATTTGCGTTGTTTTCGTAGAGGATGTCACCATATAAATCCTTCAAAATGGTGGATACCTCATTGTTCCCCCAGTTCAAGAGTATACGTTCTGCCGGTGCCTGTTCGGTTTCCAATTCCAAGACGAAAAAAGAGGCCATTTTCTGCAGGTAGTTTTTATCTGCTGCGACTTCGGACTGATATTGGCCATAAGAAAGAACCGCCATAACAGCGGTGATGAGGCACATGATGGTAATAATAAAGATTGTTTGTAATCGTCGGGATAACTTTTTAAGCATGAGAGCACCCCAATTTATAGCCAGTTCCATAGACTGTTTTTATTTCACATTGACTTTGCAGCTCCTTTAAGCGTTTACGCAGAAAAGAAATATAGTTTTCTACATTTCCCGGTTCAACATCGGAATTGGCACCCCATACTCGCAGCACAAGCTGCTCTTTCGTCAGTAATGTTTCGGGTGTTTTCATAAAATGATAGAGCAGCTCTGCCTCTTTCCCCGTCAGTGTCAGCTCCTGATCTCCTTTTCGTAATATCCGGTTCACTCGGTCAAAAGATAAATCGGAATAGGTCAAGCTATTGGACCCCTTTATCTCATAGGGGCGTCTTGTTAAAGCCCGGACCCTGGCAAGAAGTTCCCGGATGTGGAATGGCTTTACCAAATAATCGTCAGCACCGCCATCCAAACCGTCGATCCGGTCATCCAAGGCGGACATCCCCGTGATGATAATGACAGGGATGTTGATTCCTTTTCGCCGCATGGACTTTATGATCGTCAGGCCATCAATGATGGGGAGCATACGATCCACAATGGCAAGTTCATAGCCTAAGTCTGTATTGAGTGCGTAAAGCATGGCGGTTTCCCCGTCATGGCAGCTATCTACGGAATAACTCTCTTTGCCGAGAGCTTCTTCAATCGTGTCGCACAGGTTTAAATCATCTTCTAACAGTAAGACTCTCATTTATATCAAATCCTTTTGGGGGTTCTTTTTTATAACCGATTATACCATACGAAACCTCTAAAAGTCCTCTAAAAAATTGTGAATATTCGTCCGCTGCTTAGAGGACTTTTAGCGGAGTTTATTTGTATCATGTAAGAGCAGTCGAACGGAGGAACGCGGAGAATCGTGTGTTCCAAGCTGCAAGGTGCGGCAGGATTGCCCCATAACAAACTCTTATAACACAGAAAGGCGGAATTTCAAATGAAACATTCAAAGTGGATTGCATTGCTTTTGACAGGTGTGTGCGCTATATCATTGCTGGCAGGCTGCGGCAGCAAGGGAAGTGATACTTCTCCTCAAACTTCTTCCCAGCAGCAAGGCAGCGCCAAACTGAACGATGAGGTATATGAGGGTTCTGTTTTAAGCGGAACGGTGATGAACTATGCGGATGGTGAGTTCTCTGTATTAGCCATTCAGGAAGAAACCGCTGATGATGGCGGAGAGATCGCTATCATGCCCGCACCCGGCTCCGAGGGGGAAAACAACACAACAAAGGTAACTTATGGCGAAGATTGCGAGTTCCAGGTTGTCAGAATTGACGCTTCACAGGAAAAAGCTCCTGAATATCAAGAAGCCAGTGCCGGGGATGTGCAAAAGCTCACAGAGGTCATTGTCTTTGGAGAGAAACTTTCTTCCGGTGAAGTGCAGGCAGACAAGGTACTTATTGCGGATATTTACAACAAGGACAAAATGCCTGGCAGCTATTAAGAAGTAACGAGGTAACGCAATGGCATTTTATCGAAGGGCTTTTTTGTACCTGTGGCGAAAACGGGGAAAATCGCTTCTGCTTCTGCTGATCTTCCTATTTATAAATACGATGATTTTAAGCACCAGCCTGATCCTGCGCGCCACAGAGGAAACGAAAGCTGCTATGCAGGAAAAAACCAAATCCAAGGTGGTCTGTGAGATTGCAGAGTCAGGCGCGCAAATCACAGCACAGGATTTGGAACAAATAGCAAGCCTTCCCCATGTTATTTCTGTGAACCGCTTAGGTGAGGACTACGCATTTTTAAGCAATGCAGTTCCGCTTACAGCCAGCGGTTCCGAAGAAGATGAAAACTGGATGGTGAAGCTGTCCTCTTTTGATGAGTTGGAATATGACAGCCCATTTGTAGACCGTCCGTACAAACTGACGGAGGGGGATTTCCTGACGGCGGACTCAAAAAACAGCGCGATTGTTCATGCTGATTTTGCTGAAAAGAATGGGCTTGCGGTTGGGGACGAGATTGGTGTGGAGATCAACGGAGGCAAATCCATATCCTTGACGATTACAGGATTATACCGAGCAGGTAATGAGCGCAAACAGGATGAAGATACCCTGGCGGTACACCGCATTGAAAATCAGGTGTTCATTGATAATACGGCTTATACGGAATTGTTCGGTGAGGATGATTTTTATAAGGTGGCTGTTTACACAGACGCACCGGAATACTTGGAAACACTGTCTGAGGATTTGCAAACCCTCTTGGGTGATAAAACAAGCATTAAAGGTTCAGACGCACTCTATCGGCAGATGAAAGCTCCTTTAGAGCAAATCACGAAGGTTGTTGAACTTATGCTGATCCTTACCTTTGTTACGGGAACGGTGGTTATTTCATTGTTACTGTGTATGTGGACAAGGACGAGGCAGAAAGAAATGGCGGTATTCATCAGTATGGGCGAAAGGAAAATTAAAATCTTCCTTCAAGCCATCCTGGAATCGGTAACGCTGTTTCTGATTTCAGGCATAGCGTCCTGTGGTCTGGGAATTTATGCGGCTGGCTGGTTACAGAAAATGCTGGTTTCATCCAGCAGTGACCAAATCAGCTTGCAAATATCGCTTCAAGTTCAGGACATGGCAGTATTGCTTTCCATAGGCGGAGCGGTTGTACTAATCGCGGTGTTTTTGGCTGTTTTCCCCATCCTGAAAACCAGCCCGCGTGAAATACTTTCAAGAATGGAGGGATAGAGCCATGAATGTATTGCAGAGAGCGTGGCGCTCTGTTATTCGGAAACCTGTGAGAAGTATTCTGCTCTTACTGGTAATCTGTATCATCAGCCTGCTTTTCCTATCGGGAATGGCCAGCCGGTCAGCGAATATCGCTACGAAGGACAGTACCCGGCAGGCAATCGGTGCAGGCTTCTTGCTAACGAAAAATGCAGAAAATGAAAGCAAGCGGGTGGAAGAACTTTCTAAAAAAATAGGCGATAAGGACGGGAGCTTAGAGGGCTACCACCAAAAGAAAGAGATGATCGAGGGCCAGCCCATGTGGAGGACATGGACGGACAATGTTTTTCACTGTATCAAGACAGAGGACATTGAAAAGATCGCCGGTGTGGATGGAGTTTCAGATTATAATATCACCACTGCTCCTACCCGCGTCAAGGGCAGCAATTTTGAGAGGATTGAAGATCCCGAAGCAGACCAGACCTATGACTTTGGCGGTGTTGCGTTGCTGGGAAACAGGGACATGGCACTGGACGCCAATGTACTCAGTGGGAATGTCAGTATCGTAGAAGGCCGGATGGTAACGCCGGAAGATACCGACGTTTGTGTGATTTCCGAAGAACTCGCTGAAAAGAATGGATTGAAAGTTGGGGACACCATAGGCTTTCACCCAATCGAAAACGACGAGCCTATTTCAGAAGCAACGATTATCGGGATTTACCAAGTGAAAGAGAAAATGACGCCTTATATGTCCGGCGACACTTATCGCTCCGAAAATGTCATTTTCACGGATTTACATTTCCCGGAAAAGGCGGAACAAGATACCCCTCTCTTTGAGCGCGCCTATTTCAAAGTGGCCAATGTGGATGATTACGAAAATGTAAAGGAACGGATCAGAGAATTAAGCCTTGACTGGAAATTATATGACCTTATCGACAATAACGGAAATCTCACCACGATGGCCGGTAATTTTAATGACTTGGAGAATATCAGCGAAACCATGCTGTGGATCGTTGCAGGAGGCAGTTTTATTATTCTGTTTTTGATTTTCCTGTTTTGGATTCGCAACCGTAAAAACGAAATTGGGATATTGTTGTCCTTGGGGATTTCAAAGTCGAAAATCTTGCTTCAAATTATTATCGAAGCACTTATGATTGGAGTTATCGCACTCGGTATTTCCTTTGTAGCGGCTCCTGCGACTTCTCAGGCGGCAGCAACATATCTCATAGGACAGCAGGAAGAACAGGTACAGTTGGAGCAGGAAGCTGTTGAAGGGCAGGTTGCAACGGAATACAAAGAACCGGAACTTGCAATCACGGGTGTACAGGCTGATGTAACGAAAGATATGCTTATGATTGACAGCCTGGGAATCGGAGCGCTCATCATTCTCTCGACATCGGCTGCAAGCGTCCTGATTTTCCGTAAAAACCCCAAAAACATATTAAGCGAAATGAGTTAGGAGGTGCCTTATGATTTTACAGGCCATAAACTTGAGCTATGCCTATAAAACAAAAAAAGACCGTCAGGTCTTGAAACAGGTATCCGCGGATTTTGAAGAAGGCAGATTTTATGCAGTGGTGGGTTCCAGCGGCTCAGGCAAGACAACCTTTCTCTCTTTGCTGGCCGGACTGGACAGCCCCGGCAAAGGGATCGTCAAATACATGGGCGAGGATATACAGAAAAAGGGGTTGAACGCTCACCGTAAGCACAATATTTCCCTTGTTTTTCAGAATTACAATCTGATTGATTATCTCACCACTGAGGAGAACGTCAAAATGGGCGGGAGCAAAAATCCAAGGAGCCTACTGGATAAAGTGAGTATTCCCCGTGAGGATTGGAAACGAAATGTTTTGCAGCTCTCCGGCGGTCAGCAACAGCGTGTTGCGATAGCCCGCGCCTTGGCGAGTGAAGCCAAAGTGCTTTTAGCTGATGAACCAACCGGCAATCTGGATGAGGATACTGCTCAGGAAATCATCGAACTTCTAAAGAAAACAGCACATGAACACGGTAAGTGCGTCATTGTCGTTACGCATAGTAAAGCTCTTGCCAATGAAGCAGACGAAATTCTGGAAATCAGTCATGGGACGTTGCACAAGTGTGAGAAGTTTTAGAAAAGCAAAAGTGAACTGACCCGAATCGTATAGCTGCCCTGCCAATAAAAAAAAACGAGGTTTTGGCAGGGTGGTTTGTCATGCCCACCCCTCCAGACCACGTTTGGGTCTGGAGGGATATTTCATGCGTTGGTCATCCTGCACACCGCTGCTCATTAGAAGCAGCGAGTATGATTCTATGTCGTAGGCCGCCAGCTTAACAGTGTACGGTCAAAAAAACTTCCCGTTTTTCAACGGGATATTATGTCCTTCATACTGAACCGTCATGTCATGATTTACACGAACTAAAAAGAAACGCACTTGCCGTTTGGGGTAATACCCCATTCTGCAGGTGCGTTTTTCTATATAGAGGAACCCCATCATTTCCACGTTGTAGGGGGCCGCCCGACCAGTCTGAATTTCTCGCAATTCAGACTGATCGGAGGTAAAACAGCGTGGACGCTGATAAAAAAAGAATATGGATTCGCGGCCAATATGTCGAGGTCACGGATGAAGTGTACCGGGCCTATATGCAGGGCGACCGGAAAATGCGCTATTTTGAGAACGATTTGAAAACCGAGCGGTTCGTTCTCGGAAAGGAGGGCCAAGTGGTGCAGATCATCCCCAGCCGCGAAGATTCTTTGGACCGGCTGGTGGATGAAAATGCCCAGCAATTCTCCGATGAGCAGGAAAGTGTGGAGAGCGTGGTGCTTCACAAGCTGGAAGTGGACAGGCTACATACCGCGCTTTCCCTGCTTACCCCAGAAGAACGTGCGCTGATCCAGGCGCTGTTCTTTGAGGAAAAGACAGAACGGCAATATGCAGACGAGCTTGGCGTGTACCGCAATGCTGTTCATGTTCGGAAAATGAAGGTCCTTAAAAAGTTGAAGCTCTTATTGGAGAGTTAAATCTAATGCCCCTCACCTGGATATTGTTGGGTGAGGGGCATTTTTGACTTCCTCAAATAGAAACAGCCTGTCATACAGTCTCGTACTATGAGGATATACAAAATTCAAATTCGCACACTTTTTCTGGGAATTTTGCCGACATGGAGAACATGGACACTTCTGCTCCCTCTATGAGCTGTTCCGCAACATTCCAGCAAGGGGGTCAAACCTACCATTTATTTGCCAATGCCGCCCTTGTCGCGGTGGCGCAGTCCTATGACATCCTGCTGAAGCTCATCCCTTTTATCGCCGTTGTGATTTTGTTGATCTCCGTCATGGGGGCGGTGGTTTGTTCCCGGTACTATTCCAAGCCGCTGGTGGGCATCAGCAACGTGGCGAAACGGATGACCACCTTGGACATGACATGGAAGTGCGATGTACGGCGGAAAGACGAGATCGGTGTGTTGGCCGCCAGCCTGAATGAAATGGCGGAGCAGCTCAGCAATGCGATGGCCAGCCTGCGGTCAGCAAACTGGCAGTTGAAGAAAGATATTGAGCGGGAGCGTGAGCAGGAAAAGCAGCGCGTGGAATTTTTCACCGCCGTCTCCCATGAGCTGAAAACTCCCATCGCCATCATCAAGGGGCAACTGGAGGGCATGATCTATCAGGTTGGCGAATACAAAGACCGCGATACTTACCTGCGCCGGTGTATGAAAACCACCAATGACATGGAGGCGCTGGTCAAGGAGATTTTGTCGGCGGCTCGGATGGGCGGCAGCGGCCTGGGGCTGTATATCACTAAAACCATCCTGGATCACCACGAAATCATCCACAACATGGTTAATACGGAAAACGGCGTGAAGTTTACGGCGTTTTTGTGGTGATGACACTATATTAGAAATTTCAAAAGCGTCGGGTGTGTGTCTCATAGGTTGGCACATCCGACGCTTTATTATGGATTATCTACGCATTTGAGTGGAGAACAAATTTATTTTCCGCTGTCGTTCAGCCTAAATCTTATGCTCGTAGCACCTTTTGAATGTAACCTATACTTACACACTATAATTCATATTTCTCGCCTTGTATCTTTCGAGCAAATGAAATATAATAAGCAATATTGGAGGTATAGATATGGACTACATAACACTCAAAGAAGCAAGTGCGAAATGGGGCGTTTCGTCCCGTCAAGTCAACTATTACTGCGTCGAGGGCCGTATTCCCGGCGCTGTGAAAATGGCCGGGGTTTGGCTGATCCCCAAGGAGGCAGCCAAACCCGTTGATAAGCGATACAAGAAAAGTTAATGAACGGACGTCAGGCATTAAGAAATTTTAATTAAGGATAAAATATTATATAGCGAAGAAAGGATACAGTTATGAATGAACATAAAATTTTATTGGTAGAAGATGACAAAGAGATCAGCGAGATGTTAAAAAACTATTTGTCAGTAGAAAATTATGAAGTGGTATGCGCTGCAGATGGTGAAGCGGCGTGTATGGCTTTTGATAAGTCCTCTTTTTCGCTTGTTCTATTGGATTTAATGATTCCCAAAATCAGCGGTATGGAGGTCATGCAGCATATTCGAACGAACAGCGTAGTTCCGATTATCATTGTATCAGCAAAAGATACGGAAACAGACAAAGCATTAGGATTGGGGCTGGGCGCTGATGACTACATCACAAAGCCTTTTTCTGTAGTAGAGGTATTGGCACGCATTAAGGCTAATATACGCAGGACGGAGCAGTATAGCAATCCCGCTGTAACCGAAAACAACGAAACTCTGTCCAGAGGCGATTTGGTGCTGAATCTTACCGATTATACAGCATTAAAAGGCGGTAAGAAAATTGAATTAACCGCAAAAGAATTTGAAATATTGAAGCTGCTTATGCAGAATCCCAAAAAGGTTTATACCAAAGAGCAGCTTTATTCTCTTGTCTGGAAGGACAATTATTTCGGAGATGAAAACGCGGTCAACGTGCATATCAGCCGCCTGCGGAACAAAATTGAGGATGATAGCCGCAATCCCCGTTATATCCTTACTGTTTGGGGGATCGGTTATAAGTTAGGGGAATTGTCATGAATCATGAAACAATCTTATTTTTTCTGACAATCAGCATTGCGATATTATTGGCTATTGTTGTTTATCAGCAATTCGCTTTCCGCAGAGGAACTCAATCTCAAATACGGAAGATCAGCAGGAAGTTACATGAAATTATCGAAAGCAACAGTGGTGAACAGCTCATGCTTTTTACCGGAAACAAAGAATTGATGGAACTTTCCGCGCAGATTAACGCATTGCTGGAAACCAACAGAAAGACCAGAGCTGATTACCGCCATAGTGAAATAGCGTCCCGGAAAATGCTGTCCAATATTTCCCATGATATTAAAACGCCTATGACAGTTATTTTAGGCTATTTGGAAATCATGCGTCTGAATGGCACGGCCACAACGGATATGCTTCAAAAAACCGAAAAAAAGGCACAGAGCGTTATGGAACTTATTAACCAGTTTTTCACATTGGCAAAATTAGAAGCCGGCGACATGAATATGGAGATGTCTAAAATTGATGTCTGTGAAATATGCAGGGAGAGTATTTTAGACTTTTACGAAATATTGACCCAGAATGGATTTGAGGTAGATATTTCTGTGCCGGATTCTCCTGTTTATGTGTTCGGGAATAAAGATGGTGTCCAGCGTATTCTGTTCAATCTAATATCCAACGTGATCCGTTATGGGGCAGATGGAAAGTATTTAGGGCTTGAACTTCGGAACAATGAAAAAGAAATATATATAGATGTAATAGATAAAGGGAAAGGCATAGACAAATTATTTGCTGACCGGATTTTTGATCGTTTATTTACATTGGAGGATTCGCGAAACCGCAACATACAGGGCAATGGTTTGGGATTAACGATTGCAAAGAATCTGGCTTTGCAGATGAATGGCGAACTTTCTGTACAGAGCAATCCCAATGTGCAGACGGTCTTTACTTTGAAACTAAAAAAGATGATGTATTGATGGAAAATGGCCGCGAAAGAAATATGTAAGATTTATTCAACAGTTATGAAGAACATCCCCACTATAATCGTTAGTGAAAGGAGGCAAATGATATGCCATATATTTTGAGAACACACCACCTCACGAAAACGATTGGTGGGAAAAATATTGTAGAAGATGTAAACCTTCATGTGAAAGCGGGAGAGATTTACGGTTTTCTGGGTCCTAATGGCGCAGGCAAAACAACCGTTATGAAAATGATTTGCAATCTTTGGAAACCTACAAGTGGAGAGATCGAGGTGTTTGGTACTCCTCTTATGCCGGACTCCTACGAGGTTTTGAAACGTATGGGCAGTATTATTGAGTTTCCTGCGTTCTATGACAACATGACGGGTTATCAGAATTTGAAGCTCCATTGTGAATATATGGGGTATTATAAACATGGCTGCATTGAAAATGCTCTGGAAATGCTTGGATTAAAGGAAGCGGCGGGCAAAAAAGTGAAATCCTATTCTTTGGGCATGAAAGAACGGCTTGGTATTGCGCGTGCCATTCTTTGCAAACCGGAGCTGTTGATTTTGGACGAACCAACAAACGGGCTTGATCCGGCAGGCATGAAACAGATTCGTGACCTGCTGAAAATGCTCGCTGATGAGTATAACACGACAGTCCTTATTTCCAGCCATATTCTTTCTGAAATCGAAAGCATTGCGGACACCATCGGAATTATCCACCACGGAAAGCTGCAGAAAGAAATCAGCATGACTGAAATCGAACAGATGAATCTCGCCTATATAGAGGTGAAAGTTTCTAATACAAAGCAGGCCGCATTTGTGTTAAGCGATAAAATGGAAACGCAAAATTTCAAAATCGCAGATAATGGTGAGATTCGAATTTATGATTCCAAAATTTCCATTCCTGAACTGGCGAAAACATTTGCTCTACATGATGTTGAGATTTTTGCATTAGGGAAAAAGACAGAAACATTGGAAGATTACTTCTTAAAGATGACTGCGGAGGTGGATAAATAATGCTGAAATTGATTAGATTAGAATGGCAGAAACATTCTCTTTGGAAATATATTCGCAATGCAATGATTACAACCATAGTACTTCTTGGTATGCTGATGTTAATTGCCAGCGATCCCAGCACAGGAGAAATTACAGCAATGACAGGGAAAAGCACGATACAGACTCTTACAGATATGTTTATGAATATGGCTTATTTTGCATTTACAGGAACCATGCTGGCATCGTTCGTTGTGAGTGAATATGAAAATAAGCTAATTAACCTGATGTATTCATATCCGATCAAGAGAAGAAAAATTCTGGTCGCCAAAGTGATTTCCGTGTGCGTATTTAATTTTATTGCGCTGTGGTTAAGCAAGCTGTTTGCCTACACCGTTTTGCCACTGACAGGATTCGGCTCCGTGGCTACTCTCCATGTAAATAGTTTTTCTGTGTTAGGTGATAGTTTGCTGAATACGGCGATTACTGTTTGCGGTGGCTGCATTGTTCTTTTAATTGGAATGAGAAAGAAATCTTCAAAAACTACTATAATTTCTGCTTTTGTTCTCATGCTTGTTATTTTGGGAATTACGCAGGGAAATGTATTGCCGTATACATCTATAAGCGGAATTTCTGGTTATGCTATCCAGATTATTGGAGCCTTTGTTGCAGTTTTCCTATCGGTGCGCGGGATAGAAACTGAAGATGTGGTATAAAAACGCGATTTTTAATTACCTGAAAATCGTTTGTTATGAAAATCCCGATAATTGATACTGAAAGACGTTGGATTTTGTGTCCCGTCTGTGGCTGCAAAACAAGGTTGAAAATAAGAGAAGATACGGTCCTTGAAAATTTTCCATTATACTGTCCAAAATGTAAGCGTGAAACACTAATTGCAGTGCGCCAACTGAATATGTCTGTTATCAAAGAGCCAGACGCATAGACGCAGAGCCGATGAACCTGTGAGAATTTCCCAC
>ERZ1643246.3512-NODE-3512-length-13357-cov-8.147271_pt1 | contig 13357 bp, 13 predicted proteins | sample MGYA00579265_ERZ1643246 | MGnify/ENA primary metagenome ERZ1643246 (study PRJEB29033, sample SAMEA4952261) | chicken gut metagenome | biome: Broiler Chicken; feature: Gastrointestinal Tract; material: Caecum | place: Ireland | collected 2018 | study: Broiler... | reverse complement strand
ACCCCTTCCTTGGCCTCGATGGCCTGGTGCAGGCCCTCGTTGTAACGGCGGCCGTACATCAGGCGGCCGGTGAACTCATCCACGATGATGACTTCCCCGTCCTTCACCACGTAATCCTGGTCCCGGTGCATGATGCCCCACGCCTTGATGGCCTGGTTCACATGGTGCTGGATGCGGATGTTGTCCGGGTCGGTGAGGTTCTCCACGCCGAAGAACTCCTCGGCCTTTTTCACGCCCCGGCGGGTGAGGGAGCAGGTTTTCAGCTTCTCGTTGACAATGTAGTCGTAGTCCTTGTAAAGCTCGTCGTTGTCCTCTTTCTCGTCGGTCTCCTTCACGCGGATGGGCTTCAGGCCCCGGGCGAAGGCGTTGGCCCGGCCGTAGAGGTCGTCGGCCTTGGCGCCCTTGCCGGAGATAATCAGGGGGGTGCGGGCCTCGTCAATCAAGATGGAGTCCACCTCGTCCACAATGGCGTAGTTGTGGCCCCGCTGGACCTTGTTCTCCTTGTAGGTGACCATGTTGTCCCGCAGGTAGTCAAAGCCCATCTCGTTGTTGGTGCCGTAGGTGATGTCGCAGGCGTAGGCGGCCTTTTTCTCCTTGGGGGACATGCCCGTCATGGCCAGGCCCACCGTAAGGCCCATAAAGTTGAACACACGGGCCATCATCTCGCCCTGGTACTTGGCCAGGTACTCGTTGACGGTGACGATGTGCACGCCCTTGCCTGTCAAGGCGTTGAGGTAGGCAGGCAACGCCAAAGTGAAGGTTTTGCCCTCACCGGTTTTCATCTCGGCAATGCGGCCCTGGTGCAGGATGATGCCGCCCTGCACCTGCACGGGGAACAGCCGGATGGAAAGCACCCGGGCCATGGCCTCCCGGCAGGCGGCAAAGGCCTCTGGCAAAATGCCGTCCAGCGTCTCGCCCTGGGCCAGCCGCTCTTTAAACCAACTGGTCTGGGACTTCAATTCCTCGTCGCTTATCTTCTTGTATTTCTCCTCATAGCCCAGCACCTGGTCCACCAGGGGCTGGATGCGTTTCAATTCCCGTTTGCTGTAATTCCCAAACAGCTTCTTCAAAAGTCCGTTCGCCATACTAGCGTTCCACCCTTTCTTCCGGGAGGCGGCGCGCCGCTTCCCGCAGAGGTCTTCCGCCGCCAAAGCCAGGCGCTCCCCCAGCCTAGCGGCGCATATTCTTGTTTATTATACCACGGCGGCCCTTGGCATTGCAAGGAACTCCACAGTTTATTTACATTTAGCCCCCTCTGGGCGCAAAAAAAGCCGCCGCGGCAGGCGGCAGCCTCTTTCCTTTATTTCCCCTCCGGGCCGCCCAGGGGCAGCCGCGCGGTGAAGGTGGAGCCCTCCCCCAAGGCGCTTTCCGCCTGGATGGTGCCCCCGTGTGCCTGGACAATCCACCGCACCATGGAGAGCCCCAGGCCGCTGCTCTCCCCGCTGCGGGCCGGGTCCACCTGGTAGAAGCGCTCCCAGATTTTGGGCAGCTGGTCCGGGGCGATGCCCACGCCGTCGTCCCGCACCTGGAGGGTGGCCACGCCCTCCCCGGCGGAGAGCTTCATCCAGATGTGGCCGCCCGCTTTGCCGTAGGTCACGGCGTTTTGCAACAGGTTCCCCCACAGGCGCAGCAGCAGCGTCTGGTCCCCGGTGATGGCCACCCCCGGCTGGATGTCCGCCGCCAGGGCGATGCCCTTTTCCCCGGCCAGCTCCGCAAACTCCTGGGCCACCAGCTCGCTGAGCTCGGAGAGGTCCAGCTCCTCCAAGGCCAGCTTCTCCCGGCCCTGGTCCGCCCGGGAGAGCAGCAGCAGCTGGGAGACCATCCCCGCCATGGAATCCACCTTCCGGCGGATGACCTCCACCTGCTGCCGGGCCTCCGGGGGCGTGTCCTCCCGGGCCAGGAGCTCCTCGCACTGCATCAGCGCCACAGAAAGGGGCGTGCGCAGCTCGTGGGCCACGTCGCTGGTGAACTGCTTCTCCCGGCGGAAGCTGGCCTCCACCTGGTCCAGCAGGCTGTCGAAGGTTTGGGCCAAGGTGTAGATTTCGTCCCGGCCCTCCCCCAGGCGCACCCGCTTGGAGAGGTCCCGCTCCTGCTGGATGTTCTGCACCGTCTGGGTGATTTGCGCCACCGGCCGCAAAGCCCGCCGGCTGAACAGATACCCGCACAGGGCGGTCAGCGCCACCAGCAGGGGCAGCAGCACCAAGGCCAGGCGCAGCGTGGCCCGGAAGTCCCGCTCCGCCGCGGTGAGGGACACCACCCCCCGCATCACCAGCGTGCCGTAGCCCTCCACGGGGAACTGCAGATCTAGCACGGAGTAGTCCGTGCCCCCGGCCGTGACGGTGCGCAGCTCCCCGTCGGACAGGGGCAGCGTATAGGCAAAGCCGTAGGGCAGCCGCCCGTAGAGCATGGAGGAGTCCCCCGGCTGGTACACAGAGAGGTACACGCCGTTTTCCAGGCTCAGCAGCTCCGAGTCGAACTCCAGCCGGCCCTGGGTGTACTCCACCTCCTCCACCCCCTGGGAGACCCGCTCCTCCAAGGTGACCTGGGCGCTGGTCAAAATCTCCTGGGAGCTCAGCGAGAACAGCAGCCCCAGCACCAAGGCCACCACCAGCGTCATGGCGGCGGTGTGGAACAGCACCAGCCGGGTTTGAATGGAAAGCTTTTTCACCCCTCTCCCTCCTTGAGCACATAGCCAGCCCCCCGCACGGTGTGGATGTACTTCACCGGGTGGCCCTGGTCAAGCTTCTTGCGCAGGTAGCGGATGTACACGTCGATGACGTTGGAGCCCCCCGAGTAGCCGTAATCCCACACGTGCTGCTCCAGCTTCTCCCGGCTGAGGACGATGCCCGCGTTCTGCATCATGTACCGCAGCAGGGAGAACTCCTTGGAGGAGAGGCGCACCTCCTGGCCCTGGCGGAACACCTGGCGGGTGTCCAGGTGGAGCTCCAGCTCCCCCACCTGCAGCACGGTGGTCTTGCCCCCCTGGGGCTTGCGCAGCAGCACCCGCAGCCGGGCCAGCAGCTCCTCAAAGGCGAAGGGCTTTATCAGGTAGTCGTCGGCCCCGGCGTCCAGGCCGGCCACCCTGTCCTCGATGCTGTCCCGGGCGGTGAGCAGCAGCACGGGCACCTGGTTGCCCTCCCGCCGCAGCCGCCGCACCACCTGGATGCCGTCCACCTTGGGCATCATGATGTCCAGCACCAAGGCGTCGTACTCCGCCCCCAGCAGGTAGTCGAACACCGCCGCCCCGTCAAAGCAGGCGTCCACGCTGTAGCCCGCCTCCTTCAGGCGCTTTTTCAGCAGCTGGTTCAAGTCCCGCTGGTCCTCCGCGATTAAAATGCGCATGGCCTTCCCTCCTGCCCAAGAAAGCCCCGGTGCTCCCGAGGCTTCCTGCTTTAATCCTGATAGTCCACGCTCCACTGGATGAAGTCCCCGGTGGCGGCGTCAATCTCAAACTCGTGCTCGGCGCGGTTGCATATCACTTCGCCCTCGTAAACCTGGCGGCCGTCCTCTTCCTCCAGCTGGATGCGCACATCCTCGGAGGAGGCAGCGGGCACCCGGTCCAGCACCAGCTGCACCGCTTCCTCCAGGGTGATGGGCCCTGCCGCCGTGGAAGAGGTGCTGTTCCCCTGGCCGTTCTGCCGGCCGTTGCCGTTGCCCTGGCCATTGCCTTGGCCCAGGCCCCAGCCCTCAATGTCCTGGTCGTAGGAAAGGATTTCCCCGGTGTCCCGGGCCACGGTGTAGTCGTACTCCGTATTCCCGGAGAAGAACTCGATTTCATACACTTCCCGGCCGTCTTCCGTGTCCAGCTCTACCCGGTGCATGTAGCACTCTGTCACCCCGGCGTGCTCCAGGGCGGCGTTAATGGCGGTGTCCTCGTCCACGGCGTCCTCCACGGCCTGGGCCTGGCTCTCGGCGGCGCTCTGGTCCTGCTGGGCCTTGTCTATCTCCTCTTGCACCGCCTGGGCCTCCTGGGCTTCCGTGCCGCTGGCGGAGCTGCCCTCGCTGGCCCCGGCGGGGGGCGTGCCGGTGGAATCGTAGTTGTAGTTGATGATTTCCCCGTCCTTCTGGGCCACGTCGTAGGAATACTCCGTGTCCTGGGTGGAGAACTTCACCTCGAAGATGTCCCGGCCGTCCTCGTACTCCTGCTGGACGGACAGGGACACCGCGTCCTCCTTGGCCACCCCGGCGTGCTCCAGGGCGATGGTGGTGGCCTCCTCCTGGGAGATGCTGCTGGAGCACCCCGCCAGCACCGCGGTGAGCGCCAGGGCGCCTGCCAGCTTCCAAAGGTTGTTCTTTTTCATGGTTGTTACCTCCTGTCATGCAATTTCACAGGGACCTGTGTCCCTCTCTGTGCCATCAGTATAGGGCAGCAACATGAAAAGAACATTAAAACGGGAAACTTTTTTTGCGGTTCACATCCGGGCGCCCTCCCCCACGCGGCGGGCGCCGTAGACGGCGGCCCCCAGCATCCCGGCGGCGTCCCCCAGCTGGGCGGTGACGATTTCGCACCCCGCCCGGGAGATGGCCAGGGCATGGCTCTCCACCACCCGGCGGGCCGGGCCCAGCAGGCGCTCCCCCGCGGCGGACATCCCCCCGCCCACCACAATGGCCTGGGGGTTAAAGAGGTTCACCACGTTTACCAGGCCAAAGCCCAGCAGCTCGCCGGTCTCCTCCAGGACGGCCCGGGCGGTGGCGTCCCTGGCATCGTAGGCGTCGGAGACCATCTGGGCAGTGATTTTCCCCCAGTCGTCCCCCACCTTTTCATAGGATTCCAGCCGGTAGGCCGCCGCCTTGATGTTGGTGCCGCCCAGGTCCACGCCCAGTATGTAGTCTTTCATCTTTTGTCTCTCCTCTATATTTCAGGGCGTCTTCTCCAAAAGCGCGTGGTGGAAAAAGGCCCGCACCTCCCGCCGCGCCGGCGCATACACTAAAGCAAGCGAAAGAAAGGAGGCGGTGGGCATGCCCATCCGCATTTTCATTGACCAGGGGCACAACCCCCAGGGGGTAAACGCCGGAGCCGAGGGCTTTGGCCTGCGGGAGCAGGATGTCAACTACGCCGTGGGCATGGAGCTGGCCCGGCTCCTCAACAGCGACCCCCGGTTTGTGGCCCGGGTCTCCCGCACCACGCCCACAGAGAGCCTGGGCGCCAGCAACGCCACCAGCTTGCAGCGGCGGGTGCAGATGGCCAATTCCTGGCCCGCGGACTACTTTGTCAGCATCCACTGCAACGCCAACACAAACCCCGCTGTCAACGGCACCGAGGTGTACGTCTACCAGCAGCGCACCCAGGCCTACTGGCTGGCCCAGCACGTGCTCAACGGCGTGGTGGAAGCCGTGGGCACCAAGGACAACGGCGTCCGCCTAAACCCCAGCCTCTATGTGCTGCGCCGCACCGCCATGCCTGCCATTCTGGTGGAGCTGGCCTACCTCACTAACGGCAACGACGCCCTAAAGCTGCGGGATGAGCAGCCCGCCTTTGCCCGGGGGATTTACAACGGCATCCTCAGCTACTTTGGCTTTGCCCCCCAGTGACGGCTCACCCGCCGTAGGAGAGCACCGCCACGCTGTGGCGCATGTTCTCGTGGATTTCCAGGGTGTCCGTCTCGTAGCGCATCCAGTGGCTGTCCAGCTCCAGGAAGTCCTCCACCGGGGCCAGCACGTCAAAGCCGAATGCGTCCGAGCGGTAGTGCATGGGGATGACCACCCGGGCCTGGAGGGCGTCCACAATCTCCTTGGCCTCCTTGGGCCCCACGGTGTAGAAGCCGCCCACCGGCACCAGGACGGCGTCCAGGTTCTGGAGGCGCTCCACCACATCGGGGGCGGGCATGGCGCCGATGTCCCCCAGGTGGGCCACCCGCAGGCCCTGGGCCTCCAGCAGGTGGATGGTGTTGGGGCCCCGCTTCGCCCCGCCGCAGCCGTCGTGGAAAGAGGGCAGCGCCGTGATGGTGAAGGGGTTCGCCGGGCCGTCCTGGCGCAGGGCCACCCCCGCCCGGTAGTTGTGGTCGTGGTGCTGGTGGCTGCACAGCACCTGGTCCGCTGTCTGCCGGATGTCCCGCAGGCCGGGGACGCTGCCCGGCTCGAAGGGGTCCAGCACCACAGCGTACCCTTGGCACTCCACCCGGAAGCAGGAATGCCCCAGCCATTGAATTTGTATGCTTGCCATAGAAACCCATCCTTTCCTCTGGGGATTTTCCCCAGAATTGTTTCCTTTTTCCGCTATAGTATAGCACAATTTTCCCTGTTTGCCCAGTCTGGAAAAGAAAGGGGCCGCCGCTGGTTTCGCGGCAGCCCTTTTCGTGGCTTATTGGCGCTTTTCCGGGCGCTTGCCCGTGCCGGGGCAGCCCTTGGAGAGGGCCCGGCCCCCTGGCTCCCGGCGGGGGATGGCCATGGGGGAGAGCTCCTGGTAGGCCTCCTGCTGGGCGGCGTTTTCCGGCGGGGTGAACATCAGCCCGGTGCACTCGTTGGCAGAGGCCACGGCGGTGTCCTCCGGCAGCAGGCCCGGGGGCAGCGGGTCGTGCTCGTGGTAGTGGGCGTGCTTGGGCGCGGTGGGGTCTTTGGGCTTCATGGGCAACATCCTTTCCTGGGTTTGCCTATAGCTTTCGCAGTTTCCCGCCGCCTATACGGAAAAGTGCTCCAGGATTTTCTCCACAGATTCCTCCACCGTCAAGTGGGAGTTATCCAGCCAAAAGCCCAGCCGGGGCGTCTCCCGGCGGAACGCCTCCAGCAGGGGGGCAGGGGCAAAGCCCACGTAGCCGGTTTTGCCCCGGGCGGCCTCCCGGGCCTTGACGGTCTCCACATCGGGGCAGAGCACCACCACCCGCACGGGGATGCCCCCCAGCAACGCCACCATGTTTGCCAAGTCCGGACCGTAGTAGTTGTCTTGCAGCACCACGGAGAACCCCGCCTCCCAGTAGCCCCGGGCGGCCTGGGCCGCCAGCCGGTAGCGCAGCCCCAGCTGCTCCAAGGCCTGGGGAGTGGGCTGGCTGGTCATCTCCTCCCGGCCGGTGACAATCATCTTGCGGAACACATCTCCCCGCAGGTGGACGCACCGGGGAAGCCGCTCCGCCAGCGCCTGGGCTGTGGTGGATTTCCCCGAGGCCATCACCCCGGTGAGAAGGTAAAAGTGCTGTTCCATATTACAGGACCTCCTTTGGGATGCAAAAAGAGCCGCCGGGGGACTCCCAGCGGCTCTGGAAAGCTTGCGCGGTTAGGCCTTCCGCTTGGCAGCGTCCAGCTTGTTGCGCTTGTGGATCTGCCACATGCCGAACAGGTTGGGGGCGATGAACTGGCTGGAGAAGCAGCCGGCCGCCACGCCCGCCATCATGGGCAGGGCAAAGGACACCACGGTGTCGATGTTGAAGATGAGCGCCACGATGAACACCACCACCAAGGCCAGGAAGGTGCACAGAGAGGTGAGCACCGTGCGGCTCAAGGTCTGGTTCATGCTCAGGTTGAGGATTTCGTCGTAGCCAACCTTGGGCCCCAGCTTCCGGCGGTTTTCCCGCACGCGGTCGTACACCACGATGGTGGCGTTCAGGGAGTAGCCCAAGATAGTCAGGATGACGGCGATGAACACGTCGTCCACATCCAGCCCGAAGATGACGAACACGCAAAAGGCGATGAGCACGTCGTGCATCAGGGCGATAACGGCGGTGACGCCGGCGGCCAGGCCGCCAATCTTGCGGAAGCGCAGGGCGATGTAAACCAGCAGGAACACCGCGGTGATGGCAAAGCACACCAGGCACTTCTGGAAGAACCGGGCGCCCATGCTGGCCTCCACAGAGCTGGAGGAAAGCAGCTCGAAGCCCAGGTCGGGGTAGGCGCTTTGCAGGGCCTCGGTCACCTGGGTCTGCTCCTCGGGGGTCATGGCCTGGTTGCCGGCGAAGGACACGTTCACCTGCTCGCCGCCGGTGGTGATGTCCTGGCTGATGGTGACCTCGCAGTCACGGCCAATGCTGTCCACAATGGCGGTCTCGATGCCAGCGGCATCGGCCTGGCCGCCCTCTACGGAGTAGAGGATCATAGAGCCACCGGCAAACTGGATGTCCAGCTTGGGCCCGATGATGATGCTGGCCAAAATGCCCACCACCAGCACCACAATGGAAATGGCAAAGTAAATCTTTCTATTCTGGTAAAAATGGAAGCGGTAAGTTTTCTCATTCATCGCCGCGCGCACCTCCAAACAGCCATTTTTTATGCAGGCCTTTGAAGCCGGCAAGGGAGAGGGTCATCAGGCGGGTGGCCGTCATGCCCATGATGAAGTTGCCGATGATGCCCACCAGCAGGGTAAAGCCAAAGGAGAAGATGGCGCCGGTGGTGGACTCGCCGAAGATGATGGACAAGATGTTGCTGGGGCCAAACACGCCCATGAGCATAACCGCCACAATCAGGGTGGTGATGTTGCCGTCGAAAATGGCCCAGAAGCTCTCGGAGAAGCCCAGCTTCAAGGCGCCGTCCAACGTCTTGCCGCCCTTCAGCTCCTCGCGGATACGGCTGGCGGAGATGACGTTTGCGTCCACGCCCATGCCGATGGAGAGCACAATGCCCGCCAGGCCAGGCAGCGTCATGGTGTAGGAGTTGAGGAAGGGGAAGAAGCCGGAGATGGCGGCCATACACAGGCCCACCTGGCCGGCCAGGCTGATAACAGCCACCACGCCGGGCAGCCGGAAGATGACAATCATCAGCAGGGAGATGACCACAAAGGCGATGATGCCCGCCAGCAGCATGGCGTCCAAAGCCTGGGCGCCCAAGGTGGGCGGCATGGAGCTGAAGGAGCTCACCTGCAGGGCAAAGGGCAGCGCGCCGGCCTGGATGCGGGCGGCCAGCTGGGTGGCCTCCTCGCTGGTGAAGTCGCCGGTAATCACGCACTCGCCGGTGGTGATGGCCTCATTCACCGTGGGGGCAGAGAGCATCACGTCGTCCATCCAGATGGAGATGGTCTCGCCCACCATGGCCGTGGTGGCCTGGGCAAACTTCTGGGCGCCCTCGTCGCTGAGGGTGAGGGCCACCACGTACTGGTACTCGCCGGTGGTCTCGTCCTGGGTCATGCGGGGCTCGGCGGTGACCACGTCAGAGCCCTCCAGGATGATGTTCTCCGCAGTGGTGCCGGAGGGCGTGCGGTAGACGATGCTGCCGTCCTCGGCGTACTCGCTGGTCTCGTACTCCATGCCCTGGCGGAAGGTCAGCTGGGCGGTGGCGGCCAGCTCGTCAATGGCGGCCTCGGGGTCGTAGTCCTGCTCGTCGCTGCGCCAGGGGAACCGGACGATGATCCGGTTGTTGGTGGGGTCGGTGTAGATCTCGTAGTCGGTGATGCTCTGGGAGACCATACGGGTTTCGATAATCTCCTTGGCGGCCTCCAGCTGCTCGGTGGTGGCCTCCACCCCGTCCGCCGGGCTGAAGGTGGCCTCTACGCCGCCCCGGATGTCAATGCCCCAACGGATGTCCCCAGCGCCCTTTATGTAGGTCACCTTGAAATCCCCGTGCTGGCCGTACACGCCAAACAAGGACGTGACCACCAACGCGAGGATGAGAAGCGCCACTACAAAAAACACAGGCTTTTTTACTCGCTTCATGGGTTTCTTTCCTCCAGTCGGGCCCGCCCAAAAAGGGCAGCCCCAGGTTTTTCTAGGTCCTGCAAAAGCCGCGGCGGCCCGCAAGTGGCCGCACACGCAAAGCAGGGCAGCACCCGGGCGGGCGCCCCGTGCCCCGGCCGGTCAAAACGGCCAGGCCATCGGGAAGCCCCGGGACAGGGTTCCTGTCCCCCCTCTTGCTACCCCGCTTACGTACTTCTAAATAATTATTCCTGCTCCTCGGGCTGGGCCTCCTCGGCGGCCTCGGTGGAGTACACGACCTCCTCGGCGGGAGCCTGGGAAGCGGCCTCATCCTCGGCGGCCTTCTGCTCCTCCAGCAGCGCGCGGATGGACAGGGACACACGGTGGCGCTCGAAATCGATGTCGGTGATCTTCACCTTCACCTCGTCGCCAATCTTCAAAACATCCTGGGGCTTCTCAATCCGGTGGTCGGCAATCTGAGAGATGTGGATCAGGCCGTCGATGCCGGGGATGACGCTGGCAAAGGCGCCGAACTGGGTCATGCCCACGATCTTGGCGTCGCACACGGTGCCCACGGGATACTCCCGCTCCAGCTTGACCCAGGGGTTGTCCTCGGGACGCTTGTAGCCCAGGGAAATCTTGCCGTTCTCGCGGTCCAGGCCCTTTACGTACACGTCCACGGTGTCGCCCACCTTCAGCACCTCGCTGGGATGCTTGATGCGGTTCCAGGACAGCTCGGAGATGTGCACCATGCCGTCCACGCCGCCCAAGTCCACAAAGGCGCCGAAATTGGTCAGGGACTTCACCTTGCCGGTGTACTGCTGGCCCTCTTCCACCTGCTCCCAGAACTTCTCCTGGGCAGCCTTGCGCTCCTCGCGGAGCACGCTGCGGATGGAGCCCACAGCACGGCGGCGCTGGCGGTTGACCTCGATGATGCGGAACTTCACATCCTTGCCCATCAGCTCGTTCAGGTCCTCCCCGCGGGAAGCGGTGGCCTGAGAGGCGGGCACGAAGATGCGCATGGCCTTGTACAGGACGATGACGCCGCCCTTGACCACTTCGATCACTTTGCCCTCCAGCACCTCGTTGTTCTCCAGGGCCTGGGAAATCTCGTCCCAGCCCTTCATGGCGTCCACGCGCCGCTTGGAGAGCATGATGGTGCCTTCCTGGTCGTTGGTCTTCATGATGAGCAGGTCCATCTCGTCGCCAATCTTCACCAAGTCCTCGGGCTTGGCGTTGGGGTCGTTGGAGAGCTCGCTCGCGGGGATGAAACCAGCCTGCTTGCGGCCTACGTCCACGTAGACCTCGGTGGGGGAGATCCCCACAACGACGCCGTGCACCTTCTCGTCTGTATTGAAACTCTTGAGGGATTCCTCAAGCAATTCCGCAAAATTCTGTTCGTTGTTTGTCACTTCTGCCATGGTAGCAAGTACCTCCTTTATAATGCTTGCGGGCGTGGATGCCCCCGCAGTGATGCCAACGCTCAGCCCGGCCGAAAACACAGGCAGCTCGTCCGCCCTTTCGATGAGGTACGTCTCGCAGTGTTCCGCGCAAATGTCGCGCAGCTTTGCCGTGTTCGAACTGTCCCTGCCCCCCACCACGATCATCCTGTCGCAGCGCTGGGCAAGGGTTTTTGCTTCTTTCTGCCGTCTCGCAGTCGCATTACATATTGTAGCAAAAACTGCGGCGTTTGTACATAGTTTTTTCAGAGTTTCCAAGCATTTTTCCCATTCTCCCGCGTGGAAGGTGGTTTGGGCCGCGAAAGCCAGGGGTTTCGTCCGCAATTCGGGATGATTTTTCAGCAATTCCACCAATTCCTGGTTGCTTTTTACCGTAAAATTCTCCCCTTTGCAGTGGCCCAAAATGCCCTTCACCTCGGGGTGGTCCTTGTCGCCGGCCAGCAAAAACACCTTCCCCTGCTCCCCGGACTCCGCCGCCAGCTGGTGAATCTTTTTCACAAAGGGGCAGGTGGCGTCCACATAGGGCAGGCCCAGCGCCTGGATTTCCTCCTCCACCGCCTGGGCCACCCCGTGGGAGCGGATCACCAAGGTGTAGCCCGCGGGGGTCTCCTGGGGGCGGCTTACGGTCACCACGCCCCGGGCGGCCAAGTCCCCTGTCACCTGGGGGTTGTGGATGATGGGCCCCAAGGTGGCGGCCTGTTTGCCCTCCTCCAGCAGCTTGTACACCGTGCTCACCGCCCGGTCCACCCCAAAGCAGAACCCGGCGGTTTTGGCCACCTCAACTCTCATGGGGCGCCTCCTGGGCGGGGGCTTCCCTGGCCGGCTCCAGCTGGGAGGGCAGGCCCAGCTCTTTGCAGGACTCCTCCCGCAGCTGGGCGATGCGGCCCATAATGGTGCGGCTGGCCCGGCGCAGCTGCATGCTGGAGTCGTCCTGGATGTGCAGCTCCTGGGCGGAGATGGGCTTGCCAAAGCGGATGAGGGTGCGCTTGAACATCCCCGGCTGCAGGCCGTCCCCGGCGGTGATGCACACCGGCACCACCGGCGCCTTGGTCTTATAGGCCAGCAGGGCGGCGCCTGTTTTGGGCTTTAGCAGCCTGCCGTCCTTAGAGCGGTGCCCCTCGATGAACACGCCCACCACGCCGTTTTCCTCCAGCAGCGTGTAGGCGTCCTCCAGGGCGTCCGCGCCGCCGGTGCCCCGCTTTACCGGGAAGGCCCCCAGCATGCGGAACAGCCCGCCCAAAAACTTGTTGCGGAACAGCTCCTCCTTGGCCATGTAGAACACCTGCCGCTTTTGGCAGAGCCCCAGCAGCACCGGGTCCCGCTTGGCCAGGTGGTTGCTGCACAGCAGCACAGGGCCCTCTTGGGGCATGTTCTCCGCGCCCACCACCTTCATGCGGAACACCAGGTGGAAGTACCACCACAAAATGATCTGCCCCACCAGGTACAGCCAGGTCTTCCGTTTTGCCTTTCTCTCTTTGCTCATCCGCGCCGTCCCCTTCCTACTGCAATCCATTTTCCCACAGCGTTTTCCCAGGCTTTACAGCCGCTCCCGCACCAGGCCCACCAGCCGCTCCACAGACTGCTGGAAGGTAAAGTCCGAGTTGTCCAGCAGCACCGCGTCCTCCGCCGGGCGCAGGGGGGCCGTCTCCCGGTGGGAGTCCTGGTAGTCCCGCTGCTGGATGTCCCGCAAAATGGCCTCGTAGTCCGCCTGCTGGCCCGCCTCCGCCAGCTGGGCCACCCGCCGCCGGGCCCGCTCCTGGGGCGAGGCGGTGAGGAACACCTTCAGCTGGGCCTGGGGCAGCACCACGGTGCCGATGTCCCGGCCGTCCATAAGCACGTTGTTCTTTTCGGCCAAATCCCGCTGCAGCTGCAGCAGATAGGCCCGCACCGCCGGGATGGCCGAGCAGGCCGAGGTGGCCATAGAGACCTCTGGCGTGCGGATAAGGCCGGTGACGTCCTCCCCGTTTAAGAGCATCTTCTGGCCCTCCGGGGTGTACGCCAGCTCCACCTGGATGTGGGGCAGCAGCGCCTCCACCGCCGGGGCGTCGTGGGGGTCCACCCCCTGGCGCAGCACGTGCAGGGCGATGGTGCGGTAAATGGCGCCGGTGTCCACATAGACAAAGCCCAGCTCCTTGGCCGCGGCCTTTGCCACGCTGCTTTTCCCCGCGCCGGCGGGGCCGTCAATAGCGACTGCAAACATTCGAAACTCCTCTTTTCGCGATGTAATTGTAAAACCCGCCGGGAAATTGCCGGCAGGGCGGACTTGCTTCCTCGTACCCACTTGAAATCCAAAAAGTGACAAGTTAAGGAAAAACCCAGTGTTTATGCGGGGTTGCTAACTTGTCA
>ERZ1643246.3511-NODE-3511-length-13359-cov-4.755788_pt1 | contig 13359 bp, 12 predicted proteins | sample MGYA00579265_ERZ1643246 | MGnify/ENA primary metagenome ERZ1643246 (study PRJEB29033, sample SAMEA4952261) | chicken gut metagenome | biome: Broiler Chicken; feature: Gastrointestinal Tract; material: Caecum | place: Ireland | collected 2018 | study: Broiler... | reverse complement strand
GTACCACTCGTTCAGCAGCAGGAGCCAGTAGAAGGACAGATAGACGATGTTGCGCAGCCGCAGGGGCCCGGCGGTGGACGCGGCGTAGAAGTGGGGCGCGTTCTGGGCGGCGAAGAGCAGGAAGGCGAGCACCGCAAAGGCCCCGGGCCAGCGGAAGCGGCAGGGGCACCGCCCCGCCAGCCGGAAGAGGAGCGGAATCCAGGCCAGGCACAGGAGGAGCACCGGCCATTCCAGCCAGTGCACCCCGTCCCGGGCGGCCTGGAGCACAGAGGCGGCCACCGCCTGCACCTGCGGCAGGGAGGGCAGGCCGGACTGCCGGACGTGGTTCCCCGGCGCCGCCACGCTGAGCAGAAAGGGCACCGCCAGGCTGAGCAAGAGGGCGGCGGCCCTTCCCCTGGCCCGGCGGAGCCAGAGGGAGGCCAGCAGAAGCAGGCCCCCCACCAGCAGGCAGAGCAGCGCGGAGACATAGTTGCTGCCCCCCACGAAAATCCCGCAGAGCAGCCCGGGAATCAGCCTCCACCGCGGCCGCTCCGGCCGCAGGAGCACGTTGGCAAAGGCGTCCAGGTAGAGCAGGCCCACGCCGTAGGTGAAGGTGTAGTAGCACGCGCCGTTCCACCAGTAGAAGCTGTTGAGGGGCGAAGGGATGAGCTGGATGGACAGGAGCAGCATGGTGGCGGCGGTGCAGATCCAGTCCCGCCAGTCCCCGCCGGAGCACCGGCAGACCAGCGTGCGGCTCAGTTTGAAAGTGCCCAGCAGGAGGCTGGCCAGCATGACCACCGGCGTCAGCCAGTAGAGCTGCTCGGAGAAAATGCAGGGCGTGATGGTCATGAGGGCCATGGCGGAGAAGCTCCCCTGCCAGGTGCGCCAGTTCCCCCAGACCATCCGCCATATGGCGGGCAGGAGGCACTGGCCGTTCTGGACGGCGTAGTGGGTGTAGAAGCCGTAGGAGTAGTCGTCCGCGCTGGCCCGGGCGTAGCGGCCCACCAGGAGGACGGGGACCAGCGACGCCGCCAGCAGGAGCAGCAGGAGCACCGCCAGCGCGGTGCGCAGCCGTTTGCTGCGGTCTGAGTGATACAGGGAATTGGGTGGCGGGATCTGCTGCATAGGGACCTCCTTGTTGCCTATTGATAACGCCGCAGTTTCTTTAACGCTCTCATCTTTGTCTGGTTGATATTTTGTTTTGTGGAATGGACGATTCGTGCAATCTCTGCAGATGAATATCCGTGAAAGTAGATCAGAGTCAGGACTCTTCGTTCCTTTCTGGTTAGTTCCGGGCATGTGTCCAAAAGTTCAGAGAAATCAAGAGCTTCTCGCTCTCTGATAGATACTTCTAACCCAAGGCGCTGTGCTTCCGTAAGTTCTTCCCAGGATACCGGCGGCTCAGCCGTCTTATCCTTGGACGAAAGCAGTGAAATGTAAGCGTTGCGCACAGATTGCGCCAAATAGGCAACGATCGTACCGTCACCTTGAGAGCGAAGTGCGTCAAGATTCATCGCATGTATGATCTCGATGAACCGCAGGGTCAGCTCACTTTGTGCATCCTCCGAATATAGCCGTCTGCTGTAGTGTTTGAGCTGCGGTTCAAACCGTTGGATGAGGAAAAGCATGTCTTCTTGGCTTCCAGCTTGGGCACGTAGTATACGCTCACTGAACACAGCCTGCACATCCCATCTTCGTAAAGATGAGAGTTAAAGAGTGAGCTGTGCCCAAAAAGTAAACTCAGCCGCAGAAAATTTTTCTTCGTACGTTTAATTAGACATGAGATTCCAGATTATGCAACCAGACTTCTATGCTGTAAAATGGTTCAAAAGTAAGAGAGAGGACATGAGTAGACTCATGCCCTCTCCCCTGTAAAGTGGATTCAATTGATGAAACTGATAGTGTTGATTTTGTTGCAGATTTGATGAAAGCTTGTCTTATATAAAAACAGCACCTTCTCTAAGGTATGGAATCTGCCAAGTCATATCTTTGTATGCTTAGTTTGCTTTCGATTTCAGAACGATGACCTGGCACAGTAACCGCCCCGTAGTAATCTCGGCTTCCGCACAGCGCAATTGTGTAGAAGCGCCGCCATCCAAAAAGAGGCCCTTCCATGCAGGATCATTGGTAGCATCGGAATCCTTGAGCCCCAGATAGGACTGGATCGCGCTTCTAAACTCAACATAATTTACATTCTTGGCAGTCGCGATTAGATATACCTTGTTCGTATCCAGGTTCACTACGATTGCACTCAAGCCCTCGTGATCGCTATTGACATCAACGGCTTTATTAACAACAGATACCCAGTTCTGATTACCAAGAGACATCGCTACGCCGCCCTGAGCCCAGGCTCTCGAATTTCCCTTAACACCAGGAAGATCCTCATAATTAGTGGCCTCCATATAGCCCATATAACTGCCAGTGTAGAAGATGGCATGCTTGCCGACTGTGCTTACGCTTCCGTCACGGGGTTCATTTTTATTGTTCACTCCTCCGCCAACAGGACGGCCGCCACTAACTGCAATGTTTAGAATATTGTAATTATTATCATCGGGCTTCGTACTGGTGTACCACCCGCCATTGATTCCATACTCATTGGAACCCTTTAAATTAGACGTCTTGAGCAGCTGAGCGGGCCTAATATTGCTGGCATCCGTCTCAATAATGTGTAACGTCATACCATTCTCTGTAGCTTTATGATAGGTATACATTTCTTTTCCTCCGTTAAAATAAACAGATTTTGATGTCTTGTAAGCGCCTACGTAATATGAAAGAAATTGTTGCCCGTGAAAAGTAAACTAGAAACAGGAGGCTACTATGAAACTTCACTGTCGCTTGAACCGCCTTTGGTGCATCCTACCTATGTGTGCTTTTATTGCCGCATTTTTTATCGGATGTACCATCAGCCGGTCAGATTCCGTTCCGTCTTCTTCGTCCGAGCCGCTGCCCGCGGCCACGCCGGCTCCCACCCCCCGGACACTGATGGAGGGGATCGCCCCCATGCCCATCGCCTCCAGCTACATAACCTACTATGCAATACAGACGGACGGCACACTGATCGGCTGGGGAGAAAATCTGCGCGGACTGATCAACTATCCGGATTCTTTACCGAGCTATGAAGATGCCGTTGTCATGATGGAGGATGTGGCAGCCGTCTATGCCGGGGATTGGGTCACATTGATTTTGTGTTCCGACGGCACACTCTGGGGGGTGGGCTCCGGGCTGTTCGGTCTTTTGCCTGAAAGGGCGGCTTCGCAGGATGCGTATGACCCTCTCTTTCTGATGAGCGACGTGGTTATGGCCGCCGTTTCCTCCGAGAGCGCCTGCGCCCTTCGCTCTGATGGCACGGTGTGGAGTTGGGGCGGCTCGGAGGGATTTCAGCCGGAACAGATCCTGGAAGGTATTGTAAAGATAGCGGCATATTCCAGCGGCCACTATGCCCTGGACATAGACGGCACCCTCTACGTCTGGGGATCGCTCCTGCCTCTGGAAGTAGACCGGAACGAATGCTGGTTGACTCCCCAGCCTATTTTGGAGGGCGTCACAGACATGGCCTCCACTGGTCGCCGGCTTCTGGTGCAGAAAGAGGATTCCAGTCTCTGGCGGATGGGCTGGTGGGAGGGGTATCAATATCAGCCGCTGGAGAAGTGGATGGACAATGTGGTCTACTTCACTGCGGATCTCGCAGTTACCGGGGATCACACACTTTGGTACTTGGCCTCAGATACCCCAAGCATGATCATGAACAATGTGGCCTGCGCAGTAAATGGTGAACAAGGAATTTTAGCTCTGGACTGGGATGGTGGGCTTTGGATGCATCCCCAGGAGGGCGACGGCTCTGCCGATGCGGTACATCTGTGTGATGATATTTGGATCCCAGAGTCTTGGTATTCACAGCAGTAATCCCGCAATACGGATTGAGGAAACTGCTTAAGTACTTGAAAGCCCAATAAAAATGAGATCACAGAATGGAGAGGAGAGTAGATTTATATGAGGCGAAATGCAGCCATTGCAATCCTATCTTTGCTTGTATCATTCTTATGTTCTGCCTGCGCGCCCGCAGCTCCCAGCGACCAAACCCCTGAATTCTTGAATGACATTGGAAAAACACTCATCGAATTAAAAAATGAGCATCCGGAAGGCGAATTGATTGTAAGGCCGGGTGGATTCCCAGATAATGCCGCTGTATGTTTTGGGGAACCGGAGACGGAATTTGCTTATTACTTTTTTGGAACGCAGGGCGGCGATGCTGAAAAGGTCATGAGCGAATGTGAGGATCAACTGAAATGCGCTGGTTTTCTCACAACCGCAGACATACTTTTTCCAGACATGGAAAATGACATGTCCTTTGAAGATTTCTTTTCCTTGATCGGGGTTGACGATTATGAGTACCTGGTAGGGGAAGAGGTGCGAACTGGAGAAGGTTGGCTAATCTTCATGTATAGAGATATGGAAGTCATGGTGAACACAAACGAAATTACTCCTGGCGGCGGCTGGAATTTTACAGGAGAAGAAGTCGTGAAGCGTAATGCTCCAGTGTCTATTGCAGACCCAGAAATATCAAATACCAATCAGGACATAGCCGATGCGGTTATGTTTGATGAAGCCATGTCATGAAAACACATTATTCAGATGGTGTATTTATTTCTTAAATTTTTGACAGGCTGCCCGCTGTCTATATTGGCAACGGGCAGCCTGTCGATACAAATAGCGGCGCTGTTTTCCACTTCGCAAATTATCATGTGGATTGTGCGCATATCTAACAGAGCTTCTTTGGAGATCTTATCTGCTTATAAACATTATTTCAGATAATTACCCAGGTACACAAAGGTTGCTCCGGTTGCCGGATATGAATACGTATCTACCCAAGAATTCGGATTTTTGCCGTCTAACGAGTTTCCTGTATGAATAACGGTAGCTTTTTTGTTCTTGGTATCTACAGAAACTACAATGCCGGTATGCCCATATTGAGAGCCGGAAGATCCCCATTTGCTATGTCCACCAGCTACGCTAAAAATCCCTGGTGCTTTTGGAGTACTATCAATTGCGAGACCATAATTATTCGCGAGATTTGCGACTAAATCCTTGCCATTTCCGGATGTAGACTTCAGTGTGGTATATGTATCAATATAATGATGGTCGTGGAGGAACCACCATTTGATGATCTAGTGCCCGATATGCAGGTTGACAATTTTGGAGTAATTGAAATTGCCGTTGAGAATGGCTTGATTTCCGGGTACACGGAGACGAAATTTTATCCTGCAGAGTCTTTTACCAGAGGAGAAGCGGTTGCTGCAATATCAAGAGTCCTGACCCTCTTAGAACGAAGCCAGGAGCGATAAATTTGAAAACATACATCTTAACACTACCCTTGTAAGCTCTCATATCCATCAAAAAAGCGGCCCAAGTTTCGACTTGGGCCGCTTGAAGCAAATCAGGTCAGGTAAACACAGGAAGCTGTACCATAGTAATCATGGCTCCATTTCCATGAAAAACACTACCAATTAAATATTTTTATTTCGTAGAGCGACAATACTACAGAGAGAACGATTGGCTTTTGAGTTATATATAGTCACCTTGTTGCCGAAATCGTTCAGCACCTTCATCTGGGTAGAATCGCCTCCATCCAAAAGGATCCCCTTATAGCGAGAGCTTACACTGGATCCCTCGGGAATGTCAAAATACTCCATAATTGCATCCCGGAAATCCTGCTGAGTAATGGTTTTCTTCGCAGAAGGATCTTTAGTAACAATTAGATGAACTCTCGTGGTCGTCAAATCTGCCACCAGTGCTGTCCAAGCATTTGCAGCCTGGTCTTCCGATACACTTTTTCTATTCGTCCACTCCCGTTTGCCAAGAGACAGTGCGATGCCACCCTGGGCCCAGGACTTCGTATTTGTGACACCGACAATGTCAGTCGCACTTTCAGCAATAACCTCTTTGAGCGTCTTGTTTGCCCCATTATAAAAGATTGCCGCATCACCGACGGTCTGGGCAGTTCCATCTCTGGGTGGATCTCCATATGTTGCACTACCAACAGGTCTGCCGTCACAGTAGGTAATGTTGAGTAGTCCACGGCCAATTTCTCCAGATTCGCTCAAATTAAACCATCCACCGTTAATCCCATAATAAGTAGAATCAACAAGGCTTTTCTTTTTGTCCAGAGTAAGTAGCTGGATATTTGTAGCCGGAGTATCGTAGACATACATTGCATCAGGCAGTTTTGTGGTGTAATAGGAATTCAAGGACATATTTCATACCTCCATATTTTTGACTCGGCCAAGTCTATTTTTATAGAGATACAAATGAGTCCCTAAAGTAAACGCTTTTTTAAGTTAAGCATCCAGTCTATTTAATTTCTTCATGTTGGAACCCATATTCTCTCGGCAATTTCTTTTGGGGAACCATCCGATTCAGTGGTCCACAGAACCCCGTCCTGATCTGTATAGAGCAGGCAGTTCCAGCCGGACATCCATTCCACGGAGGAAACGTTCTCCGCGAGCCTACGGAGCTCATAGCCGTCCGCCCTGTCCGGGGACTCCGTCATCTCCCACAGGGTGCCGTCATTTTGCAGCAGGAACCGCCCCTTCAGGCCCCGGACATTCTCCAGGACGGGCGTCCCCGTTCCCTCATCCAGCTCCGTCCCGTACCGCCAGACAACGCCGTCCTCCTTCTGCACCAGGAAGCAGCCCTCTGGCCCATGGCAGGCATCCAGCACGCCCTCCATGAGCTGCCGCTGGGAGATGTCGCTGGTGCCGGACTCCCGCTGGACCGGCTGCCACTCCCAGAGGGTGTGGTCCTCCTTCACAAACAGGCCGCCGGGGAAAATCTCGCAGGCGGCGGACAGCACCTGGTCCGCAATACGCACCGGATCCCGCCAGCTCTCCTCCCCCAATGGATCTCCCCAGGCCCACAGGGTGCCGTCCCGCTTGACCATGACGAAGGTCTCCGAATACTGGACGATGGAGGCCACCCCCTCCATCAGGGGCACAAAGTCGGGAACGTAGGTGCCGTGATAGGCCCCCGGCAGCAGGCAGCCCGACTCGCCTGTTCTCCCCCAAAGGGTTCCCTGCCGGTCGATGGCATAGGTGGCCCACTGGCCGGCATAGACCGCCGCCATGTTCGGCAGGAGCTCCGTAACGCTGCCGTCCCGCTCCAGCTCCACCAGGGTGCCGTCATCCAGGATGGCGAAGCAGTCCGCCAGGGCGGAGACCGGCACCTGGGCCACCGGCAGCGCCCAGTCGGGGGACTGCTCTGCCGCCGACAGCGGGGTGAGCGTCAGCTGATCGCCCGATACTCTGGCTCTCACATAATCCCCGTCCTCGGTCAGCACCAAGAAGCCGTCCAGGTTGCGGGTGATCTGCGCCGCCTCCAGATCAACCCGAAGCGCCTCGGTGGCATCGTTGTTCCACAGAAAGCATGTTCCGGCCCCGTTGCGGTAGCCCCTGTCAAAAATCTCGCTGACATCGGATACTGCGGGGGTGTCCGGCAACTGGATGGGCTGTCCGGCCCGGTCAGGGATTTCGGCCAGGTACAACTCCCCCTCCGGCGTGAGGATCTGAAGCTTTTCCGTGCCGCTCGCCGCTGCGTCAGCTACCCCCTCGCAGAGCAGCTTCGGCTCCGTGCAGCCGCTCCACAGCCCAATTCCGTACAGTTCCCCGCCGGTGGTGACGGCATAGCTGCCCTGCCGAACCAGGCAGACGCCGTCCATAATGTGCTGGGGCGGGTAGTTCGTGCCATCCTCGGAAAGCGCACCGTTCCCTAGCTGGCCCTGGTCATTTTTTCCCCAGGTCCACAGGCTCCCGTCTGAGCGGACGGCCGCACCATTCCAGATATTTCCGCTGGCCGTGACCACGTCGGAGAGCACATACAGCCACCCGTCCTTGGTACGCGGCTCATCGTAGCCGGAGTCACCCGTGGTCCAGAGTTCGCCGTTTTCGTCCAGAACCAGCTGGCCGAACCGATAGCCCCAGACTGACTGGGCGCCTTCAAACACGGCGACACGCTGGCTATAGTCTTCGCCACCGTGCATTTCCCCCCAGGCCACCAAACTCCCGTCCTCCACTGCGTACCAGTCCCCGCCGCTGCCGGCGATGAGGGAGAGCTCCGTGGATACCGGGATCGAGAGCGGGGGAGATTGATCCGGGGACTGCTGGGGCGCCTCTGCCGCACACCCTGACGTCAGGGACAGGAATAGTGCGCCGGCGGCTGCGGCAGCTTCCAATCGCTTTATGCTTACAAATCTTTTCATGTGAAAACGCCTCCCTGGCAGTTGAGCAATCCGATAAGCTTTGAACCTGTTTACTTCTGTGTCCTTTTCCAGTCCTTATATACCATACCAGTATAAGAAAAGCAACGAAAGGGTGTATGAAATGGAAACAGAAATGACCTTATCATGGCTCAGTGATCTTGGCAAGAGTGTATTTGGCAGCATGGACGGCCTATTTTATACGCTGGTTGCCTTTGTGGTGATCGATTATATCACCGGCGTCTGTGTTGCCATCCATAATAAACAGCTGTCCAGCGATGTGGGTGCCCATGGAATCGCCAAGAAGATCGCTATTTTTGCGCTGGTGTCCCTGAGCAGCGTTATTGACCGCTTTTTGCTGGGCTCCGAAGATGTCCTGCGTACCGTAACCACCGTGTTCTATATTGCCAACGAGGCAATGAGTGTCATGGAAAACGTGGGAAAGGTGGGGCTGCCTCTGCCGCAAAAGCTTCGGGACTTCTTGTCGCATTTTGAGAAATACAGAGACAACGAGAATAATATGAAACAGGAATAATAATTCTGCCTATAACTAATCTACTTAACCTTATCGCTACGGAGCAGAACACCTATTGAATAAAGTTTGCTCCCTGATGTATCACCTGTAGTAACATCAGGGAGCAACTGCTTGTCTTATACGAACTTTGGTTTTAGCCGCCGATAGCCATTCCCCCTAAAGCAGGGAAAATCTAAGGGCACCTAGTAATCAGAAGGAAAAGCTTTGTTTGTACTTGGAAAGGAAAATGCTCTCCTTACGGCAACATAGGCTCGAGCCATTCCATCGCGTCGGCCTCGTCGCTGTTAATGGCAATTCGATACTTACCTTCGGATGCCTTGTCGGCCGCACTGCCACGAACATTGTAAACCTTACCGGCATTGGTATCGATTTTTGCCCCCACGCTTTTGTTCAGATTAGGGCACCAACCAAGGTTCGTCCCGACGCCGCTTGCAAAGCCAATGTTAAAATACGCATCTCTCGGAAGACTCTTGGCGTAGACATATACATAGTCTCCCGTCCCCGTAAACTGCGTGAAGTCTTTGCTGTTTGCCCATGTTACTGCCATGGTGAAACTTATCTGCTCCTCAATATCCACAGAGGTGCTATACGGTGTCAAAGATTCAGTGTAGTTGCTCTCAGAGATATCCCTGGTAGGGATGTCCCAACCTGGATAAAGATCCGAAAACTCGGGAAGCATTTCAACTGTCCCATCTGCGTAAATAAGTGAAACGGCCCCATCTACTGTCCATGCTTGGTCCCCAAAGATGATTTGTTCACGAGCCCGAAGAATATCATCTTGCATTGCTACAGGAGCACTCTCCAAATCCATGTACGCGAGCGCCTTAACAGACGCCATGGAAGAATCCATAGAAATTGACGCATCGGCCGCGCTTGCGAAGGGCATTACGGAAAGGGCCATACAGCCGGCACAAACTACGCTCAGAAATTTTTTGAACCGCATAACAAGACATCCTTTCTACTCCACAGTATTAGTTAAGTGGTACACTAAGAAGCGCTTCTATCTATGGAGACAAATCTCATCAGAAAGTGCAACGGGGTTTACAAAAATTTTGTGACGTGAGCCATATCGCACCAAAACATAAAAGGCGTGGCTGCCATGGGCATCTGCCCCTTCACTGTTTACTGACGTCCTGTAAGAACTGGCATGCGGTTTTGCGGGCACAGGTGAGGGCCATGCGTAGGCTGGCCGGCTTTATGTTCAGCTCCCGGGCCATCTCCGTAGCGGGCAGGTCCAATATGTAGTATCCCTCCAGCAGGTAGCGGGTGCGCTCATCCAGCTGTGTCCAGATACGGGACAACGCCTCCAAATCCTCTAAACTCTGAAAATTCTTGTTGCAAAATGCAAAGAACTATGTCTTTATTATTAAGGAGAACTATGTTTGCAGAGATCGGATCAGCCCGAGTCAGCTAAACTACCACAAATAACTACGGTAAAAGCACCTTGACTAATATGCTATAAAAAGGCCACCACTTGGTTTCCTCCGGACACAGACGGTAGCCTTTTTATTCTTCGTTAAAAAAACGATGAAAGGTGGCTTCATAATGCGGCTTCAGTTAAAAAAGCTTATTGTGTTGGCACTCTGCCTAAGTGTGGTACTCTCTTCCTGTACCATCAGTCCAAGAAACAATTCCAAAGAAACCCAATATCAAGCGCCCGTCTCCACCGTGGACACTACCGGTTCTGACCCTCAAACCTTTGCCATGACTCTTTTGGCGGGGCAGACCACGGCTATAGTAAACGGATCGGAAGCCCAGCTATCTGTCGCCCCCTTCCTTCAGGATGGCTCCTTCTACTATCCCCTTGCTGATGTGGTTCGGCTTATTGGCGGCGGCTTCTCCCAGGAAGGCAATACTGCCACCATTCAGCTTTTCGGCACAACAGTAAAATACACCGCCGACAGTCCCGAGGTGATTGTCAACGGTACTTCCTACCGGAACGATTACCGCCTGTTGCGATTTGCACAGGACTCTGACGAAGAATCCAGTGCAATTTCCCCCTTGCTTTTGGACGGGACTCTCTTTGTTCCCCACGACCTCTGCCCCGGAGGCTGCCCTAATTTTGGGCTCAATGTGACCCGAGAGGCCCCGGAGGCCCATATGCTAATCCTGGGTGGCTATACCGATGAACTTGGAATCGAAGGAATCCAGCTTTATGACCTCTTTGACCAGCTGCCCGACGAGACCAGAGCGCCTTTTCAATCTCAGGGCGTTGCTGGAACTGTGTTGAACTACTACATTGAAATGTATTCATGCGAAGGAACCGAGGTATATGTCATGCGCTGCTCCGATGGACAGAAAGACACAGAGGGTATGAACGGCAGAGTTGCCGCGATTCGCCTTTCCGGCGGAACGGCATACCGAACCCCACGGGGCCTGACCGTGGGCGACTCCGCCTACCGCGCCTGGCTTTTATATGGCAAGTGCGCCTTTACCAGCTCTTTTGATTATCAGGTGGAAGACGGCTATGTCAGCACAATCGTCTTCCACACTCGATACTGGGGATGCCGCTTCTAATTCGGATCAAGATTTAAAATCTGCGGTTTACAAATTCAAATATAACCCCTCTTTATAGAATGTACGGCGTACAGCAAACAACATTTTATAAGGAGTGAATTTTATGGGAACTTTGTCTTTGATTACGTCCAACGGCCAGTATAAAAAGTACACCTATACCCATGGTGGCGCCAGCACAACTGGCGTACATGTCTTCACCACCAAATCCGGCCAGTCCGTGGCTCCTGCCATTTCCACCACCAAAAAGCCGCTGTCTCAGCTGAATCCGCTCGACATCTCTCCCTCCAAGGTGATCGCGAAGACCAACGGCTGCATGTACGAGTACCACGAAACTAAGTTTTATGGATTTTTTTATCAGGGCAGCGGCAATCCCATGTATATCAATGGCACTAGATATACCACTCTGCCCACTTCGAGCATCATGTACGACGATCCCAAGTACTTCCCGTCTTTCTGCATCAAGAGCGATGGAACGGCAACCATTCGGTGGTTCTCTAGCAAGGACGATGCCGAACTGGCACTGCAATATTGCGATTATGTGATCGGTGCCTGCCATCCTCTGGTCTATGATAGCAAGTGCGTATTTAATCAGAACGTCTATGAACCAGAGGTCCTGGGCGGAAAGCTCATTTATAACCGTAATGACCCTTCGGACAGCGACACCAGATATAATAGCGGCATCACTCAGCGCACCGACAAGCGAACCCTTCTGGGCCATAAGGGAAACGGGACATTTGTCATGGTCGTTACGGATGGCTCTATGTCCATGAAAAACGCTGCCAATCTGATGTATGATTTGGACTGTGACTACGCGGTCAACATGGATGGCGGCAGCCCTGTTGAAATGCGGATTGCATCCGGTTACGGCCCTGCTGGCAAAGTAAGCGCAGGTGGTGGGCTTTCTATCCATACTGCTGTTGTTGCATATCGCACGTAACCCTACAGCCCTCCACATAACAAATTCTAAAGCGAGCGCCAGACCCGATAAAGTCATCCGGGTCTGGCGCTCTGTCTGTATACATCATGCTCAGTCCAGAATCTAGAATCGCTTCTATCTCATAGTAACAGGCCTTATCAAAAACTGCAACAATTTGATGAGCAAGCTCCCTCGCGCCAAAGTACAAAAGGAGCAGCTGCCATTTGGCAGCTGCTCCTTCACTGTTTACTGCTATCCTGTAATAACTGGTATGCGGTTTTGCGAGCGCGGGTGAGGGCCATGCGCAGGCTGGCCGGCTTTATGTTCAGCTCCCGGGCCATCTCCGCAGCGGACAGATCCAGTATGTAGTACCCCTCCAGCAGGTAGCGGGTGCGCTCATCCAGCTGTGTCCAGATACGGGACAACGCCTCCAGATCCTCTTTCTTAATAACCTGGAACTCGATTGCCTCGCCATCCATATTGGGATCCTCGTACTCCATAAACTCCTGCAGGTCTGACGTGGAATGGCGCCCGGAATCCCGCATGTAATTGCGGGCCTGATTTTTAGAGGCCGTTATAATATAGTTCACCAGATGGTTCCGGTCTTTGATGCGAAGCTCAGGGATTTTGTCAATCAGCCGAACCAAGGTCGACTGCATCACATCTTCTGCGGCCCACTGGTCGTGAACCAGCTTGAAGATTTCGTGGTACATCAGGCGGTGATACTCGACAAAGAGCTGCTCCATGAAAGCGCGGTCGTCATCGTCCTCAATGACTAAGATACAATAGGGGATCATTTGGCCTCCTTGTGGTTGTACTGGCCCACAACCGTACCGAAATGCAGATCCCGCAGCAGGAGATGGAGAGCCTTTTTACGGTCCGGGGATAGCGCCTGCACGAGTTGGATCATCTCACCGGCGGTCATTTCATCCAGCAGAGGTGCAGAAAATACGTCGGCGGGGAGGTTGGCGGAACTGCGGCCCAGCAGATAATCGGTAGTGACGGAAAAGTAGTCCGCTATTTTTATCAGCCGTTCCGCGTCGGGCAGGTGACGGCCTTTTTCATAATTGGAAATTGTACCGGGGGTGACAAAAAAGAGCTTTGCCAACTCCCTTTGAGTAAGGCCACGGTCTTGACGGAGCTCCGCCAAAATTTCTCCGAATT
>ERZ1643246.3510-NODE-3510-length-13360-cov-8.102969_pt1 | contig 13360 bp, 16 predicted proteins | sample MGYA00579265_ERZ1643246 | MGnify/ENA primary metagenome ERZ1643246 (study PRJEB29033, sample SAMEA4952261) | chicken gut metagenome | biome: Broiler Chicken; feature: Gastrointestinal Tract; material: Caecum | place: Ireland | collected 2018 | study: Broiler... | reverse complement strand
GATCCGGTGGCTCTATTTCATGAGATTGGGTGGCTCTGCCACCGCAGAATATTCAGTTTAATGATGCTTCTCAAACATTTATTACCAGATACTTTACATTATCCAATTTTCTGAATCTATCTCTTGCATCACCTTCTAATATATAAACTTTACATATATATATCTTGATTTTGTTTATCATTGTTTATTTTATTTAGTTTTCCATTATCTTTAGTTCTACCAAAATTTAAATTCAACTCAGTATTTGTATAGTCTACTCCCATCAACCTATTGTATATAGGAAAGCGGCACATTGGTGCTCTTATAATATAAGGATATTTGTCGCCTTTAAGTGGAACAGAAAAATTATAATTATATGTATTCCATTTTTCACTTACATCTAACACCAAAAGATTAATTTCATCATCTTTACTTTGACAATATCATTTGTTTGTATTTGATAAAATTCGTTGTTCATATTGGGCTCCTCCTGTTGTTTCATTTTCAGAACCCATATGGAACAATTTTAGATTTTTCTTTTCCTGTCGATATTCAAGTGCGAAAAAAGTTGCCTAGAAAGTAAGAAATGTAAGCCCCATTCTCCTATGAGTATGAGAAAGAATTTTCTTTGTGTCATTCCTACATTTTTTTGAATACGGGATGAAATATAAATAGAAGCGTTATTTTCAAAGAAATTTTATTTTTAAATAACGCTTCTATTTTATTTATTATACTTTAGATATATCTGTCAATTATTATTTGGTCTTATCTTCAAGAATTCGGCATAAAATTACTACTATTCTCCAAATAATAACAGTAACTAATACGGGTGCTATAATCATCCAAAGATTATTTAATATTACCTGGATTTGTAAAATTATTGCAACCTCTTCTGCGTCTTTATTTACTATAGATGTTTGTACATACATATTAAAGAAAGTAATTAAGTAATACAAAGCCAAAAAAATAATGACTGATATCTGTATAACACGCCTATTTTTTGTTACATTCATTCATTTTCCTTTCAACTAAACTTCAGCTAAAGTCCAAATAAAGCTGCCGCTTACCCCATAGCTATAGGTTGTAGTTGTGCTTGTAGATGCAGAAATTGAACCAAACCCAACAGAGACTCCAGAATTTACTGTAAAATATAACTGTCCATTATATACAACAGTAACTTTACTTGTCGTACAACTTGCACTTTGGTTTCCACTATAGCTTGAATTAATTACCGGACCCACAAGATTAACGCTTGGAGCAGCCGCATGGTCAATTTCCATATTTCCATAGTTTGCATCTCTCCAAACATAAATATGGACCCTGCATTCTAGATAGAAGCTACCTTTAATCTGTTTTCTTTTTGTCTTAACGACTTCGTAAAGTCTTACAACAGGACCTCTGGTGACTACATGCGAATTGATTTTTGCATCTGCTTCCGATGGAGTTAATCCATCATTAATCAAAATCTCCCTATATTCTGCAAGAGAAATTTCCCTCTCTTCAACTGTTTCAGATGTAATACCCGTATCAGCAGCATTTGCTACAACAATGCCGCTCATCCAACATCCACTAATTAACAATAAGGATAAAATTAATGAGGTGATTCGTAATCTTTTTTTCTTCATCATAACCATATTCCTTCTTAGGCTTTAATTTTTTATGGGCTGTGATTATATTTATATCCCATTGGAATCTCCTCCCTTTCTTACAAAAACTGCTGTCTAGTTACTATGTACCATTCCGAGTGTTGATCGTAACAATGCAATCACTATTATTTCCGAAATTGGTACAGATATGGCTCTGTTTTCTAATTCCGAGCGCTTATGCCGCTGGGCAGAACACTTACTCCCGACAACAACTAATCTGCTAGTAAGAAGAAATCTGTCCGGATAACACGTGCCAATGTCTATCTCAAACCTGCTTTTTTCTTGGCTATATGTTTTATCACGATCCAAAATATTTATCATTTTATTTAATATTTTATTTTCTTTAATCATTCATTTCTTTGCCTTTTCTATTTGTTTTCTGTTAATTCTAGATTATACAGATAAATCGAAGAAATTCAATACAGTTTGCATGAACGTCACGATTTCTTACACAAACGTTAAAAAAGATTTGTAAATCCATTGCTTCACAAGCAAATTTACAAATCTTTTTTGTTACTAGCTATATTCTATTTCCAGTTTTTGAATTACATTTCCATTTTTTATTTGAATTTCATGATACATATCAGAGTGTTCCCCTATGAGTTTTCGCGCCCAGTAGAGTCCATTTCCATGATGTTCCCCTTTTGTTGAATAATACTTCTCAAACATTTGTATCAGATCCGGCACTTTCAGACAGGTATTTTCAATCCTGAAAGTCATTTTTCCTTCCGTGTCCCGCACAGAAATCCAAACCTTTTTAGTTGTACATTCTTTTGCTGCCTCCATTGCGTTATCAAGAAAAATCCCTAAAATTTGTATCACGTCTTCTATCGAATGATATTCTACATGAAGTTCTCTTGGAACATCAATAGAAATTTCAATCCCTTCCGCCATTGCAGCTACAACCTTTTCATAAAAGAAACCCTTCATTTCTATCGGATAGATATGACGTAAGGCAGTCCATATTTGGGTTTTCGCTTCTTCTTTTACCCAGGGATTATGAAATTTTTCAAAGAAAAAATCCTTTAATTCCTCCATACGATCTTCTTTTATATATCCTGACATTGTAAGTAAAAGGTTTTTGTAGTTGTGGCGGAACCTTGACATGTCATCCAGCATATATTCCAGGCCTTTAATATAGTTTTCCATATCTTTTTGCTTCCGAGCCTTTTCTTTATGCTTTTCTTCTTCCAGTATATTTTTTGCATTCTGTATCATAAGTCCGCTGCTGATAAAAAGGCAGCAGGCATAAATAATACAATTTAACTTTAGCGCAGCGGGATCATACCCGACACTTCGTCCCAACGTAATTGTTATCAGAAAAACAGCCAGAAACAAGAGACAGTTCCCTGCAAGTGCAATCCATACAGGGCTGTTTAATTCTGACAGTTTTACTAATGGAAGCTTTTTATACAAGATATATCTCAAGACAGCGATCAATAGAGTGAACAAAACAATATAACTGATTGAGAATAACAGCCAGTACTTCTCTGCAATAAAATCTGGTGTAACTTTTGCAACTTTCGTAACGATTACCAGAAAGATATTATTACAAAATATTCCTGCCATATAACCTACACATGCCAATGCCAGATTTGCTGCTTTATTTTTTTGAACCATACAGATCAAAAAAAATAACAATAGTGTGATCATCAGAAAATTGGAACGAAAACTAAAATATTCCCCCAGCATTCCTGCACCGGTCATATATATGGTTAAAACCAGGTATTGCCATATTTTTAATGGCTGCAACAATAAGCCGCATGTTCCTAACAGAACACATATGCTGTTACAAAGCCAATAAAAAATGCTCATACTATTCGCCCTCTTTCATTTTCCAATATGCTTCCGTTACTTCTTTTAACTTTCGAAAGGAAATATCATATTGCTTCCCGTTTTTCATAAAAACGAATCGGTTCTTTTTATCAACCATTTCTATTTGATCTACAGCTATAATGCACCCTTTATTAACCATAAGAAATTTTTCGCTAAGTTGAGCTTCCAATTCTTTCAGAGGCATACCGGAGATAATTACTCTGTCTTTTGCATAAACTATTATTTTCCGGTGGACAGTATCTGTTTCAATACAGACGATTTCGCTTTCCGGGACTCGATTATTTCCGTTTCTATCCAGATAAATAATTTTCTGTTTATTTTGTTTTTCCTGTATTACCTTGAATATTTTGTTCAAACGAAGCCACGTTTTTTCACTGAATTCTGTCGATAGGTACTCTGCCGTATCTTTTACAACATAATCAATGACATCCATCTCTTCTTCAAACACTCGATATGCTAAATCTGATCTGGATGTAAGAAAAACATAGTAAAAATATTTATTGATTTTTTTTAACCTGTTTACCAGTTCGAATCCATCCATCTCAAAGCCGTCCAACTGAATGTCTACAAAAAACAACGCTTTTTCTTCTTTTTCTCTTTTTGAATCAGCAATGGTATCTTCAGGATTATTTCTGATTGAAACAATTTTTGCTTCTATTTTTGTCTTATCTATATAACGTTCAAGAATCTTTTGAAATAAATGTAATTGTTCATCGTGATCATCACACAAATATATTGAGATCATCGTAAAGTCTCCTTTTCGTTCTTAGTATATCATATCTCATTCATGATTCACAATCATTCATTATATAGACGCACGAAAGAGGAAAAACTTTCGATTTTTTACTTTTACAAAGAAAAAGAGAGAAGACGAATTAGATATTATCGTTGATTATTTGGAAACTCTTGATTTTGTGGGAAATGTAAATGTATCCGACATAACCATCAAAAATGATTCTTTTATATAATTAGTAAAAGCACCGTTTATGCGATGCTTTTCCGGAATCCATCCAGACAATTGTTGTATAAAAACAGCTTCAATTCTTCTTTTTTGCTTTCATCCTCGCAGTATACTACCAAAAGGGTAAAAACTGCTCCAAATCATCCTGCGAAACGGAAAGAATCCCGCATCCATGGAAAATCAGAACTTTATTTGCAATCATCATGGCAATCCGTTTGTTTCCGTGATAAAACAGCTGTTGCTTTACAAGATACAGTATTAGATTCAAGGCCTTTTCCGTCACAATACCAGCACTGTTCTGACATTCCGCTCACACCGTCTGCGGCATATTATATCTCTGCCTGGACGATATGTCCAAAATTCATTTCATCTTTGAATAAATCGTATACATAATCTGAGCTTTCCAGATATAGTCCTGTTTCATGATCCTGGAGTTTTTCAAAAACCGCAGAATTATAAAATTTGTTCATTGCCTGGTCATACTCTATATTTTGATCATTCGAAATCATATCAACAATATCTTGTATGATATATTCAATCAGTTGGTTCTGCTTACTCATTCTATTCATCCACCTTTCGCAAAAGCCTTATGCTTCTTTCTGTATGAAAAGAGTATTGGGAAGATGTTTCTTTATATATCATTCCCCGAAGCAAGGTAGCGAAATCAATGATTTCATTTTCGTATTGTCGAAATAATAATGCCATATTATCATCTGCGACCGGGCCGATGACAATATCATACTTATTGTCTTTGTTGCATAAAATGTTTTTCTCATCTGTATACGCCCTGCTTCTGTTATTCATGACAAATTTCGCCACTCTTCTGTTGTCTGTGTCCCGAAATCCTTAATCTGCAAATCGGGTTGCGATCTAAAATTATCTTCAATTTCAAAGCAATTTACAACAGGCCTTCCGCCATAAATTCTGGATACTCTTTCAGCCATCTTCGCTGCTTGATCTTTTAAATCTGTCAGGTAAAATCCTTTGCCAAAATCTTTGAAAGGTCTGCATATTGCAAGGTTGATAATTTTAATGTCAATATTACTCCCATGATATAGCCTCATAGCATACCTCCATTCCGTCGACATAGTATTCTGAGGTCTTCCAATATTGTCCCAAAATCCAACGTATGCTCTATTTCATAATTTTCTTTCAGAAATGCAATTCCTTGAAAGCGAAAAAGATAGCGGAATGCTTCTTGAGCACTAAGATGGTGATGCTTGGCAAATTCATTCACACAAGCCACTGTAAAACCGATCTTTTGTTTCTGTTTGCTCATTTCGAACCTCCTGCTTCATATTGTCATAACTTATTTAGTTTGAGTATAACACAATCTTTCCCTTTAGACTATATCCAACGGGACTTGAGTTTCCGCAGGATTATTCTCCTTAGATCAATCCGTTGTGTTTTGATATAGACAACTCTTTTGCGGCGCATCAAAAACCAGCAAATCAGCACTGTGATCCCCTCTGTAATTCCAAAGGATATCCAGACCCCTGTCAGACCCCAGAGAAAGGCGGACAGAACAGCAGTCATCAGAATTCCTGCAAATCCACGGAAAAAGGATGTCACAAACGCTTCCTTTGCCTTCTCCGTTGCACTGAAAAATGCAGTGGTCACAAAACTCCCTCCGACCAATAGAAAACCGGAGAAATAAATCCGCAGGCCATTTTCTGCGATGATCTGAAGAGTCATATCACGCTCGCTGTTAAATACGGACACGAGGTTTCCTGTCCAGATCCACGCAATCCCAAAGAACAGAACTCCGATCACAGAAGCGGTCCAGAGTCCTTTTTGATACAGGTTCTGAAGCAGACGTCTATCATCCTGCCCGTACGCTCTGCTGATCAGCGGTTGTATTCCCTGGGAAATTCCCGTAAATACCGCCAGCGCAATCAAGGCCAGATTGGCGATAATTCCATAAGCCGCTACGCCAACCGTTCCCGTCATATGAAGAATCAGCAGATTCAAAACGACAAGTACAAATCCCGAAGAGAATTCGTTGATAAAAGCAGAGATTCCAAGGCCGGAGAATTTTCGGATCTCTTTCCATGAAATTTTCGTTTTGACAGGATGAAACTGGTTTTTCCGTGTCAGTATGTGAATCGAGGATGTCAAAAGCCCGATGACCGGCGCGCATCCTGTCGCGAAAGCCGCACCGAACATCCCCATGTCCATTGGATAAATCAACAGATAATCAAGCACGATATTGCAGAGACTTCCCATCAGCATGGCTGTCATTGCAAGCTTCGGACTGCCGTCATTTCGGAGAAATGCGATAAAAAAGTGATTCAAGATAAAAAATGGTGCAAAACAAAGTACTGTGCGTAAATACGATTGACACATCGGAAAGATATGGCTGTCTGCTCCAAGGAGGCGCACCATCGGACCGGAAAACAGCGTACCGCAAATATTTAGCACCACACCGCAGAAAACTGCGGTCAGCAGAGCCAGAGTGAATGTGCGGTCAGCTTCCTGATTTTCCCCTTTTGATTTGCAGATTGCATAACGGGCGGCTCCGCCGATTCCAAGCATCATTCCAAGCCCATTGATCAGTCCAAAAACCGAGACAGACAGATTCAAAGCAGCAAGTCCATCCGCTCCCAGTTTGTTTGCGATAAAAAACGTATCCGCAAGAATTGTCCCGGACGAACCCAACATACCAAGCACACTCAAAGTGATGTATTTTGAAAAATCGCGGTTTCCCATTCTTTTCTCCATGATGATTCCTCCTGTGATTTGTTTCATACGATTGCATTGAAAATAGAGAAAGCCTCCGAAACTTCGGCCGAAAAAAAGTGCCTGCATATATTCCTTCTAAGACCTGCGGAATATATACAAGCACTTCTGCTGTCCATCCGGTGACAGACAGCCGCTTTCCCTGTTTCTTTTGTTCCAGTGGATTGTATCATGGAGCGATGGATCAGAACAACTGGAGAGTCCTGGAAAAAATCGAATGAGTTATGTCCATTCCTCAGCTGTAAGAAAATCCCGAATATTCCGGTGTTTGATACCGTTTCGGCTCATGTCCAATTCATCCATTGTGACAACGTATTTCGGGAAGTTGTCTTTGACAGAATCGTATACACCAAACTCTCGTTTGACGGTGCTTTCGTCTGCCAGAAGATAGGCAACCTGTACATAGAGTTTTTCCCCATGTTGATCACAAACGAAATCAATCTTCTTATCGCCTACTTTGCCGACCGTCACATTGTAACCACGGCGTAGGAGCTCTATATAAACGATATTTTCGAGAATCAGGTTGATATCTCTCCTGTTGCCTCCGAAAACAGCTTCCCGGATACCGTGATCGGCAATGTAATACTTTTCGTTTGTTGCAAGTAATTGCTTCCCCTGTAAATCCTCACGCTTTACCTGATAAAACAGATAGGAATTACAGCAATATTTCATGTAGTTCAGCACGGTATCCGCAGAGGTCCTACGATGCTCATTCTTCAGAAATTTCGTCAAAGAAGATGCAGAGAATGTAGTCCCTACATTTGCCATTACATACGTGATAATTCGCTCTAACAAATCGATATCCCGTACTTTATTTCGTTTTACAATATCTTTGAGCTGAACAGAGTTGAACAGGTCTGTCAGATATTGCCTGGAGGGCTCTTCTTCATACCGAATATTGGCAAGATACGGCATTCCGCCAGCCAGAAGGTATTTCTGGAAACACTGCTGGACAGATGCAGAGGCATCTACTGTGTGATACAGTTCCATAAATTCCGAAAACGAAAATGGGTAGATAACAAACTCCACATAGCGTCCGCCCAGATAGGTTGCAAGTTCGCCGGATAACAGATTCGCATTTGATCCGGTAATATAAATGTCACAGTCCAATGAAACGCGAAAAGAGTTGATACATTTCTCCCAGTTGGAAACCTCTTGAATTTCATCGAAAAAAAGGTAAACCTTACCACTGATCTGCTCTGCTCTTTTCAATATTTCCTCATGCAGTGCCATTGCATCTAATAAATGGGCATAACGTAAGTCTTCAAAATTGATAGAGATAAAATTATTTTCATTTACACCAGAAGAAATCAGCTCATCCTGGATCAATTCCAGCATGACAGACTTTCCTGAACGCCGGATACCAGTCATTACTTTCACAAGATCACTTCCGATAAATGGGCGAATACGTCTCATATAGGTCTCTCGTTTAATCACAGTTATCCCTCCCTTTTTGGTTTAGTATATCCCTTTTGTATTAGCAAATCAACGTGTTTTTTTAGTTTTATCGATTATAAACGATAAAATACAGATTGAGATAAATTCTATTTTCTATAACCAACGAAAAGGCTTCGCTTTTTCCATCAGTTTTGTATAATGGAAGTATACAAAACTACGGAAAATCGCTACGCAGAGGAGGAGAACAATGGATGATTAGAAAATATCTGCCGTAGTTTATCATGTGCTTATCTATAATGGCTAACAATAGAGATGATTTCAACTTAAGGCGAAATTGAGAGTCAGCCACAACTGGAGAGTTCTGGAAGAAGATTGTGGCAAAAACTTTTTGCACAAAAATATCCCTCAAGCGCATTTACGTCTCAAGGGATAAAATGTATTCAAATTTAATTTGTATCGATCCCCAATTCTTTAAGTAATTGTTGATATCGGTCTTTCTCCTGTTCTGGAATTGGAGAATCATGGTTATAAAAACAATGATCCATCACATCCGCATCTTTTAATAGTTCATCATAAATGCCATGAACGGCTCGTTTGTCGCTGTGATGGGAAATGGCAGTCACAATAAGCTCAATCTCTTCATCATTGTACATTTTCATTTCTTTCAGGAGGTTTTCTGCCTGTACAGCCCCTTTTATTGCGTGATCCTCACTATTCCCTCCAGTCATATAGTAAATATCATGCAGCATGCCACAGGTGGCGGCAAGTTCTGGATTTAGTTTCCTTTTGAGCGCAAGTATCGTACAGAACTTAGAGACGCCGTACATATGGGCAATAAAATTACAGGTCATCTGTGGATCATGATCCAAAATCAGTGTATTCATCCGAATGCGCAGTTCTTCCAATCGATTTCTTTTCATTTCACTTCTCCTTTTTCTTCTCCCATCCTTTTCTTCAGTTCCTGAAATTCCGGGCTTTCTTTTAAAAAGCTGGTATCTGCATCTTCTTCAATGGATTCCAAAATCTTTCGTCTCATCATGGTTCGAAATCCCTGATCTACTTCTTTTGCCTTCACATGCCGATAAAGCGGAGAATCGTTCAAATTCCATTTTTTTGTGAGCGATTTCAGCATTGGTAGAAGAACCTGAAGGCATTTGACGCGGTTCTTACAGAAGGTATAAAGCTGGAAATGAGCGGTATATTGATTGTATTCCCATAGATCGAACAGTTTCGCACATTTGCTGTCAACATCGGCAAGATAGGCTGCATCCTCCATCCGGTTCTCTTTCAGTGCAATTTCCATCAGAGTCGTGAGTGCGGACTGCACTCCCGTAATGGTGAAGAGCAGCTTCTCTTCTGTTACTTTTGCAGCCTGTTCCAAGTCTCCTTTTGCAATCAGAATGTTCGCCTGTATCTGGCGTTTATCTGTCGGGCCTGGATCCGAAATGGAATCCAGCAGTTCCTGGGCTCCTTCATAATCCTGTCGCTGAAGCAGTCTGGAAATCAGAGGAGAAAGAGCCTGATCCCGGACAGACGGATTGCTGCTTTTGGCGGCACGGCGGTACAATGCTTCAATCTGCTCCTGATAAAACGGGATCTCTTCCGTTTTGCCGGATCGAAATGCCAGAAAGCCGTCCAGGAGCAGTGCCAGATTGCAGATCAGAAGATCGTTGGACGGATATTCCCGGATCTTATCCATGGCAAGCTGATATCCGGCTTCAAATCCGGTTTCTTCCATCGTTTCGGAGACCTGATTCAGGATCAGGACTGTCTCCTTGTCACTTAAATCGTCCTGAAATGACAGCAGCGTATTGAGGTCTGTATCCAGAAGCCTTGCAAGTGCCGGAAGCAGTGTAATGTCCGGATAAGAACTTCCTTTTTCCCATTTGCTGACAGCGGGTGTGGATACGCCCAAATACCTGGCAACCTGTTCCTGTGTATAGTGTTTTGCCAGACGGCGTTCCCGGATGATCTCATGCATTTTCATAACTCTCCACTCTCCTTGCTCTTCATTTCTGCTTTCATTGTAGCAGACCGCATCCCTCTTTTCTATTGAATATCTTTTTACTTTTTGTAGAAAAAATGAACCAGCAGGAAAGTTTACGCAGGGACAATCTCAATCCAGTATCCATCCGGATCTCCGATAAAATAGATTCCCATCTCCGGATTTTCAAAGAGGATCACACCCATTTCTTTGTGCTTCTGATAGGCTTCCTCGTAATGCTCCGTGGTAAAGGCCAGATGAAACTCTTCCTCTCCCAGATCATATTTCTCAGTCCGGTCTCTGAGCCAGGTCAGCTCCAGTGTAAAAGAGCTCTTGCCATCTCCAAGATAAACAAGGATAAAGCTTCCATCCTCCGCTTCTTTTCTTCTGACTTCCTGTAATCCAAGAGCCTCCTTGTAGAACTTCAGACTCTTTTCCAGATCCAGAACATTAAAATTAAAATGATTAAATGTGAACATCATCGTTCTCCTTTCTCGCTTCATGAACTTACCATACCTGTTTTTAGGTGAAAAGTCAATCTGAATACATAGTCCATCCTTTCCAAATTTTAGAAGTGGATTTTTTTCGATTCCTATTGACATACATAGAATGATCTGATACACTCTAGACGTAGAAAATGGTATTGTACTAAATACGAAGGAGGATTCTTATGATTGATATTTCACTTAATCTTACTCATGTTATTGTATTGGCAGCCCTGAAAGCCGGGTACTCATCCCCTGCCGAAATTTTTCGTGTAGCAGCTGCAGAGGGGATAAATGGTTTGGAATATTCCAATATCAGCAAGATTCTATCGATGCTCGCCTCATCCGGAGACGTTCAGGAGATTTTGGGAACATTGGAACTTACAGATGACGGAAGGGCACATTTTCAGAAACGGAAAGACGATTTACGAGACCTGGTGGATCTTCTGGAAAAGGATCAATGGTCCCTCTCTTCGAATCAGAACGTAAATACAGAGCTGCTTCATGAACTGCTTGTCAACTGCAGGGAAATTAAGCTGATTCCGTACTCCATTCGGTATTTGCCAAACGGAGATGACTCTTTCTTTTTACAGGAACTTCCAAAAAAGAACTGGATCTATGAGTTTGAAGGGCGGGGTCTTGGAAAAGGAAATTTTCAGGACGATCTTATGTTATTTGTTAACAGCGGTTATGTATTTTTCGCCGGGATAGCGGATTCCTATGATAACGAGAAAAAAGAACTGCGTCTGAAACCGGATACAGTGAAAAAATTCAGCAGACCGATTTCTGCAAAGGATATTGAAGCAAAACTTGGAGAGCCATTCAAATTTATCCGGAATAAGCAGACATTTTCCTCTGCTGAAACGGTCGAAAAGATGATCGATCTGGTAGAATGTCATCTTTAAAAACAACAACTTCCCCTGACTGCCGAACTGGCTTTCCAGGGGAAGTTGTTCTTTTATTTCAGTTCTTCTATCCTTGTACAGACTTTCTGAAGCAGTGCATCATCGTGGCTTACAATCAGCATTCCCAGATTTCTGCTCCTGCCCTCTTCCAAAAGGAAGTTCCAGATCTGGGCCTGGGTAGCCAGATCCAACATGGCGGTGATCTCGTCACAGAGCAGAAACTGCGTCTGAGGATGTAAAGCTCTTGCAAGGCAGAATCGCTGCAGTTCTCCGCCGGAAAGCTCCGATGGATACCGGGTCAGCCATTCTTCCTCAATATGTAGTGCATTCAGAAGGCGTTCCTCCGGATTCCCTGCTTCTTTCAGTGTTGTTCCAAGATGAAGCAGAGGATCCATCACGGTCTCCGGGTGCTGCCACACCATCTGAACCGGGCAGACGCCCTTCTTAGAGGACAGAGGAATTCCGTCCAGCAGAATCTGTCCCTTCTGCGGCCTTTCGTACCCTGCCAGCAGACGGCAGAGGGTGGTCTTTCCACGACCGCTTGGGGCCTTGAGGCCTACCCGTTCGCCGGATGAAATAGACAGACTGACATTCTGTAAAATATCTTTGTGTTTTCGAGGATGGTAGGAAAAAGAGACATGTTGTGCCTGTAAGATCATTTCTGCTCCTCCTTTCCCGGATAGAGACAACGTACCTGTCCATTCCGATACGGAATCAACGGGATCTCCTCTGCATCCCTGCAGGCCGGAAGGCACCAGGAACACTGGCCTGCAAAAGGGCATCCCTTCGTAACCGTACCCGGATATGGTTGCGACCCGGACAGCGGCTGAAATCCATGCTCCGGCATGGCGTGCCACAATGCTCTGGTAAAGGGATGCCGGAGACGATTGACATCGGAGAAGTCCGAGGCGTCCGCCTCTTCCATCGTCTCCCCTGCATAAAAGACTGCAACCCGGTCGGAAACCGTAAGGGCAAGCTCCAGATCATGGGTGATAAACAGAATTCCGGCTCCGTCCTGGGCAAGCTCTCGGAAGTGTCCCAGAATCCGTCCGGCAGCCTTTTTATCTAGTCCTGGTGTTGGTTCATCGGCAATGATGAGTCTTGGCCCATCTATGACTGCGGAGGCAATCAGCACCCTGCGAGCCATCCCACCGGAAAGCTCAAATGGATACTTCTCTTCGATCGATTCATCCAGACCATAACGCTTTAACACGTCCCGGCATTGCTGCCGTATTTCCGCGCCTTTTCTTCCTTTTCGAAGCTGGGCTCCGATCTTCATGAGTGGATCCAGATACGTGACACCCTGTGGGATCAGAGAAATCTCCTTTCCCCGGAGTGCCGCCGCTCGTTTTGGGGTAAGTTCCTGCCCGTCATACCGTATCGATCCGTCCTGATGGCTGTTATAGGGCAGGACACCAAGAATGCAG
>ERZ1643246.3509-NODE-3509-length-13364-cov-11.783830_pt1 | contig 13364 bp, 8 predicted proteins | sample MGYA00579265_ERZ1643246 | MGnify/ENA primary metagenome ERZ1643246 (study PRJEB29033, sample SAMEA4952261) | chicken gut metagenome | biome: Broiler Chicken; feature: Gastrointestinal Tract; material: Caecum | place: Ireland | collected 2018 | study: Broiler... | reverse complement strand
CTCCCGTCTGGAAGAAGAAGCCGGATCTTTCCGCGGCCGCCAGCTGTGCCGGCGCTTAAAGCCAATGACGGATCTGGACAAAATTAATACATTCCAGGAGCAGACCGCAGCGGCGTACACCCGCATTGTGCGAAAAGGCAGAGTCTCCTTTTCTGATGCCGCTCCTGTGGAAGAATCTATGAAAAGGCTGGAAATCGGCGGTGCCCTGAGCATATCGGAACTGCTTCGCATCTGCCGCCTTCTGGCCAACACGGCCCGCGCAAAATCCTACGGCAGACACGATACGCAGGAAGATGCAGCCGACTGCCTGGACACATACTTTGACCAGCTGGATCCTCTGACTCCGCTGTCAAACGAGATCGAATCCTGCATCTTATCAGAGGACGAAATCAGTGATGATGCGAGCAGCACGCTGAAGCACATCCGGCGCAGTATAAGCGGAATCAACGACCGGATTCACTCAACACTGAACGGACTTGTAAACGGCTCTCTGCGAACCTATCTGCAGGATCCTATCATTACCATGAGAGGCGACAGGTACTGTATCCCCGTGAAAGCAGAATACCGCTCGCAGGTACAGGGGCTCATCCACGATCAGTCCTCTACAGGATCTACACTTTTTATCGAGCCTATGGCAGTAGTGAAGCTCAACAACGATCTCAAAGAGCTCTATGCAAAAGAACAGGAAGAGATTCAGGTGATTCTTGCCCGGCTGAGCGAAGAAGCAGCCCAGTATATCGAAGAAATCCGTGCAGATTACCGCACAATGACAGACCTCGATTTTATATTTGCCCGCGGTGCACTTGCGCTGTCCATGAAAGGCAGCCGGCCGATTTTGAATGATGAAGGGCGCATCCGCATAAGAGAAGGGCGCCATCCCCTGCTCGATGAAAAAACGGTCGTTCCCATCACTGTATCACTGGGAGAAGATTTTACCCTTCTTATTATTACAGGGCCGAATACAGGAGGCAAAACTGTCTCGCTGAAAACTGTAGGGCTATTTACATTAATGGGACAGGCAGGTCTCCATATCCCTGCCGGGGACCGTTCGGAACTCGCTGTCTTTCACCAGGTATATGCCGACATCGGGGATGAACAGAGCATCGAGCAGAGCCTGAGTACCTTTTCTTCCCATATGACAAATATTGTTTCCTTTTTGAAAAAGGTAGATGAGCATTCCCTCGTTCTCTTTGATGAGCTGGGCGCGGGAACAGACCCGACAGAGGGCGCCGCCCTTGCCACATCCATTCTCTCGTATCTTCACGAGAGAAATATACGCACAATGGCAACTACACACTACAGCGAGCTGAAAGTCTACGCGCTTTCCACTCCGGGCGTGGAGAACGCCTGCTGTGAGTTCGATGTGGAGAGTCTCCGCCCAACCTACCGGCTGTTGATCGGAATCCCCGGAAAGAGCAATGCTTTCGCCATCTCCGGCAAGCTCGGGCTTCCGGATTTCATTATAGAAGACGCCAGGAAACGTCTCAGCGAACAGGATATCTCGTTCGAGGACCTGCTCACGGATCTTGAGACAAGCCGCCGCACGATAGAGAAAGAACGGGAGGAAATCGCCGCCTACAGGCGCGAGACGGAAGCGCTCAAACAGCAGGCTGAAAAACGGCAGGAGAAGCTGGATGAACAGAGAGACCGCATCATCCGGGAAGCGAATGAAAAGGCCAACGCTATTCTGCGCGAAGCAAAAGAAGTGGCCGATGAGACAATTCGCAACTTCCACAAATTCGGCAAAGAAAATATCTCTGCCGCAGAGATGGAAAAAGAGCGGGAACGTCTGCGTAAAAAGATCAAGGACACCGCACCTGCGGCTGCTCCCCGCAAGGCGAAAAAGACGCATAAACCCGAAGAGTTCAAACTGGGGGAAACAGTAAAAGTTCTGAGCATGAATCTTACAGGAACCGTACAGTCTCTTCCGGATTCCCGGGGAAATGTCACGGTACAGATGGGGATACTCCGGTCTCAGGTCAACATTTCCGACCTGGAAATCGTGGAAGAGCCGTCCCCGTACACACCGAAGAAAATGAGCCGGACATCCAGAGGGAAAATCGGCATGAGCAAATCCCTCTCCGTCAGCCCCGAGATCAATCTGCTCGGGAAAACAGTGGACGAAGCGGTCGCCGAGCTGGACAAATATCTGGACGACGCCCTGCTCTCACATCTGAACACAGTGAGAGTGGTTCACGGGAAAGGAACCGGAGCCCTGAGGAAAGGGATTCACGAATATCTGCGCAGGCAGAAACACGTCAAGTCCTATCATCTTGCCGAATTCGGCGAGGGGGACGCCGGCGTAACCATTGTAGAGCTGAAGTAAAGGAGGACATAACATGATAGGGAAACAGAAGATCCTGATCGTCGACGATGACGAAAATATTGCAGAACTTATTTCACTTTATCTTACCAAAGAATGTTTCGACACAAAGATCGTATACAACGGCGAAGATGCACTGACAGCCTTTGACACATACCAGCCGAACCTGATTCTTCTGGATCTGATGCTCCCGGGAATAGACGGTTATCAGGTATGCCGCGAGATACGCGCCCGTTCTGCCACGCCGATCATTATGCTTTCCGCCAAAGGTGAAGTATTTGACAAGGTGCTGGGACTGGAACTCGGAGCCGACGACTATATCATGAAGCCTTTCGACTCCAAGGAAATGGTGGCCCGCGTCCGTGCAGTCCTGAGACGCTACCAGCCCGCCAAGTCAGATGACAGCGGCAGGGAAAAAGCCAAATGTGCAGAATATGAAGGACTGGTCATTAACCTTACCAACTACTCTGTCGTCTGCGACGGAAAACACGTGGAAATGCCTCCCAAGGAGCTGGAACTCCTCTACTGCCTTGCCTCTTCTCCGAACCAGGTCTTTACACGAGAGCAGCTCCTTGACCGGATCTGGGGATACGAATATGTGGGCGACACGCGTACGGTCGATGTACACATCAAACGTCTCCGTGAGAAGATCAAGGATCACCCTCACTGGAGTCTGAGTACAGTCTGGGGCATCGGATACAAATTTGAAACAAAATAATCTACTTTAAATGGAACGGAGCCTGAAACATGAAAAGTATCCTTCACCTGAAATTTATCGCACTTTATATCATCTTTGGGTTTCTGTGCATCTTTACAACCGCAACCCTCACTGCCCAGCTTGTGACAAACAGGTTTATGGAGGATTCGTCCCAGATTCTTTACAGGGAAGCGACCCTGATTGCCAGCGATTATCTTCCCTCCTACTTCTCGGACGACTCATCCCTCTATGCGGTACAGTCACAGCTTGCCGCCATGAGACTTTATCTGGAATCCTCCCTGTGGTTTGTGGACGCTTCCGGTGTAATGATCACGTCATCCAATCTGGAGAACACATCGTCCCCGGACGCAATCGAGGATTTCAATCCTGCGGAGATCGGCGGAAACCAGTATATCTCCGGCACTTACCACGGATACTTTGACGAGGAAGTCATAACCGTGATGGCTCCCGTGACAGAAGGCTTCTCCACAAAAGGCTACCTGCTGATCCACAGCCCGGTTTCCAATATCAATGACCGATGCCGTCCTGTCATGAACACCATATATATTTCACTGGGCGTCATTTTTCTGCTTTCCTTCATCTTCCTGATCGGATTCCAGTTCTTTGTGTACCGTCCTCTGAGGAAGATATCCGAGGCAGCACAGCAGTACGCCATGGGTAATCTCGACTACGAGATCCCCGTATACACCCACGATGAAATGGGATATCTGTCCGCTTCGCTCAACTATATGGCGGCACAGCTTAAAGATATGGATGACTATCAGAAAAAGATCGTGGCAAATGTCTCCCACGACTTCCGCTCTCCTCTCACCTCTATGAAAGGCTATGTGGAAGCAATGGCCGACGGAACGATTCCGCCGGAACTGTACGGAAAATATCTGAAGATTATCCTTTTTGAGACCGAACGTCTTACCGACCTTACCGGAGACCTGCTGACCTTAAATGAATTTGACACTAAGGAACTGATGCTTAACAAGACAGAATTTGACATCCAGGAAGTTATCAAGGGAACCGCCGCTTCATTCGAGGCGGTATGCACTCCGAAACACATTTCCGTGGAGCTGCTTCTGATGCCTGCTCCGGTCATTGTCTACGCTGATAAGCGGAAGATCCAGCAGGTACTTTACAACCTGATTGATAATGCAATCAAATTCAGCGAAAATGAATCTTCTATTACGATTGAGGTGAGCGTCAAAAACGAGAAAGTATATATCTCGGTAAAGGATCACGGTATCGGTATCCCCCGTAAGGATCTGAACAAGATCTGGGAACGCTTTTACAAATCCGATCTTTCCCGCGGCCGGGACAAGAAAGGCACCGGTCTCGGACTGTCTATTGTAAAAGAAGTTATACAGGCCCACGATGAACATATCAACGTCATCAGCACCGAAGGGGTCGGCACCGAATTTATTTTTTCTCTCAGCAGAGTAATGTAATCACCTCACCGGAATATACTATACCCCACAGACTCCTGTGAAACAATAAAGAAGGCTCAGGCACAGGAAAAACTTCCCCGTACCTGAGTCTTCTTTATTCACGGCGTGCCGAATGAACCGGATCTCCTCATCCTATTCATACAGCATAGCCTGTATATTCTCATCTTCCATATTATCGGCATCTACCCATACAAATCCGGTATCAACCTGAGCTTCATTCCCGATCTCGAGAACCGTCCGCGCCGCAGCAACCACTGTCGCGTACCCCATTCCGAACGGATTCTGAACTACAAGTCCGTCAATACTGCCGTCTGCAAGAGCATCCAGCTGATCTCTTCCGGCATCGAATCCCATCATGACGATGTCTTCTGTCTTCTCCATACTTTCCAGCGCCTGTGCACCCAGCAGCACAGTCTCGTCATTTGTTCCGAAACAGCCTTTCAGATCCGGATGTTTCTGAAGATAATAAACAACTGCATCTTCATCGCTCATAGATTCTGCCAGTGAGTCGATATCCTCGAGACGTGTTCTCGCTTCTTCGGATATATTGTCCTGGCTGTCCCCGTCTTGCTGTGCAGCGTCATCTGCTGTTGCAGCATCTGCTTCTGCTGCATCAAGAGCCTCTTCCGCTCCCGCTGCCTCGGCAGTCCACGCCGCCAGATCTTCGGCCGAGACACCCAGCTCTTCTGCTGCAGCCCCGCGCTTAAGCTGATCAATCTGATCCATATAGATCGTTTCCACAACAGATACCCCCGGATGATTTTCCGTAATTTCCTGCTGGAAAGCCGCTACACGGTCTTTTGCATTGCCGGATACGGAATCCGGCACAATCAGCGCCACCTCGCCGCTCTCTCCGATAGCTTCACAGAGTTTCTGGGCTCCCGTGACCGCCGCCCTGCTGTTATCCGTCATGCAGGTACACTGAATTCCCTGATAACTGTTGCCCGAATCAAAAGCTACAATCGGAATTCCGTTTGATATGGCAAGGTCAAACTGGACTTCTGATGCATTTTCATCAATGCTGGCAATCGCAATTACATCCGGATACCTCGCCATCTCCTCATCGAGAATATTAACCTGCTCATCGATATCCTCATTGTCGGCCGGAGCATTAAAAAGCACCCTTATAGCATCGTCTCCACTGTATCCGAGTCTCTCATTAATATCGGCGGCGGCCTGCTGTACTCCCGCGGCCACCTGTTTCCAGTAAGAGGAATTTTCCGTCTTTCCGATCACAGATATATAGGTGCCCGGCTCCAGAGCCAGATCATCAATATTGGCATAGACCGCCGGTGTAATCGCATCAAGATTCGCCTGCCACTCCGGCACTTCCGGCGTATCCCCTGTAAAAACATCTTCATCCTTTCCGGAACTGCATCCGCAGATTCCTGTCACCATACATACGGCAAGCAGAACTGCCGCAACTGATCTCTTTTTCATACTGCGCCTCCATATATACCCAAAACACTGCTGTTTTCTGTCTTGCATATCTCATATCATTGTACTATCATACACCAAAATCACAAAAAAGAAAGTGATTTTTTTCTAAATTTTCTAGGAAGTACTAAATTTAGAACAAGTAAATCTCTTGTATATTCGAACTTATTGTATTAAAATGGGAGTAGCGAAAAGGGACAAGACTTTTTCGGAAATCAAAAAAGGAGGGTACATACTATGGCACACGTAATTAGTGATGAATGCGTAAGCTGTGGTTCTTGCGAAGGCGAATGTCCAGTAGGCGCTATCTCCGAAGGCGATGGCAAATATGAGATTGATGCTGATGCTTGTGTAGACTGCGGAGCATGCGAAGCTGCATGTCCTACAGGTGCTATCTCAGCAGAGTAATAGATAAAAATCGCAAAGTGATCACACGCAGAAGAGACACTGCAGCAGGGGAATTACCCATGGCAGTGTCTCTTTTTTTATGTCAATTTCGATTTTTCGTACCGGCTTAGAGTTAAAAATTAATCGAAAAGAGGAAGAATACAGAAAGGTTGACTCACCTATCCGCGGACAGTACGAAAAATCGAATTATTATAAATGCGGAATCGGGTAACAATTTGACGAACGATTGTTTGAAGCGTCCCCTCACGCCTGTGCTATAATACCATTAAAGTTGAGGGCGTTTTCATCTGCTTTCAACGCGTAAGGCTGATATAAGGAGGTATAAATATTAATGGGTGAGGTCAGATTTATGATTTCTGAAGCCGCAAAGCAGGTTGATGTCGAATCTCATGTATTAAGATACTGGGAAGAGGAACTCGGCCTGACAATCGGACGGACAGAAATGGGCCATCGATATTATACAAAAGATGATATCCAGCTTTTCCGCTGTATTAAAAAACTCAAAGATGAAGGAATGCTTCTGAGGGACTTAAAACCTCTTATCCCTGAGTTGAAAGCCACACGTCTCAGGCTTAAAACATCCGGGACAGAAAACAGTGCCCCCATCGAAGAACAGAAAGAAGAGCCGGCTTCCGGGACTTCCGTACCTGCCGCGGCAGCTGCGGCAGAACCGGCATCGCAGCAGACCGCAGTGTCCGCGCAGCCTGATACAACTCCGGAAACAGCTGAAGTTGTCATCCCCCTTGAAAAGATTGATCAGATCCGCGCGCTCTTCGGGGATGTGTTCCGCGAGGTGTTAAGTGAAAATAATAATGTGTTAAAAAAAGACATCAGCAGTACGGTGACTACTGATGTCATGCATGAAATGGACTATCTTCTTCAGGCCAGGGACCGCCAGCAGGAGGAACATTTCCGCAAGCTGGACACACTGATCCGCCAGCAGCAGGCAAACCGAAAGGAGTCTGCAAAGGCAAATCCTATCATGAAACTCCGAAAGATCTTTACATAGTCCCCGATATGGACTTTTTCATAGATCTCACTGCTGCCGCAGTTCATTTCCGAAGCGTGTGTACTGCGGCATCCACGCAAGCCGGACGGTTCCGATCGGGCCGTTTCTCTGCTTCGCGATAATGATTTCCGCAATGTTTTTATCTTCCGTGTCAGGATTATAATAATCATCTCTGTAGATAAACATACAAACGTCGGCGTCCTGCTCGATTGCTCCGGACTCACGCAGATCCGAGAGCATGGGGCGCTTATCCGTTCTCTGCTCTACCGCACGGCTCAGCTGAGACAGCGCGATAACCGGTACGTTCAGCTCACGGGCAAGGCCTTTAAGCGAACGGGAGATCTCAGAGATCTCCTGCTGACGGCTCTCATTTTTACGGCCGCCGCTTCCGCTCATCAGCTGCAGGTAGTCGATAATAATAAGGTCAAGACCGATTTCAAGCTTATATTTTCTGCACTTTGAACGCATCTCCGATATTGAGATACCTGACGTATCATCTATAATCATCCGGGAATTACCGATTGTCCCCGCTCCCTCGATCAGCTTTTCCCAGTCCGTATCCGAAAGATTACCTGTTCTGAGCACCTGGGCATCCACATGGGACTCCAGTGAGAAAAGACGGTTCACAAGCTGTTCTTTTGACATCTCAAGACTGAAAATGGCAACCGCAAGATTCTGGCGGAATGCCACGTGCTGGGCAATGTTCAGCACAAACGCCGTCTTGCCCATGGAAGGTCTGGCAGCAATCAGTACCAGATCCGATCTCTGCAGACCGGACAATTTATAGTCGAGATCGATAAATCCCGTGGGAATACCCGTTACATTTCCCTTTGTCTTTGAGGCTCTCTCGATCACATCAAGGGCATTTAAGACAACCTGCCGGATCGGTACATATTCCTCGGAATTACCGTGTTCTACAAGCTCAAACACCTCTTTCTGTGTCTTCTCAAGTATCTCGTCGAGAGGCTGGTTTTCCAGATAACAGGTATTCGCGATATCTTCATTAATCCGGATCAGCCTGCGCAAAATCGATTTGTCACGTACGATCTCCGCATAGTACTTCACATTTGCCGACGTCTGTGTTCCTTCCAGAAGATCCTTTACAAATTCCATGCTGCTGATCTCAGGAGGAACATTTTTCTCTTTTAACTTCTCCTGCAGAGTGATCAGATCCGCAGGTTTCCCGGCTTTAAAAAGATCGACTACGCTGTCGAATATGATCCCGTAAGCGGTCTGGTAAAAGTCTTCTCCCGTAATGATCTCCGACGCGACCATAACAGCATCCTTATTCATCAGCATCGCCCCCAGCACCGCCTGCTCGGCCTCTATGCTGTGGGGCGGTATCCGTTTCATCGCCGCTTCTATGTTCTCCATAAAGAAGTCTCCTTTATGCTTCTGTTACATTTTAGTTACAGCTATCCTTACGCTTCCTCTTTCACGACTACTTTCAGCTCCGCAGTTACTTCCGGATGAAGTTTTACATTTACAATATGCGTGCCGAGCGTTTTGATATTCTCTTTCAGAACAATTTTCTTCTTATCCACGTCAAGCTTCATCTGCTCTTTAACAGCCGCCGCGATCTCCTTACTGGACACAGAGCCGAAAGTTCTGCCGCCCTCTCCGACTTTGATGGCAAGTTCTACTTTGCCTGCCGCCAGCTCTGCAGCCAATTCTTTTGCCGCGTCCAGATTTTCCTGAGCCACCTTCTTCTCATTGTTCTTCTGAAGCTTCAGGTCATTGAGGTTCTTGGGCGTAGCCTCCGCTCCAAGCTTTTTAGGCAGGATAAAATTTCTTGCATATCCGTCATTTACATTTACAATCTCTCCTTTTTTCCCGAGAGATTTTACATCCTGTAATAATATTACTTTCATCTTTAAATATCTCCTTCCTCTATCATCTGGTCGATCGTTGCTTTCAGTGCTTTGATCGCCTCGTCCATATTCGTATGGTCAAACTGTGCGCCCGCAGAGTTGATATGGCCGCCGCCGCCCAGTTTCTCTGCTATGATCTGTACGTTCACTTCGTCGATGGAACGCGCGCTTAAATAGATCTTTCCGTCATAAATAGTCAGGACAAACGACGCCTTGATACCGCTGATATCCAGAAGCTCATTGGCTGTCTGGGCAGCCAGCACCGTCGGGCTGTCGATATTGCTCGGGCACTGTGCAATCGCAAATTCCTCACGGTATACCTCTGCTTTGCGCATCGCCTCTGCCTTGGCGCGGTAGGACGCCATATCATCGCGGAACATCTTACGCACACGGGTAATATCTGCGCCGCACCGGCGCAGGAAAGCCGCCGCCTCGAATGTACGCACGCCTGTCCGGTTCATAAAGTTTCTCGTGTCAATCATAATGCCCGCATACAGACACTCTGCCTCCACAGACGGGATTTTAATATCATCTGCGATATACTGAAGCACCTCTGCCACCATCTCACAGGTGGACGATGAATAGGGCTCCACATAAGACAGAACCGCATTCTCAATTATATTGCTGCTCTGCCGGTGATGGTCGAGCACCGCGATCATGCGGGATCGCCTCAGCAGTTCCGGACACTCTGTCATCTGCGGTTTATTTGTATCTACCACAATCACCATGGTACTGTCTGTTATATAATCCAGCGCCTGATCTGACGTCAGGAAAATATCATCTTCATATGCAGGGCTCTCTGCAATCTCATCGTACAGCGGCCGCACAGACTCTGTAACCGTGTTGATCACGATATGCGCCTTCTTCTCCAGGCTTACCACTGCCCTGTAAATACCCATGCAGGCTCCGAATGAATCCGGATCTGCAATTTTATGTCCCATGACAATAACCTGGTCCTTGGTCACAATAAATTCTCTCAAGGCCTCTGCCTTTACGCGGGCCTTAACCCGGGTATTCTTCGCGGTCTGTTCTTTCTTGCCGCCAAAATACGTGATGCCGTTGCAGTCCTTAATAACCGCCTGGTCTCCGCCTCTTGCGAGGGCAAGATCGATGGCCACACGGGCAAACTGATAACTGAGCGCATAAGTCGCGGTATTAAGTCCCAGTCCGATACTGAGAGTTGCGGAACGGGCATTTCCGATATTGACTTGCTTTACTTCCTCAAGAATGGAGAACTTGTCCTCAGCAATCTTGCGGTAACTGGACTTGCGGATGACAACAAAATACTTATCCTTCTCCATCTTCTTGACAATGCCGTCCACATCCCCGATGTATTTATTGATTTTTCTGTCGATAAGAGCAACCAGCAGAGACTGGCGCACTTCCTCGACACTTTCCATTACTTCATCATAGTTATCAATATAAATCAGACCGGCGATCATCCTCTGATCTTCATTTTCCTTGATATAGGCATTCAGTTCCGTCACATCCTGAAGGGATACTGCCACGAAATATTCTTCCTCTTCAGGAATCTGCAGAAGTTCCTCTTTCTGGCTGAAGCCCTGAAGAGACACCCGGCGCAGTTCGGCCTGATAATCTCTGTCGTGATAGCTCACCTCAAGCTCCACGTGTTCCATATCTTCCTTCGGAAATACACCCGTATGAAGTTCCGGAATCATCCGGTTCAGATACTTTTCCTTCCGGGGACTGTCCATCAATGCGGCAAACGCATCATTCTTCCACAGTATACGCCCATCCTCAAGTGCAATGGCATAAGGAACCGCCAGTTCTTTCAAAAGAGTATGCTCGATTCCTTTATACTGCGCTGAAAACTGGATCAGATCTGCAAGGATCAGAGAACGGTTGTAAAAATACAGACCTCCGGCAATACCCAGATAGATCAGGATGAATACCGTCATAATAAAGCCGGCCTTTTTATCAATCACATACACCCAGATATCCACTGCCGCCAGCAGGATTGTCATGATCAGCGGCCAGCTCATATACATCCTGAGCTGCCCCTTCAAACGCATTCTGTTTCTCTTTTTCATATCATTCTCACCTCATCCGCGCCCGTATACAGGCGCGCACAACGCTTATCATAAAAAGGAGTTTAACTTCCCTTTCCTAATACTAACGACTTATTATACCATTTCTTCAGAAAATTTACCACTGTAGAATTTATGTCGTCAAATGCCTGCCCGTGCAAGCACGGCAGCCGCTTGCCGGGCTTATCGCACAAAAACACCGGACAGCGCAGGGAACTCTCCCTCTCTGTCCGGCCTGTATCTTCATCTTTTGTTAAATATCTATGCAGATTCCCGCAGGATCTATGCAGATTTCTAGCAGGTAGCTCCGCCCTTCAGATGTTTCTGAGCTTTCAGATTTTCATCCTTTCTTGCAAGCAGATCATTGCTCAGAAGCTGCTCCTGAACATTTTCGAATCCGAGCCTTGCAACAGTATCGGCAAATCTCTCACCTGTGATTCCCTGCTCGCGGAACAGCAGGATTGCTTTTTCCACGATCTCAAGTACTTCTTCTTTATCCGTGAACACTTTGTCCAGATATCTTCCCTGAGCTACCTTCTTGCCCCAGCGTCCGCCGATGTAAATGCGGTAACCGTTTGTGTAATCCTCAACCGCGTGGAACGGACATTTGCCCACGCAGCGGCCGCAGTGGTTGCACGCAGCCTCATCGATTGTAATCTTTCCGTCAGACATCTTCGCCACGCCGATCGGACAGTTATTCTCAATCTGGCATACCTTACAGCCGCGGCATTTCTCCAGATCGATCTGGGGAACTCTCTGACCGATAATTCCGAGATCATTCAGATCCGGTTTCACACAGTTGTTCGGGCAGCCGCCCACAGCAATCTTGAACTTATGCGGCAGTTTTACTTCACGGTAGCCGTGATAGAATCTCTCATGGATTTCCTCTGACAGGGCAAATGTATCGATCAGTCCGTACTGGCAGGTTGTTCCCTTACAGGATACGACCGGACGGACTTTGGAACCCGTGCCGCCTGTCTCAAGACCTGCCTGCATCAAGTACTCTCTCAAAGGCTCGATGTTGTCAAAGGGCACACCCTGGATCTCCATGGTCAGACGGGATGTCATAGTCACCTCACCGCTTCCGAACTTCTCTGCCGCCTCGGCAATTACTCTCGCCTCGTCCGCCGTGATCTTTCCGTTCCTTGTGATTACACGGGCATTAAATTTATCCGGTGTTCTCTTATCTTTCAGGAAACCGAGCGCTTTCACTCTTGTCTCCTCTTCCTTGGAAACCGCACCTTCGGCATTTTTTACTTTGACATCGTTGAAGAATGTAGCGCCTTCAAGCACAACGGTATTTTTGTATCCATAATAGCGCATTCTGTTCTGCAGGAAATATGCCCTCTTTCCCTTTGCACATACGAGCAGAAGCTTCTCATCTTTTCCGAGACCTTCGATCTCGCCGTTGACCTGAGCCAGATTTACAAAAAACGCTCCGCGGATGGCCGGCTCCGGCTGTACGTCCACTACACGGTATCCGTCTGCCGCGCCTGCTGCATATTCTGCCGGCGTCATGCTCACAAATGTACCGTCAATCTTATTCATCAGCACATAAACTGCCTGCACAAACGGATGGATCGCAGTGGAGAACGGCGGCGCATATGCGAAATCTGCATTCTCGAAATCGTCAAGTTTCGCATCCATATTGATGCCCATGACCGCGATATCCACCATCTTGTCCACTTCACCCGGTCCGAACACCTGAACACCGAGAAGTTCCCTCGTCGTCTTGTCCGCGATCACCTTTGTGATAAAGAAAGATGCATCCGGATAATAATGCGCCTTGTCATCTGTCGGCACAAGTGCTGTAATGACGTCGTATCCAGCCTCTTTTGCCTGCGCCTCTGTAAGACCGGTGCGTCCCACATTTAAGCCCGGGAGTTTTACCACGCCGGTTCCCAGCACGCCCGGATAAGTCTTCTGTGCCCCTGCGAGCACCTGTGCCAGGGTACGTCCTTCCATATTTGCAGAAGATCCCATAGGCGACCACTGTCTCTTACCTGTGATCCGGTTTGTCACCATGACGCAGTCTCCTGCCGCATAGACATCGTTAAGGTTTGTCTTCATCTGTCCGTCCACAAGGATGGTTCCCTTAAACATCTCGATTCCTG
>ERZ1643246.3506-NODE-3506-length-13378-cov-6.600165_pt1 | contig 13378 bp, 13 predicted proteins | sample MGYA00579265_ERZ1643246 | MGnify/ENA primary metagenome ERZ1643246 (study PRJEB29033, sample SAMEA4952261) | chicken gut metagenome | biome: Broiler Chicken; feature: Gastrointestinal Tract; material: Caecum | place: Ireland | collected 2018 | study: Broiler... | reverse complement strand
CAGATTAAAAGAAAGGAGAAGTGGTGTTTAAGCTTCTATAAACATCATACAAGGAAATTATGAAAAAAATTCACTGCTTAAATCCGATTGCAAAGTGCGGTCTGGACCGCCTGCCGGAGGACTATCAGATTACGGACAATGTAAATGAAGCAGACGGCATTCTGGTGCGCAGCGCTTCCATGCATGAGATGGAGCTGCCGGAGAGCCTTCTGGCGGTGGCCAGGGCAGGGGCCGGTGTGAATAATATTCCTCTGGAAGCCTGTGCAAAAGCGGGGGTAGTTGTATTTAATACACCCGGAGCCAATGCCAACGGCGTGAAGGAGCTGGTGCTGGCCGGACTGTTTTTGGCCTCCCGTGATGTGGTCGGAGGAATTGAATGGTGAGCAAAAAAGCCTTTGCCGGCCACGAGATCCGGGGAAAGAAGCTGGGCGTGATCGGCCTGGGAGCGATTGGCGCTGAGGTAGCCAACGCTGCCGCAGCTCTGGGGATGGAGGTCTATGGATATGACCCCTTTATCTCGGTCAATGCAGCCTGGATGCTGAACCGGGATGTGAAGCACATTACCAGCGTGGATACCATCTACCAGGAATGTGGTTATATTACCATCCATGTACCTGCGACCCCGGATACCAAGGGCATGATTGATCAGGAAAAGCTGGATGAGATGAAGGACGGGGTTATCATCCTGAACTTTGCAAGAGATGTGCTGGTGAACGAGGCAGATCTGGCAAAGGCTCTGGACAGCGGCAAGGTGGCACGGTATGTGACCGACTTCCCCAACCCCGGCTCCGTGCATATGAAGAATACCATCGTAATTCCCCATCTGGGGGCTTCTACCGAGGAGTCGGAGGACAACTGCGCCAAGATGGCGGTGAAAGAGCTGACGGATTATCTGGAGAACGGCAATATCAAGAACTCCGTCAATTATCCCAACTGCGACATGGGAATCTGTCAGGCACAGAGCCGCATCGCGGTCCTTCATCTGAATATTCCCAATATGATCGGACAGGTAACCGGAACCCTGGCGGAGCAGGGAGTCAATATTTCTGATATGACCAACAAGAGCCGGGAACAGTTCGCCTACACCCTGCTGGATCTGGAGACCAGGCCTACGGCAGAAACCATCGAGAAGCTGAAAGGGATTAAGGGGATTTTAAGAGTAAGAGAAGTGAAATAACAGGAGGGAACAAGATGGCTATTGTAAAACCATTTTCCTGTTACCGACCCAACGGGGCCGCCGCCAGTCAGGTGGCGGCCCTGCCTTATGATGTGTACAGCAGGGAAGAAGCCAGAGAGGCGGTAAAAGGGAATCCGCTGTCTTTTTTGAATATTGACCGTCCGGATGTGCATTTCCCGGACAGCGTGTCCTCCCAGGACGAGCGGGTTTACGACAAGGCAAAAGAACTTTTGATGGAGAGGATCCGGGATGGGACCTTTGTATATGACGGGACACCCTGTTATTATATTTACCGCCTGACTATGGACGGCAGGGACCAGACCGGCGTGGCGGCCTGCTGCAGCGTGGATGATTATCAGAATGGCGTAATCCGCAGACATGAAAACACACGGGAGGAGAAGGAGCAGGACCGGATCTGCCATGTAGACCGGCTGGGCGCTCATACGGGTCCCATTTTTCTGGCTTACCGGAAAAACAGGGAGCTTCAGCAGATGGTGGATGAATGGAGCAGGGATCACGAGCCCATCTATTCCTTTGCGTCCATGGACCAGGTCCGCCACTGTGTGTGGAGGGTGGACGAGCCAGAAAAGGTGGCTGCCATGGAGAAGGCTTTTGAACGGATTCCGGCTGCTTATATTGCAGATGGGCATCACAGGGCAGCCTCGGCGGTGAAGGTGGGACTAAAGCGCAGACAGGAGAACCCAGGCTATACCGGTCGTGAGCCGTTCAACTATTTCCTTTCGGTCCTTTTCCCGGAGGACCAGCTGAAAATCCTGCCCTACAACCGGGTGGTGTCCGATTTAAACGGCAGGAGTACAAAAGAGTTTCTGGAGGAGATTGCCGGACATTTTCAGGTGGAGCCTTTGGGCAGACAGCCATTTGCTCCCGGGGAGAAGGGAACATTTGGAATGATTCTGGAGGGGCAGTGGTATAAACTGAAGGCGAAACCGGAAATTTTGAGCAGCGACCCGGTGAAGGGACTGGATGTGTCGGTGCTTCAGGACTGGCTTCTGGGTCCGGTTCTGGGAATCCAGGACCCCAGAACCGATAAGCGCATCGATTTTATCGGGGGGATCCGGGGCCTTGGGGAGCTAATAAGGCGGACCAGCCAGGATATGAAGGCGGGATTTTCCATGTATCCAACTTCCATTGAGGAGCTTCTGGCGGTGGCCGATGCAGGACTCCTCATGCCGCCCAAGTCTACCTGGTTTGAACCGAAGCTGCTCAGCGGACTGTTTATTCATCCGTTGGATGAGCTTCCGTAAAAACTTGTTCCTGCCCGGTGATTTCGGTATTTTCCGGAATCACCGGGTCTTTTATGCCGTAGATCCGGGCCCATTCCTTAGTCCCCTCCACTTTTTTTACTTCTGAACGGTTCATGGAGAGAAAACGGGTCAGCTCAAAACAGTCAATCCATATTTCATTGTTCCCCTCCTTCTGGGATTCATCGAAAATCAGCTGGAGGCCAAAGTGAAGATGGGGCTCTTCAATGTTGTTGGTGTTTTCCGTAGCACTGTATCCGGTGCGTCCTAGGTATCCGATGACGTCCCCGGCGCTCACGATGCTTCCTTCCTTCAGATTGGACTGATAGGGATAGTTCTGGCGCAGGTGGGCGTAGTAGTAATAGCGCTTTTTGTCAAAGCTGCGCAGCCCCAGCCGCCAGCCCCCGTACTGGTTCCAGCCAATGGCCTCCACATAGCAGGATTCCACCGCGATAATAGGGGTTCCCACCTGCCCCATCATGTCATGGCCCAGGTGCTGGCGTTTAAAACCGTAGCTGCGGGCCGTTCCAAAATCATCGTAATCGCTGTAGGGAAAGGATTTGGCGATGGGGGAAAAGGCTTTCAGGCCGTATTTTTTTACCCAGACGGTTTTGGGGTCTTCCGGCGTCCCGCCGTCTACACCGGAGGGCAGATAGGCACCAGGGGCCTGCTCTTTTGGGATCTGTGCCTCATATTCTCCTACCAGTCCGTCCAGAACGGCGCCATATGCCTGGCGGTAGTAGGAAAAATATTTCATATCCTTTGTCAGTTCCGCCATGGTGGTTTCTCCTGAAAGAAGGGCTTCGGCAGCTTTTTCCAGGTCCGGGGCTTTGTATTTGGAGAAATCTCCGCCGTACCTGGCTCCCAGATAGGCCAGAAGGTCCACCCAGTTTAAATGGATTTCGCTCTGACAGGTATCTACATCGTACCGGAAGGCCTGGTTCATGGCCTGGCAGGTAACGTCAAAGTCCACCCATTTGATGTAGTCCGGCTGGGAGGGTGTGGCGATGCTTTCTTTTCCGAAAAAACGTCCGGCGGCGGCCTTTGCCCATACGGCGGCAGTCTGTCCCGAAGCTGTGTGAGAGAGAAAAAAGGAGATGCACAGAAGGCAGAGAACGGAGAGCTCTGCCAGGATGCACCGCCGGGCGTTTGTCTGTTTTTGGAAACTCCGCTTAGGCGTCTGCTCAGGCAGCCTGGGAGAGGGAAAAGAGAAAAAATGTTTAAAAAACATGAGTTCACGACCTTTTGACCCTGTTATCTCCATATGAATGTATGCGGGAAAAGGGAACTGTATGCAGGACTGGGGGAATTGCATATTTTCCCGTTTTTTTGTATGATGGAAGAAGAATATTCAGAATGGAGACAGAGGCGGATGAGATTAAAAAATGTGCTGATTGTGGTAAAGGACGTTGAAAAATCCAGGCAGTTTTATCATGACTTGTTTGGGCTGGAAACCGTTTTGGACAGCGGAGGGAATCTGATCCTGACGGAAGGCCTGGTACTGCAGGATGAGAAACTCTGGAGAGAAGCTTTAGGCAGGGAAGTTGTTTCCGGGAGTCATTCCTGCGAGCTGTACTTTGAGGAGAGCCGGATTGAAGGATTTGTTGAGAAACTGGAGAGGCTCTATCCTTCTGTCCGGTATGTGACGCCCCTGACAGCTTACAGCTGGGGAAAGAAGGTGGTCCGATTTTACGATTTGGACGGGAATCTGATCGAGGTGGGAACACCTTCCCAGGAGATGTGAGAAAGGAGCGGCGGTCCAGGGCGGAGCATTGCCTGGGATGACGCCTGGCAGCGCGGCTCCCCCTTGTCTCCGCCCCCGCAACATGATATACTACTTTAAGGCGCGAAGCGCCTTCGCCCGAAGGGCATAAGTTGCGGTGTCCCCGGAGGGGATACTTTAAGGCGCAAAGCGCCTTCGCCCGAAGGGCATAAGTTACGGTGTCCCCGGAGGGGATACTTTAAGGCGCGAAGCGCCTTCGAAAGAACGGTGAGAAAAATAAGGAGGGGATTTTTGATGGACAATTTTGAGTTTTATGCGCCGACCAGGATGATTTTTGGAAAAGATACCCATCTCCAGGTAGGTAAGATCATTAAGGAATATGGTTTTAAAAAGGTGCTGGTGCATTTCGGCGGAAACAGCGCGAAAAAATCCGGACTTCTGGATACGGTACTCCAGGCTCTGGACCAGGAGGGGATTGCCTATGTAACCCTGGGAGGTGTTCAGGCGAATCCTACCCTTTCCATGGCAAGACAGGGAATTGAGCTGTGCAAAAAGGAAGGGGTGGAGATGGTTCTGGCCGTAGGCGGCGGCAGCGTAATCGATTCTTCCAAGTGTATCGCTGACGGAGTGGGAAATCCGGATGTGGATGTGTGGAAATTCTTTACCAAGGAGGCTGTTCCGAAAAAGGCACTTCCGGTAGGAACTATCCTTACCCTCTCCGCTTCCGGCAGTGAAATGAGCAATTCCTGCGTGATTACAAATGAAGAAGGGGGACTGAAACGAGGATTTAACAGCGTAACCCACCGCCCGCTGTTCTCCATCTGTAATCCGGAGCTGACCTATACGGTGAGTAAATTCCAGACAGGCTGCGGAACCGTTGACATTATGATGCATACGATGGAACGCTATTTTGGACTGGGAGAGGGAACCCTTGTGACGGACCGGATCGCGGAGGGTCTGCTCAAGAGTGTGATCGAGGCAGGAAAAATAGCAGACCAGGAGCCCTGCAATTATGAGGCCAGAGCCAATCTGATGTGGGCCGGAAGCCTGTCCCACAATGATTTGACCCATGCAGGCCGTTCTTTCTTTATGCAGGTGCATCAGCTGGAGCATGAGCTGTCCGGGATGTATCCCAGGATTGCCCATGGAGCTGGTCTGTCTGCCCTGTGGCCTTCCTGGGCCCGCTATGTATGCCCCAGTGCGGTGGAACGTTTCGCTCAGTTTGCAGTTCGGGTATGGAATGTGGAGATGGACTTTGAGAATCCCATGAAAACCGCTTTGGCTGGAATCCAGGCTACGGAGGATTTCTTTGCCAGTCTTGATATGCCGGTGAACCTGCGGCAGCTGGAGGTTTCTCCTGATGCTCTGGATGAGCTGGCGGAGAAATGTACGTTCTTTGGAAAACGCACTCTGCCGGGGTTGAAGGTGCTGGGAAAGGAAGATATTTTGGCCATCTATCGGGCTGCTATGGGAAAAGGATAAATAATTAACAGCATAAAAAGGGACCTGGTACTGTCCGCAGAGGGCGAAACCAGGTCCTTTTCTGATGAATTAAAGTTCAATAATCTCCTCATCATCCGGTACCAGCAGATTGCCGGAATAATATGCTTTTCCTTCAGCTGTGTAGAGCTCCTTGCGCTGTGCCAGCTGCTTATCCTCTGTATGCCAGAGAACCAGGTTTGGAATCTGCAGCTCTGTGGCCAGCTCGCAGGCCTCCTTTACGGTGCTGTGATGCTTTTCATAAGGCTGAAAGCGTTCCCGGTCCCGGTACAGGCAGAACGCCTCGTGAAGGAGCCATTGGCTCCCCTCTACATAGGAGCGGCAGCCGGGATTGTAGGGTTCGTCCCCTGCGCAGGTGAGCTTTTTTCCATTATTCAGAATGGTGGTAAAGCCGAACTGTTTTGCTTTGGTGGAGAGAATGTCGAAAAATGTCACATCGTAGGAGAGAATGTGGACCGTCTCGCCGTCCTCCACCGGTACAAGGAAAATCCGCTCGCCAATCATTTTATAGAATTTTCCCTGAATGGTCAGGCGGCACAGGGTGGAAATCGTATCGACCAGGCCGGGATGGCAGTAAATCTGCAGATTCCTCTCATAGGTGCCTTTTTTCATGCCGGTTGCCACCATGCGAATCATCCAGACGATACCCAGAATATGGTCCGTATGTTCATGAGTGACGAAGATGTGATGGATGGCATTGAGGTCTACCTTCATATCATCCAGGATTTTCAGTATGCCGTTTCCGCCTCCGGCGTCCACCATAAAATATTCATCGCCGCTGCGGATTGCAAAGCAGGTATTATAACAATGAATGGCCTGGGCATTTCCAGTGCCGAACACATACAGCTGTTCCATGCAGATTCCTCCTTTTTCATTCAGCTTGTTTTGTTTGATTATAGCAGAACTAAATGAGATTTGCCACCCGGATTTTAAACCACCGCTTTTCATTCCGGAAATAACATGATATAATAGGAGCACTTGGCGAGGTCTCTCACGAGCCTAGTGCGAGTCATACAGAGTATAATAGGAGCACTTGGCGAGGTCTCTCACGAGCCTAGTGCGAGTCATACAGAGTATAATAGGAGCACTTGGCGATGACATAACAGAAAGGATATAAGAATGACCAAACAGGAATTTTTGCAAGGCCTTCGGTCCGAACTGGACGGGCGAGTTCCTTATTCTGTGATTCAGGAAAATTTAAACTATTACGATACTTATATTAACGGCGAAGTTTCCCGGGGAGTTTCCGAGGAGCAGGTCATTGAGGAGTTAGGCGGGCCAAGGATTATTGCCCGCACGATTGTGGATGCAGCGCTGGATACGGAGGACAGGCCCGATGGCTATCAGTCCTACGGAACCGGGGATGATGTCTATCAGGAGTCCCGCAGCCAGTCCTACCAGCAGAGGGAGGAGCGGCAGGAAGAACCCAGGATTCACTACATCGATTTCAGCAAGTGGTATGTACGTTTGATCGCAGGTGTTGTGATTGCTCTGATTCTGTTTGCGCTGTTCTTTATTTTCTTCGGGATCCTGTCCATCATCTGGCCCATTCTGCTGGTGCTTCTGGTGGTGGCCATGCTGCGGGGCCCCAGAAGGTAGGTCCGGAATCAAGAACGGTTGTCTCGAATGGTGTCAAAACAAAAAATACCCCGCCCACCGCTTCGCAGCAGTGAACAGGGTATAAAAAAGGGGAGGATAAGTATTAATTACTTTCTCTTTCGTGTATACTCCTATTATGACCCCTTTTTCCCGGCTTATACATATGTAGGAAAACATTTTTAAAAATATTTGAAATATTCCTGCTTTTGTTATATACTATAGTTCATGGACAGCCAGGCGGGGCCGGGCAGTCTAAAATCAATTCAAAAAGGATGGTTTATTATGGCGCTGTTAGAAACATGGCGGAATCTGGCCTACGGCGATGGCCTGAATGATAAAAAGAGAGAGGAATTATGGTCCGGCTATTTTGCCATTGAGAAGGGAATCTACGAGCAGATCCTGTCCAATCCTCAGGAAGTAATTACCGGAACCGTGAAGGAGCTGGCAGAAAAGTACAACACCGAGATCCTGATCATGACCGGCTTCCTGGATGGAATTAACGAGAGCTTGAAGGGATACGAGAATCCCATCGATACCATGGAAGAGGATACGGAAGTAAAGATTGAGATTGACCCCGAGAGTCTGTACTATCACATGGTAGAGGCAAAGGCTACCTGGCTCTATGAGCTGCCTCAGTGGGATGCGATCCTGACTCCTGAGCGCCGCAAGGAGCTTTACAAGGAGCAGAAGGCCTCCGGCACAATCCGCAAAGGAAAGAAGATTTTCCCCAATGATCCCTGTCCCTGCGGCAGCGGAAAGAAGTATAAAAAGTGCTGCGGAAAGAATGCATAGTTTCACAGAGATGATGATTTCGCCTGCCCGAAAAAGGCAGGCGAATTTTGTCGTTGGGGTATTCTGGGAAAATTCGGATGAATGCAGATGCTGAACAAGGAGGGACAAAGGATGGAGGCCTACACCAGTTTTGCCCAGGTGTACGATTTGTTTATGGATAATGTTCCCTATGAGGAGTGGTGCGCGTATATTGCGGGAATTCTGCGGGAATATGGGATCGAGGACGGCCTGGTTCTGGAGCTGGGCTGCGGCACCGGAAGCCTGACCAGGGCGCTGGCCGGGAAGGGATATGATATGATCGGGGTGGACAACTCCGAGGAGATGCTGGAGATGGCCATGGACAAACAGCAGGAAGGGGAAGACATCCTCTATCTGCTACAGGACATGAGGGAATTTGAACTATACGGCACTGTCCGGGCCGTGGTGAGCATTTGCGATTCCATGAATTATATCTTGACCTATGAGGATCTGGTGCAGGTGTTCCGTCTGGTGAACAATTACCTGGACCCCGGAGGAATCCTGATTTTTGATCTGAATACGCTTTACAAATATGAAGAAATACTGGGAGAGAACACCTTCGCGGAAAATCGGCCGGAGGGAAGCTTTATCTGGGAAAATTATTTCGATGAAGAAACCGGGATTAATGAATACGACTTGACGCTCTTTATCCGGGAGTCCGGGGAAGAGGAACTTTACCGGAAATTTGAGGAGACCCATTATCAGCGGGCTTACCGGCTTTCAGAGGTGCGCCGGGCGCTTGAGGAGGCCGGGATGGAATTTCTGGCATCCTATGACGAGGGCACCAGGGAACCGGTGAGGGAGGACAGTCAGAGGATTTATATCATTGCCCGGGAAAAGGGAAAGGACAGGAGAGAATAAATGTCGGATTATATTATAAGAGCAACTGCGGCGGATGGAATGATTCGCGCGTTTGCCGCCACTACCAGGGATATGGTGGAGGATGCCAGAACGGCTCACAATACCAGCCCGGTTGTGACGGCGGCCCTGGGCCGGCTTCTGACTGCCGGTGCTATGATGGGCTGCGACTTAAAAGGAGAGAAGGATCTGCTGACCCTGAAGATCCAGGGAGACGGTCCCATTCAGGGACTTCTGGTAACGGCGGATTCCCATGGAAATGCAAAGGGGTACGCCTACAATCCCCAGGTGATGCTGCCTCCCAACAGTCAGGGAAAGCTGGATGTGGGAGGAGCCCTTGGAGTAGGAGTTCTGAGCGTGATCAAGGATATCGGGCTGAAGGAACCCTATGTGGGCCAGACGATACTGGTAAGCGGGGAAATTGCAGAGGACTTGACGTATTATTTTGCCACCTCGGAGCAGGTTCCTTCCTCTGTGGCCCTGGGCGTGCTGATGAACAAGGACAATACGGTGCGCCAGGCCGGCGGATTTATCATCCAGCTGATGCCCGGAGCTCCGGACGATATGATCAACCGCCTGGAGGAGCGGCTGAAGGAGATCACCTCTATTACCGCACTCCTGAATCTGGGCAATACGCCGGAGATGATTCTCCAGTATGTTCTGGGAGAATTCGGCCTGGAAATCAATGACAAGATGGAGACCAGATTCCACTGCAGCTGCACCAAGAGCCGGGTGGAGCAGGCGCTGGTCAGCGTGGGGAAGAAGGATATCCAGGAGATGATCGACGAGGGCAAGCCGATTGAGGTAAACTGCCATTTCTGCGGCCGCAGCTATGAATTTACGGTGGAGGAATTAAAGGAGCTGCTGGCGCGGGCCGTGCGCTGAGCACCCGAAGTCATGCAAAGACAAAAAGAGCCGGTCATATGACCGGCTCAATTCGAATCACTTTGAATCAGGTATAACTTCCTTCAACGCTATCTGTGACGATATATGTTTGAAAAAGGTACACTTTACTCGATGATTATAATTTGGTTACGTTTGTGGCCTGAGGACCCTTGGCTCCGTTCACAACATCGAACTCAACCTGAGCGCCCTCATCTAAGGACTTGAAGCCCTCCATGTTCAGACCGGAGTAGTGTACGAATACATCGTTGCCCTGCTCATCGGAAATGAATCCGTAACCCTTCTGGTTGTTGAACCACTTAACTGTACCTTTCATTATGATACCTCCAAAAAATAAAAAATGTTTCTGTTGCCTTGAATTTGCAACTGTCATAAGAATATCATAAATGGGTGCAAGTGTCAAACAATTTAGTGTAAAAATTGTATAAGTATACGGCTTTTCCCAGGGGAAAAAATGTGGTATACTGATGAACTAAAGGACCGTTAAAATCTTAACAAACTTATCGATTTTTGGAAAAGAGGATGAACATGAAGGCAAAAAATATATGGAGGCATTTTTGGACCATCACCCATCACCGGAACCTGGTGCGCAGTCATTGCTTTCGAATCGGTCTCTACTGGCAGGGACTGACCCATGATTTATCCAAATACAGTCCTGAGGAATTCTGGACAGGGGTAAAGTATTATCAGGGAGACAGAAGCCCCAATGCGGCGGAGCGGGAGGACATTGGATTTTCCAAGGCATGGCTTCATCACAAGGGGCGCAATAAACACCACTATGAATATTGGATTGACGTTTCTCTCAATAAGGAGGAAGGGCTGGTAGGAAATAAGATGCCCTTAAAATACGTGGCGGAAATGGTCTGCGACCGGATTGCCGCCTGCCAGGTTTACAAGGGAGATGCCTATACCACCGCTTCACCCTGGGAGTATTATGAGAGAACCAAAAAATACATAACCATTCATCCGGAAACCAGGGCGCTTCTGGAGAAGCTGCTTCTGATTTTAAAAGACCAGGGGGAGGATGCGGTTTATACCTATATGAGAGTACTGCTGCGAAAGGGGACTTACTGATCCTCAAAAAATATAGTCCTCCTTATGCCAGTCTGCCAGACGGCTAAAATCTCCTTCGGCGGCCAGTTCATCGAGGATGCGCTGGAAGGAACGGCGGGAAAATGCAGACTCCTCACTGCCGGATCGGATATTTACAGAACGGGCGGCCCCGGAGGCTGGCCCTGTTTTTGCATCCGGACAAATGGGGGCAAGGAGCCCTGGAGAGGCGTATCCGCAGACCGGTTTTGCGAGGGAAACGGCCAGGTGTCTGAGAAGGGGAAGTTCATCCGTCAGGGTTTCTCCGGGAAAAGACAGTTCCTTCAGACGGCTGCATTCCCAGGGAGTCATGGGGAGATGGGGAACCAGGTCGCGGCAGGATTCCACGCGGATGACAGGGATGGAACAGCATTCGGCAAAGTCTGCATCCCCCGGCCGTGGAGCTCCGAAGGTAATAACGGTGGGAACGGGAAGGGCGGGAAACAGCCGGGTGAGTTCGTAAGCCATAAGAATGGCAACCGCTCCGCCTTTACTGTGGCCGGTCATGTAAAAGTTGCGGGGGCGGAGGGCAAAAAAGGCTGGGAGCTGGGCGGCCATAGGTTCCAGCAGGGTATGAACGGAGGAGAGAAAGCCCTCGTGGACGCGGCCGCAGCCTTTTAAAGGGACCAGCCGTGAGCGAAAATCATTGGCCCAGTCCTCCGCCTGATTGGTGGTGCCCCGAAAGGCCATGATGAGATCATTCCGGGAAACATCATCCTGGGAGATGCCCATCAGACCGGCATCGATTTGAGAGGGTCCGCCGCAGAAGGTGTGGACGGGTCCGGAAAAGCCGGCCTGCCGGTAGAGACGGGCTGCCGGCAGAGACGGGGCGATTTCCCCGTCTTTCAGAATCAGCCCGGAAAGGGCGCAGGATGCCCACAGCCTGGAACAGAGAGAAGCAGAAAGAAACATTTAGATGCCTCCGGATTAAACCGATTAATACAGAATATTCCGCCGGAGCCCAAATGGACCTGAAGTGAATCGATTTGCCGGATACGGGGTAAAGTGAAAGAACAGCAAGAGAAAGAAGGGACAGATGATGGAGCGGATTTATGAAAAGATAAAAACCTATATGGACCGGGCAGTGGCCTTAAAGAGGGCCCTTGCTCTTTTTGAGTGGGACAATGAAACCCTTGCGCCTGTAAAGGCGGGGGAGGAAACATCCCGAATCATTGGAACATTGTCAGGCGAATATTATGGGATTATGACGGACCCATGCCTGAAAGAACTGACAGAGGAGTGGGGCGGGCAAATGCAGGAAGGGGAAATCCGGATGGCATGTGTCAGTCTGCTTCGGGAAGAGATGGAACGGCTGACGGCCATTCCCAGAGAAGAATATGAGGCCAATGCAAGGCTGACGGCAAAAGCGGGGGCAGTATGGGCAGAGGCCAGAAGAAAGAACGATTTTTCCATGTTTGCCCCTGTGCTGAAGGAAGTGCTGGGGTATCAGAAACGCTTTGCCCGGTATCAGGCGAAAGCGGGACAGAAGCTTTACAATGTCCTGCTGGACCAATATGAGAAGGGATTTGACATGGAGATCCTGGACGGATTTTTCGGCCGTCTGAAGAGCGAGCTGGTTCCGTTTCTGAAAAGGGTGATGGAGGAAGGCAGGCAGCCGGATGATGCTTTTCTGCAGGGAGATTACCCGGAAGAAAAGCAGGAGCAGCTGGCCCGCATGACGGCAGAGTATCTGGGCTTTGACTTTGAGCGCGGGGTCTTGGAGGTCAGTGCCCATCCCTTTACCACCAGCCTTCACAACCGGGATGTGCGCATTACCACCCACTATAAAGACCGGATGGACAGTTCTCTTTTTTCCGTCATTCACGAGGCAGGCCATGGGCTTTATGAAATGGGGATCGGGGATGAGCTGACTCTGACTGTGGCGGGAGAGGGAGCCAGCATGGGAATCCACGAGTCCCAGTCCCGTTTTTTTGAAAATATCATTGGAAGGAGCATGGCCTTCTGGAAACCCTTTTATCCCAGAGTCCGCAGCATTTTCCCGGAGCAGCTGGCAAATGTGACGACAGAACAGTTTGTGAGGGCGGTGAACCGGGTGGAGCCCGGGCTGATCCGCACAGAGGCCGATGAACTTACCTACAGCCTTCACATCCTGGTGCGCTATGAGCTGGAAAAGGCGCTGATCGAGGAGGATATGCCGGTGGAGCTTCTGCCGGAGGCCTGGGCCAGCCAGTATGAGGCGTATCTGGGAATCCGTCCTCAAAAAGATTCGGACGGTGTCCTCCAGGATATACACTGGTCTCAGGGCTCCTTCGGCTATTTCCCTTCCTACGCCCTGGGCAGTGCATTTGCGGCCCAGATTTATGAGGGAATGAAAAAGAAAATAGATGTGGAGGGTGCTCTTGAGCGGGGAGAGATCGGAGTAATTGCAGATTATCTGCAAAAGAACAGTCACCGGTACGGCAGGACAAAAACCAGCAGGCAGCTTTTGATTCAGGC
>ERZ1643246.3504-NODE-3504-length-13385-cov-7.872843_pt1 | contig 13385 bp, 19 predicted proteins | sample MGYA00579265_ERZ1643246 | MGnify/ENA primary metagenome ERZ1643246 (study PRJEB29033, sample SAMEA4952261) | chicken gut metagenome | biome: Broiler Chicken; feature: Gastrointestinal Tract; material: Caecum | place: Ireland | collected 2018 | study: Broiler... | reverse complement strand
TTCATGAACTGTAATAGCGGAAAATCCTGTATTTATGCAGGTTTCCGCTATTTTTGGATTTTGATATTGTGCGGCTATGGCGGAATTGGCAGACGCGGCGGGTTTAGGTCCCGTTGGGCAACCGTGCAGGTTCGAGTCCTGTTAGCCGCAGACTATAAACCCGCTGTTTGGCGGGGCTTTTGTTTTTCATATTCAGGATGGATACGATCAATCCGGCAATGGCCAGGATAATCATAAGCGCTTCATATGTATTCATAATTACCACCCCCTTTCGCAGGACCCTTAAAGGTTTTTCTTTCGTAATCAATCCAGTTTTATCGGCAATCCTTAGAAGATCTTCGTAAGCTGGTATATTATATCCCCTATATACTATTTTTTAGCAATAGTAGAAAACTTCTCCGAAATAGGATTTCCATTTTGCGATAACTTCTTCACTTCTGGCTTCAATGATCCGCATAATATTGCGAAGAGTATGCTCAGGTATTTTGGAATTGTTATTGCAAAGATAAGTTTTTCCTCGGCTGGTAATCCATATCTTAGTTGAATTGGCAGTCGGGTTTCCCCGAGAAACATGTACGTGAACAGGTTTCAACGGCTTGCCCTCATTTGTCCAGAAGTAAACCCAGTATGATCCAATTTTAAAGACCTGAGGCACTTTCAAACCCTCCTTCTTGAGAAAATTCAAGAATCAAATGCGCTGTAGAGCGTATGATTTCTTCGAACCGTACAATATCTTCTTTTGAGAACCCACATATATCTTCCCATTTGTAATCCGGAAGCCAGCAGGTGGCGCGTTTAAAACAAAGTTGTTCATCAGGCTGCTCGATGTAAACTTTTACTTTCCCATCAGAGTTCATTTCGGAATGAACGATCTCTGTATTATCATCAAGAGTCATAAACGGATATACCATAACTTTCCCTCCAATGTTAACAATTTTCAGCATTCATAATAGTTTCATCGTGATCGATGTCTTCCTGAGAGGATCCGTCAATAGCATGGGCAGCATTCAGAACCTGCTTCGGAAATGCAGCGGTTTTCGTGATTGTCGGATGGCAGCGATCATATTCCTTCTCCAGAACGATATCAACCATTTCCCGGCCGTGATCGTCAAGATTGCGGTATTTTTTTATATGCTCCTGTTCTGGATAAGAAAGCGAAAGGCTGGAATCGGGGTATACGCCACACATATCATTGATAGAAACATTCAATATTGAACAAATTTCAAACAAAGTATCGATGTCTGTTGAATTGGCCCCGGTTTCCCAACTAGATATGCGGGAGGGAGCGGCGCCGAGTTTAGCAGCAAATTCTTTCTGACTTAATCCTGCCTTCTTTCGGTAATAAGAAATATTTTGCGAAATTGTCTTTTTAATAGTATCGTTGTTCGCCATATTGCGCCTCCTCGAAATGATGGTATCACGGAAATTCCAGAAAATCAATAATTAAATACAGAAAATCCGAATTTATATATTGAAAAACGGAAATGCAGAGGTTTGCGTGATTGCCGGATGGTAGCGGTGCGTGCAGGGACAGCCCTGAACCCCGGGCTGCTGTCTTCCCTGGCCGGGGTAGCCAGAACTGGCATTATCGCGGCGATCGCATATTTTATATAGTGAAGGAGGAACATTATGGATTTGAACTTTTTGACTGACTATATCAACCCGATTGTACTGGGGATCTGCCTGTGTGTAGGATTTGCCCTGAAATACGCCAAGATCTTTGAACGTTTCGGAAATCAGTACATCCCGCTGTCCATGCTGGTGCTGGGGACTGTGATCAGCCTAGTGATCAACATCGGGAATATTAGCGCGGAGGTGATCCTGGGCGGTATGATCAGCGGCCTGGCCAGCACCGGCCTGTATGAAATGGTGCGGAATCTGTTGAATAAAAAGAATGATGATACAGAGGAGGAAGCGAAATGAGTATAGATATGAGTTTACTGTATCCCAGATTCGCGGAGAAACTGCAGGAGCTTGTCCGCGCGGTGCAGATCCTGCTTCTGGCCCGGGGGGACGATCCGCAGAAGGTTGACGCCAATTTTGGAGATAACACACTGATCGCGGTGAAGCAGTTCCAGAAGGATATCGGTCTTGCAGCGGACGGAGTGGCCGGATTTGATACGATCCGGAAGCTGCTGTTTGTGATCTGAACAATTTTTGCTATCTTGTTGAATCGTACCGGGAAAATGGAAGAATTAACTCAAATTATCAATTCCGGCGAGCTTTCCAGCGCTGCAAGAACTACTGCAGGATGATTCTCGCAGCGGACAAATATTTGCGGATTGGGGGAAGCACCCAGACCCTGTTGATTCAATGTAAATTTGTTGACTATTATCATAATATCAAACCCGGTATTATGTGTGTGGTTCATCATTATTGTTGACTATCATCGTGATTTTGAGTATACCGTCACCGCGCCCTCCGGATGCGTCCCGTCTGCGGCCATTAAGGCGGAGTGCAAGGTGTACTATATCAAGCCGGAGCTGTTCGAGCTGGGCAAAACAATGCTGAAAACACCCGCCAGGAATCCTGTTCCATGCTACGATTTGGAGCGTACTATCTGCGATGTGATCCGCAGCCGCAACAAGATCGGGACGGAGACATTTTTAGCGGCGCTGAAGCAATACGCCGCCAGCCCAAAAAAAGATTTGAACCGGCTGGATGAATATGCCCGGCAAATGCGGGTGTCGGGTGTTCTGCGTCAATATTTGGAGGTGCTGTTGTGAGCAATGCTATGAGCCTGAAAGCGAAAATCCGCAACATCGCCAAGCAGAAAATATCCCGGCGCAGGTCATTTTGCAGAACTATATGTTCGAGCGCCTGCTTGTCCGCCTTGCGGCCTCCGCATACAAAGACAAGTTTGTTCTGAAAGGCGGGATGTTGGTGGCGGCCATCGTCGGGCTGGATAACCGTGTGATTCTGAATGCCCATTTTGATACGCTGATTACCCCGCTGAGCATTGATGTGTCCACAGGAGATGCCATCACGCCCCACGCGGTGTAGTACCGGTTTTTGATAAGGCTGTGTTTGCCGAAGCACTGCGCGCCACCGCCAATTACCGCGGCATCGCCCATCAGATTGCAGATGTGCCTGCCATTCTTCACAATATCGAGAGCAGTCGGGAACTCAAAGCCATGCGGAAATACATCCTTTCTTGTATGGTTTGGTCGCTAAAACTATAACACAGGAAATGTATTTCCGCCTTTTTAATTATTCAGTTGTAACATATGTATTGTAAACCTACACAAGGTGTCGAAAAGTGCCGGGAAAAAGCAGTTGTGTTTTGCGTTTTCATTTGCTATACTATAACTGTCATCGTACCAGAAGGCACGATTTTTCTTTTACACAATTTTCAGTTTTCTATCCCTCTATTTTGTTATATCAACCAGGAAATTCCCAAAACTAATTTCATAGTTGGAGCAGAGGCGCCGCCGCAGGGCGCGGGCAGACGGAACTGGAAGTTATTTTATTTATATTTACAGAAAGGTTAAAGAGCGATGCGTGAAAAATATGAATCTCTGCCATTGAGTGAACTCCGGCAGGTGGCCAAGGCCAGGGGACTGAAAGGGATTTCGGCTCTGCGCAAGGAGGAGCTGGTGAACCGTATGGTGGAAGAGGACGAAAAGGAAAAAAATCTGAAGGAGGAAAGCGCGGCTCCGGAGCGGCATGCGTCCCGGCATGAAAAACGCGCGGAGCATGGCGAGCGGAGCGAGAAGGCCGAGGGGGCGAAGGGCCGGGCTGTCAATGACGGGGATGACCATCCCAAAGCGGATTTTCAGGCTCTGGACAGCGGTCAGGAAGCCAGCGGGATTCTGGAGGTGCTGGCAGACGGCTACGGGTTTATCCGGTCGGATAATTTTCTGCCCGGGGAAAACGACGTCTATGTCTCTCCCTCCCAGATCCGCCGGTTTGGCCTGAAGACGGGAGATATTCTCCGGGGAAATACCCGGATTAAATCGCAGAATGAGAAGTTTTCCGCCCTTCTCTACGTGAAGAGTGTCAACGGCATGTCTCCCTCGGAGAGCTCCCGGAGATGCAATTTTGAGGATATGACTCCTGTTTTTCCGAATGAAAGGATCCATCTGGAGCGTCCCGGCGGAAGCGTTGCCATGCGGATTGTGGATCTGGTAAGCCCCATCGGCAAGGGGCAGAGGGGAATGATCGTATCTCCGCCCAAGGCCGGCAAGACCACACTTCTGAAGGATGCGGCCAAATCCATCCTGCGGAATAATCCGGAGATGCATCTGATTATTCTGCTGATTGATGAACGCCCGGAGGAAGTGACGGATATTAAGGAGACCGTGCAGGGCCCCAATGTAGAAGTAATCTACTCCACCTTTGACGAACTTCCGGAACACCACAAGCGGGTATCGGAGATGGTGATCGAGAGGGCCAAGCGACTGGTGGAAAATAAGCGGGACGTGGTCATCTTTATTGACAGCATCACCCGTCTGGCCCGGGCCTACAATCAGGTGGTGCCGCCCAGCGGGAGAACGCTGTCCGGCGGCCTGGATCCGGCGGCGCTTCATATGCCAAAGAGATTTTTCGGAGCAGCCCGGAACATGCGGGAGGGCGGAAGCCTGACGATCCTGGCCACTGCGCTGGTGGATACGGGCAGCAAGATGGATGATGTGGTTTATGAGGAATTTAAGGGCACCGGCAACATGGAGCTGGTGCTGGACCGGAAGCTGCAGGAGCGCAGGGTCTTCCCGGCCATTGATATTGTGAAATCAGGAACGCGGAGGGAAGATCTTCTGCTGACGGAGGAAGAGCAGGAGGCGGTGAACTCCATGCGCAAGGCCATTAACGGCATGAAGTCCGAGGAAGCGGTGGAAAATATTCTGAATATGTTTGTGCATTCAAAAAACAACAGAGAACTGGTGCAGATGGTTCGGAAACAGCGGTTCGGTCTGTGATCAGGCCAGGCGCCGGAGGACAGGATATTCCTGGAAGCCGGCGCCTGTTTTCTGTGGGGAGAAGCGCCATGAATGGAAAGATACTGATTACTTTTTATACAACCACCCAGGCTATGGAGATGGAGGAATGCTGCCGGCAGGAGGGGATGCCGGGCCGGCTGATTCCGGTTCCGGGAAAGATATCCGCAGGCTGCGGCGTGGGCTGGATGGCCGACGGCCAGGAGCGGGCCGGGCTGGAAGCGTTCTTGCGGGAACAGCGCCTGGCCTTTCAGAATATCTATGACCTGGATGGTATTCTGAAAAGATAGGAGGGAAAGTTTCCGTGGAAGAGAGAAAAAAGATTTTCTGCAGGGGAGGAGGCTGCACGGCCAAGCTGGGGCCGGCTGCCCTGAAAAAAGTGCTTGCCAAGCTGCCGCCCATGGAAGATGAAAACCTGCTGGTAGGCTACAGCCATGGAGATGACGGAGCGGTTTACAGGATCTCGGAGGATCTGGCCATTATTCACACCCTCGATTTTTTTCCTCCGGTGGTGGAGGATCCATATCTGTTCGGCCAGATTGCGGCAGCTAATGCCCTCAGCGATATCTATGCCATGGGCGGCGATGTGAAGACAGCCCTGAATATTGTCTGTTTTCCGGAGCAGGAAGATCTGAATCTGCTGGGAGAAATCCTTGCGGGGGGGAGTGACAAGGTCCGGGAATCGGGAGGTGTGCTGGCCGGCGGCCACTCCATCGCAGATGAGGAGATCAAGTACGGGCTGTCCGTATGCGGCACGGTCCATCCGGCCCGCATGCTCCAGAACAACACCTGCCGGAGCGGGGATGTACTGCTGCTGACCAAGCCCCTGGGAGTGGGAATTGTCTCGGCGGCGGGCCGGCTGGGAGCGGCGTCCGGGGAAGCCCTGGATCTGGCGGCGGAATCCATGCGCACCCTGAACCGGCGGGCCGCTGAAATTCTGAGGAAATATCAGGTGCACGCCTGTACGGATGTGACGGGCTTCGGTCTTCTGGGCCATCTGTCGGAGATGGTGGAGGAGCACCACACAGTCCTGCTGGAGGGAAATGCCCTGCCCTTCATACCCGGGTGTGAGGAATATGTGGAAGAATTTTATCTGACGGCGGCGGCCCAGAGGAACAGAAATCATCTGCAGAATCGGGTGGAATTCTGCCGGATCCCCTTTTATGTGGAGGAACTGCTTTTTGACCCCCAGACCTCCGGGGGGCTGCTGATCAGCATGGCTCCGGAAGAAGGGGAAAGAGCGCTGCGGCAGATTGCGGCGCTGGGCCTGCCCTGCGGCCGGATCGGCCGTATTGTGGATAGAAAAGAAAAAAGTATTTATGTGAGGTGAGAAATATGATCCAGTTGGATGAAAGAGGGAAGCCGTGCCCGCTTCCGGTGGTGGAGACGAAAAAAGCCCTGGAGGCCGCGCCGGACGGAGAGACGGCGGAGGTGCTGGTGGACAATGAGATCGCCGTGCAGAATCTGCAGAAGCTGGCAGATCACAGGGAATGGGGGTTCCGGTGGGAGAAGCGGAGCGAGAGGGTGTACGCGGTACAGATCACCAGAGGAGAAGGCGGAACCGGAGAGGAGAACCTGCCGGAGCCGGAAGCCTGCCCCCTTCCTCCGGAGGGAATCCGCCGCGGTATGGTGGCGGTGATTTCTTCCGGCCTTATGGGGCAGGGAGATGAGAAGCTGGGGAAAATTCTTATGAAATCTTTTCTGTTCGCCCTGACGCAGCAGGAAATTCTGCCGGAGACGGTTCTTCTTTACAACGGGGGCGCCTTTCTTTCCTGTGAAGGTTCAGAATCGCTGGAGGATCTGAAAAAGCTGAAGGAGCTGGGGGTGGAAATCCTGACCTGCGGCACCTGCCTGGATTTTTACGGGCTGAAGGAAAAGCTGGCCGTAGGCGGCATCACCAACATGTACGAGATCGTGGAGAAGCAGTGCCGGGCAGCGGTGGTGCTTTGTCCCTGAGGAGAGGTTATGGAAAGAAAAGAACAGCTGATCGTTGTCCGGGGCGGCGGAGATATCGCCAGCGGGACCATATATAAGCTGCTGCAGTGCGGGTATCCCGTGCTGGTGCTGGAGACGGAGCACCCCTCCGCCATCCGCCGGTACGCAGCCTTTTCCGAGGCCGTTTACGACGGGGTCAGCCAGGTGGAGGACAGAACCGGCCGGAGAGCAGAAAACCTGGCGGAGGCCAGGGAGATCATGGGGCGGGGAGAAGCGGCCCTGATGATCGATCCGAAATGCCGGGTGCTGGAGAAGATCCGGCCCTACGCCCTGGTGGATGCGATTCTGGCCAAGAAAAATCTGGGTACGAGACGGGATATGGCGCCCAAGACCATTGCCCTGGGGCCCGGGTTCCAGGCGGGGAAGGATGTGGATCTGGTCATTGAGACCATGCGGGGACACCGGCTGGGCCGGGTGATACGGAGGGGAAGCGCTCTGGCGGATACGGGCGTGCCGGGCCTGATCCGGGGATACGGGGCGGAGCGGGTCATTCATTCCCCGGCAGCAGGGCGGATGAAGAATCTGGCAAAGATCGGCGATACAGTGGAGGAGGGGCAGCCTATTGCCGTAATCATGGACCGGCAGGGGCGGGAAACCGAGGTTCCGGCTTCCATAAGCGGCCTGCTGCGGGGACTGATTCGGGACGGCTATCCGGTGACGGAGGGCTTTAAGATTGCAGATATCGATCCGCGTCTGGAGGAGTACGAGAACTGCTTTACCATCTCGGACAAGGCCCGCTGCATTGCGGGGGGAGTGCTGGAAGGCATTCTTTATCTGGAAACACAGGAGGCAGAGAGATGATCTATCTGGACAGCGCGGCCACCAGTTTCCACCGTCCGCCTCAGGTGGCGGAGAGTGTGCTGCGGGCCATGGAGACCATGGGAAACTGCGGACGGGGCGCCCATGAGGCCGCGTTTGCGGCCGCCAGAAGTATTTTTCAGACCCGCCGGCTGCTGGCGGAGCTTTTCGGCGCCGGCTCTCCGGAGCGGGTGGCTTTCACGGCCAATTCCACCGAGAGTCTGAATATGGCGGTTAAGGGACTGCTGAGGCCGGGAGATACGGCGGTATCTACGGTTCTGGAGCATAACAGCGTCCTGCGGCCGCTGTATGAGATGGAGGAACGGGGCGTGCGCCTGCGCCTGGTCGGCTGCGACAGCCGGGGTGTTCTGGATTACGAAGCTTTGGAACGGAAGATTACGCCGGGAATCCGGGCGGTCTTCTGCACCCATGTCTCCAATGTGACGGGGAACCTGGTGGATATCCGGCGGATCGGCCGGCGGTGCAGGAAGCAGGGAGTGCTGTTCTGCGTGGATGCTTCTCAGACGGCGGGGCGCTTTTCCGTGGATATGGAGCGGGACTGCATCGATATTCTGTGCTTTACCGGCCACAAAAGTCTTCTGGGGCCCCAGGGTACGGGCGGCATCTGCATCCGCGAAGGGGTGGAAGTGCGTCCGCTGGTTACCGGTGGCAGCGGGATCCGCACCTTTGATCGCAGCCATCCGAATGTTATGCCGGCGGCTCTGGAGGCGGGGACGCAAAACGGGCACGGTATTGCCGGCCTGGGAGCCGGAGTCCGGTATATTCTGGAACAGGGGCCTGAAAAGCTGCTGAAGAGGGAACAGGAGCTGGCGGAAGCATTTCGGAAGCTGACGGAAAATATACCGGGAATTCGTTTTTACGGGGATTTTTCAGAAAAAAACAGGGCGCCCATTGTTTCCCTGAATCTGGGAGAGCGGGATTCCGGAGAGATCAGCGACCGGCTGGCCGCCGAATATGAGATCTTTACCCGCAGCGGCGGCCACTGCGCGCCGCTGATGCATGAGACTCTGGGTACCCGGGAACAGGGCACCGTGCGGTTCAGCTTTTCGCATTTTAATACAGAGCAGGAAATCACAAAAGCGGCGGAAGCGCTCAGGGAGATTGCGGAGACATGAGAAAGCGGGAATTCTGGTCATTTGTAGGGGCCGGAGGAAAAAGCACGCTGCTCCTTCTGACGGCGGGGCAATATGCCCGGAAGGGGAAGCGGGTGCTGGTGACGACCACCACGCATACAGCCTTCCAGGAAGAGCAGCTGGAAAAGGCAGGAGGCCGTCTGCTTCTGGGAAATGATGGGGAGGCCGCGGGCGCTCTTCTGGAACGGATCAGTCCGGTGGCTGCAGTGCGGAAGCTTCCGGGAGAAAAAGGAAAGCAGCAGGGGCTCTCCGAACCGGAGATGCGCAGGGCCATGGAACCGGCGGATCTTATTCTGGCCGAGGCGGATGGTTCCCGGCACTTTCCCTGTAAGGTTCCGGCGGAGCATGAGCCGGCGGCGCATCCGGACAGCACCCGTATTCTGGTAATTCAGGGCCTGACGGCGCTGGGACAGCCCATCGGAAGGTGCTGCCACCGGCCGGAAAAGGTTTGCGCGGTGACCGGGAAGTGTGCAGAAGAGCTGCTGGAAGATAAGGATATGGCACAGATCATCCGGAAGGGATATCTGGATAAGTGCCGGAGGCTGTGGCCGCAGATTCCTGTTACGGTCATTCTGAATCAGGCGGATACAGAAGAGCAGAAAAGACACGGGCGCCGGATCCGGGAAAAACTCCGGGGCTGCGGCGCGGAAGTATTTCTGTTTTCCGCGCGGGTATTCTGGGAGGGAACAGAGAGATGGAATATGAACTGATTCTGCTGGCCGCCGGATTTGGCCGGCGATTTGGCGCAAATAAGCTTTTGTACCCGATGGAAGGAAAGCCCATGGTCTGGCATGCGGCGGAGCTCCTGGCGCGCCTGCGGGACCGGAGAAAAGATATCGGGGAGATCGTGGCAGTGACCCAATATGCGGAGCTTGAGGACATTTTCAGGCAGCGGGGAATCCGGCCGGTGTTTAATCCTCACAGCCGGCAGGGAATTTCTTCTTCTCTGCGCGCCGGTCTGCAGGCAGTGCTGGAAGCGAAAAAGGAGAGAGATCCGGGAGACATGGCTTTCTGCTTTTTTATGGGGGATCAGCCATATCTGCAGACGGATACAGTGGCGAGGCTTCTGGATCAGTATGCCTCTTCCGGGAAGGGCATGGCCAGGCTCTGCTGCCAGGGCCGGCCGGGCAATCCGGCTGTCTTTGCCGGGCGCTACGTCCCGGAGCTTCTGGCCCTGGCAGGGGATCAGGGGGGCCGTCGGATCCTGGGCGCCCACCCGGAAGATGTGTGGGAGATGGAGGTGCCGGATGGCCGGGAGCTTCTGGATCTGGACCGTCCGCCCGGGGCATCTGCAGAGTGCAGGTGACGCCTGAAAATGACGGATATTGAATGAGTTTTAAAAAATTTGCTTGTTTTTGAAGTGATGTGATTGAAAATGAACGATCATGGTGTATAATACAGATGTGAAGGAGGTAAGAAAAATGATTTATACGGTGACATTTAATCCTTCCCTGGATTATATTCTTTCCGTAAAGGATTTTCAGATGGGCCGGACCAACCGGACCCGGCAGGAACAGCTGCTGCCGGGAGGAAAGGGCATTAATGTCTCCACAGTTCTGACGAATCTGGGAATAGAGAATACGGCTCTTGGATTTACAGCCGGATTTTCCGGGGAAGAGATCCGGAGGCGGGTGGAAGCCCTGGGGGTCAGGAGCGATTTTATCCCTCTGGAAGAGGGCTATTCCCGCATTAATGTGAAGCTGAAGGATTTTGACGGGACGGAGATTAACGGCAGGGGGCCGGATATTCCGGGAGAACAGCTGGAGAAACTGCTGGATCAGCTGAATCAGCTGGCAGAAGGCGACGGCCTGGTACTGGCCGGGAGCATTCCTGAGAGCCTTCCGGATTCCATATACAGGGATATCCTGGAACGGCTGAAGGGCAGAGACATCCTGACGGCGGTGGATGCCACCGGAGAGCTGCTGGTGAAGGTCCTGCCCTACAGGCCGTTTCTGGTAAAGCCCAATAACCATGAGTTGGGAGAAATCTTTGGAGAAAGACTGTCCCGCAGAGAGGATGTGGCTCCCTGCGCCCGGAAGCTCCAGCAGATGGGAGCGCGCAATGTGCTGGTATCCATGGCCGGAGAAGGGGCTGTGCTGCTGGATGAGGAAGGGGCCGTACACGCACTGCCGGCGCCGGAAGGAAAACTGGTCAACGCGGTGGGAGCCGGCGATTCCATGGTGGCGGGATTTCTGGCCGGATGGCTGCAGAAAAAAGACTATGAGCACGCTTTCCGCATGGGAATCGCCGCAGGAAGTGCCAGCGCATTCTCTGAGAATCTTGCGGAGAAACAGGATGTGGAGCGGGTCTACCGTCAGCTGGGAGAGACCCGCTGAGAAAGGAGGCTGCTGTATGCTGGCAGAAAAACGCCAGGAGATAATTCTTCAGATGCTGGAAAAAAAGGGAAGCGTTACGCTGCAGGAGCTGAGGGAATATTTCCATGCTTCCGAGTCTACAGTCCGCAGAGATCTGAACGCGCTGGCCGCGCGAGAGGCGCTGATCAAGGTGTTTGGAGGCGCCCTCCGCAGGGGAGACGGCATGGAAAACAGGGACGTGGTGGTTTCAGAACGCCGGGAGCTGCACGCGCAGGAAAAGGAGAGGATTGGCCGGTACGCGGCGGCCCTGATCGGACCGGAAGATTTTGTTTTTCTGGATGCGGGAACCACAACGGGAGCCATGCTTCCCTATCTGACAGAAAAATCGGCCGTGTTTGTTACGAACGGAGTCTCCCATGCCCTGCGGCTGTCGGAGGGCGGCTTCCGGGTGATTCTGATTGGAGGAGAGCTGAAGGCAGCCACAGAAGCGGCTGTGGGAAACGAGGCCTGCGAAAATCTAAAAAAATACAATTTTACCATCGGCTTTTTCGGGGCGAACGGCGTCAGTCCCAGGACCGGATTTTCCACACCGGATGTCAGCGAGGCCATAACCAAGAAGTGCGCCGCAGAACGTACGGGACGGCCCTACGTGCTCTGCGACAGCAGCAAATTTTCCCGGGTCAGCCCGGTAAGCTTCGCCGGGTTTACAGATGCCTGCGTGATCACAGAACGCCTCCCCTCTGAGGAATACCGGCAGTATAAAAATGTGATTTATCTGGAAGAAAAAAAGGAGTAAATGTGCCGGAGCACAAAAAAATATGGGCGGCAGCCTGTTGAAATCCGCCGGATACATGCTATAATTAGGACAAAATTTTAAAGGGCAAGGGAGCCGACTGACACCGGCTCTCTTTTTTTGTCTTTGCATAAGAAACGGCGCAAATCTTTAAAACGGGAAGACAGGGTGAGCGGCATGGCTGTGACTTTGAGAAAATTATGTGAGAGAGCCAATTATTTATATGGAATGCGTGTGCTGGCGGGCGGAGAGGGAATGGACCGCCCCGTTCAGTGGGTACATGTGCTGGAAGACGCGGAGGCAGCGGATTTCCTTCACGGAGGCGAGCTGATCTTTACCACCGGCATCGCGGAAAGAGGGACTGCATGGCTGACCGGCTTTGCGGAGGAGCTGTACCGGCGGGGCGCCAGCGGGCTGGTGGTCAGCCGCGGCCCCCAGATGGGGGAAATCCCTGAAGAGCTGCTGGATTTCTGCGGCAAAGAACGGTTTCCGCTGCTGGATCTTCCGCGTAAGACGAAGCTGGTGGATATTACCCGCGACTTCTGCGGCCAGATCTTTCTGAAGGAGAAGGAAGAGGAAGACATCGGCACGGTTTTTAAAAATCTCATGCACGCCCCGGAAGGGATGTCCCGATATCTTCCTGCTTTGAAAAACCATCATTTCGACATAAGGGGAAAATACTGGCTGGTAGCTGTCTCTGCAGACTGCGGGGCAGAGCGGCGGCCGGAGCGTTTGCGGCAGATCAGGCAGCTGTTCTCCCGCAGACTGTGCGATCTGCACGTGCAGGGAGCCTTTTTTGAAGAAAAAGAAGAGATGTATGCGGTGTTGGAGCATATGGAGGGGGAGGAACTGCGCAGGGCACTTCTCCAGCTCCAGAAGGAGCTGGAAGGAATAGGCCTCCAGGCCTGCCTGGCAGTGAACGGGCAGGGGGAGCTGAAAGATCTGCCGGCCTGTTTCCGGCGGGGGACTTCCCTTCTGAAGCTGGCCGGAAAGAGAGGGACGACACCTGTCTTCTATGAAGATCTGGGAATTGAAAAACTCCTGATATCCGTGGAGGACCGCCGGCTTCTGGAAGAGTATGTACATGCGGTTCTGGGCCCGCTGGAAGCCTATGATCAGACGAAGGGAACCCATTTTGAGGAGATACTGAAGATGTACCTGTCCTTTGACGGGAGCGTGCAGAAGGTGGCGGAGGCGTCTTACGTACACCGGAATACAGTCAATTACCAGATAAACCGGATTAAGAAAATCCTGGGCAGGGATCTTGGGAGCATGGAAGAGCGCCTCCGAATCCTGCTGGCGTTTCAGATACAGGAAATTCTGTAGCAGGATACAGGAAAGAGGGGGCTATCGGGAAATAGATAGTCTTAAACAGGGGCAGGTGTGACTCGCGCGA
>ERZ1643246.3501-NODE-3501-length-13399-cov-23.589478_pt1 | contig 13399 bp, 10 predicted proteins | sample MGYA00579265_ERZ1643246 | MGnify/ENA primary metagenome ERZ1643246 (study PRJEB29033, sample SAMEA4952261) | chicken gut metagenome | biome: Broiler Chicken; feature: Gastrointestinal Tract; material: Caecum | place: Ireland | collected 2018 | study: Broiler... | reverse complement strand
TTCCATACAGTCCTCCATATCGCTGGTAATCGTATATCTGTTATGACAAGCTTGTCATAAGCGCTATTATGACAAGCAAATTCTTATGACAAGTTGCCCTGGCGGATATACAGTTTTGCTGAAATATCCGCCCGAACAACTTTCCATAATTAATGCATCAATCCATTAAGCCAATCCAGAAGAGATTTGTCTTCGGTCCAATCTTTTATGGGTTTGTCCGGAAGGACATCTTTTCCAGGCTTCATCTTATCAAGCGCAGCTTTCTTCATCTTGATGCTGGTTTTTGAGTATACTTCAGTTACTTTCAGATCAGTGTGCCCAAGAAAGTCTCTTATAAAAATCGGGTTTACATCTGCTTCTGTAAGATGCATGGCCTTTGTATGCCGTATTTTATGTGGAGAGATTTCTTCAATTTCACAAGCAACCGCATATTTTTTGAGGATATACGCTATACCTTGCCGTGTAAGCTTCCTGCCCTGTGAGTTATAGAACAATGGATGCTCAAAGTCAGATGGAGAGTCCAAATGCTGTTCTAAAAGATAATTCTTCAGAAGAGCGGTAGTTTTATCCATCAGAGGAACGCTTCGGGTTTTCCTTCCTTTCCCAGTCAGTTTGACCTGGGCAGGGAATTCCAAACGAAGGTCTCCGACGCGTAAATCTGCAAGTTCCTGCACACGGGCACCGCTATCGTATAGGAGAGTGAGCAATGCCTGATCGCGGCGTCCTTTACGTGTTTTGGTATCTGGCATGGACAACAATGTTTTGGTTTCAGCTTCGCTAAGATATCCCACCTGACGCCTACTGGTCTTTTTGTAGGGGATTCCTAACACCTGCTGACATTGAAACATGTGCTCCGGAGCCTGCATCTGTATATAGCGGAACAATGAATGAATCGCAGCAAGCCTTTGATTCCTCGTGCTTATACTGTTATTGCATTTACGTTCCAACCAGTTTAGAAACTCTGCGATCCGTTCAGCAGTCAGGTCAGCTACGTTAAGATTTTCTGGCCTTATACCCAGTATATCTCGGCAGTAGGTCAATAGCCGTATGTAAGTATCTCTGTAAGAAACAATGGTGTTGCTGCTTTGGTTGCGTACCCCTGGCAGTTCCTTCAGCAAAAAATCACTGAGCATGCGGGGAAAATCATTCGTCTTCATACTCAGTTTTTACCTCCAGGTCTGGAATGATGTCAGCATATATCCTACTGATCTGATCGACCAGATCAGGAAATGCTTCCGCTGTAAGTTTCAGATAACGGCCAGTGGCGGAAAGAGAGGAATGCCCCATGTAAGTCATTAACAGCGGTAACGCAACCTGATGGGAGATCCCATTCCTCAACATCGCTTCCAGACTATGCACACAGAAAGTATGACGGAGATTATGCAGGTGAGGCCCGCCATCGCTTTTGTTCCCATGCATTATTCCGCATTCAAACAGGATATCCCGGAAGTAATGATTCACAGATGTTTTGTCATAATGCCCATTGCCACGGCGGCTCCTGAAAAAGAAGCCATCTGGCTCATAAGCTGCGTGAGTTTTACGTCCATACCATTTGATGTACTCCATCACCGAGTCGCTCACCGGGATATCGCGATCCTTATTGTTCTTCGCGTTTATAACGTGCAGGATATTTTTATCCATGTCCACATCCTTCATCCGCAGCCCGAGTGTTTCTGAGATGCGAAGGCCGCATCCATACTGAATGCGCAGAATCGCTGGATAAAAAATATGCGAATTAGAAGAATGCGGACGGATTGAATCTGCAGCATTAAAAATGTCCTTGATCTGCGAATGTGTAAAAATATACGGCTTGAAATCTTCGTGCCTGTTAGTTACGATAGAAAAGTCCACCAGGTACGCAGGGGTTTCGTGTCTGATCAGGTATTCGGCAAAAGTACGGATCAGTGTAACGCGTTGTTCCTGCGTTTTCTGTCGCCAGTTAGGATCCCGCTCAATAAAAGCCAGGCAAAGGTTTTTGGGGAGTCCATTTGAACAGTCAAACTGTTTGCTCATTTGGTCCAGAACATAGAGGACACGCTCTTGTTCTTCGTATTTATACCCAAGGGAACGCTTTTCATTAAGGAATCTCTGTATATGTTCCGCAAGGGGGCCGGTGAATGTCTTATTCTTTGACATAAGGCTTCACCTCCACTTCCAGGGCGCATTTTCGCAAGCCGTTTATATCCACTCTGAGATAATGTTTTGCCACCTGCGGATCCGAATGCCCAAGTATATCTGAGATAGTGGACGCATCCACTTCATTCTGAAGCAAGTTTGTTGCAAGCGAATGACGGAGGGAATGCCAGCCATAGCGCTTGGATTTATCGATTGGAATACCGGCTCTTTTCAAAGCTTTATTGATGTTGTGCCGAAGCGTACTTTTAAACGGGCTTCCTTTGTAGGGGGCGTTATGCGTCACAAAGATATTTGGGTAATCCGTAACGGGCCTCCCGTTTTTCAGGTAATCAATGATCGCCCACCCCGCATCATCCGGAAGCGGAAGCGATAGCGGTTCCCTGGTCTTGTTCTGGGTAACAGTAATAAGTTTCTTGCCCCAGTCTATGTCATTGAACGTAAGAGAAAGTATATCGCCAATGCGAAGACCAAGCCTTGCCCCCAGAAGGATAATAGCGTAATCTCTTTTGCCAATGGGGGTAGTGATATCGATACTGTTGATCAGTTGTTCGATCTGCTCTTCGCTCCAAACCGTCGGGAGTTTTGTACGCAATCTCTGTGGAGGATGGGGCAAAAATACTTCTATAGGTTGATCAACATACTTGTGAAGAAAGGCATACTTGAAGTACTGCCTAAGGGCAGATAACCTTTCAGCGATCGTTACTGGGGCGAGTCCGATCATTGTTTCAGTAAAACGGGACATTAGATCAGCGGTAACACCATTGAGATGATGAATGCCCGAGGAATCCAAAAACAGGATCAGATCCTTAATGATACCCCGGCAACGCCGATAGTGACACTGGGAGCATCCGTATTCTACTTCATACTGTAAAAACCCTTCTGTCACCTCCTTAAAGGGAAGCGGCCAAACAATTTCCCCGTCATAATCGTGCCGTCTGAACAATGTACCGAAGTTATAATATTCAGCAAGTGATCGGATTACCCGAAAGTAATACATCTCATTTTTAGAGTGTTCTCCGGATGTAACAAAACCTCCAAGTTGTTTGAACTTCCATAGCAAGAGGTCTGTTCCCCTGGACTGTGAATAATCACAATCCCCTGCGTATTCCTCGAATTCCCGGAATACTTTGCGATATCTCCGCAATGAATCTTCGGAATACTGAAGCCCAACCAGCTTTTCTTCCAGTTCTTTGCAGAGCTCTGTAACTTTGATTTGTCTTAGCATAACAAACCATCTCCTTTCTGATATGTGACGTATTGTCAGTTACATCAGAAAGTATCGATTATTATGTAAAGAAAAGCTATATAAAAATCCGTAGTTATACAGGCAAGAGCTTTTTTCTTTCCATAAATACTTGCTTGTCATAATAAATCTTATGACAAGCTTGTCATAAGATCTATGTATATGTTTCTTTCTCGCGCAAAAAAGAGGTCTTATTGAAATACAACACTAGAAACACCCTATAAAAATGCCACTCTAAAGATGACTATATATTTTTGTCTGTCAACATATGTTCCCGCCTATTTGCCATTCTTCAACTGACAATAGGCGGGTAAATTTTCCCTTCTTATAATGCTCAAAATGGTTACTATTCAAACTTTCTAAAATGTGTAACTCCCTCGAAGCGACATAAATCTATATATTATATTCTAATAATTATAAATATTGGAACAAGTTATATTTTCATTAATTTTTTATGGTATGAATTAGCACAAAATTTTGTATTATTTTTATCCATATCACTGGAATACTTAATAAATTCATATATTTTAGAATTTCTATAATCCAAAGACTCAAGTTCAAATTCTTTTACTATATTACACCAACGCTCTGTTCGGAGATCGCCAGCAGAAATTTTATATAGCACTTCCTCGTCATAAATCAAACATTCTTCAATATAGTAAATCCAATCACTTCGTGAAAGTTTCCGCAATATACTCATCGCCGGATCAACTGCCTCGAAAGAACGTCCGTAAGCATTTCCTAAAAGTACCATCAGTGTAGCGCTAATACACTCTTTTATTGCAGGCTTAGGAATTTTAGTTCCCATTTTATTAAGTTGATTCACAACACTAGGTTCATTGTAAAAATTATTCATAGCATAATGCACCTTTTTAAGTTTTTTGGCTTCTTCTATAAAACTTAATGAGCGCAGGTTTTCAGGGACATAATCAAAACCGCCCACAGACATTAAGGCCTCCGTAAATGCAGAAATAAGTTTGACATTACCAGCATTTTTATGTTTACTAAATGTCAGCCCAAGAAAATACTTATCATCTGATGTCAGTCCTTTCCAAATTGTTTTTATTATTAAACAAAAGTTTGCCTCTACAGTTTCAAACTCTGCTCCCTCTGTACTAGAAAGTAAATTAATCAAAGTACGGACAGTTGTTTTTTTATAAAAATACGGACTGGTATTCAACGATTCAAGTTTTGCAGGATCATTTGAAAGATTTTCTATTTTTAAACTTGTTCTAAAATCGGTATACTCAACTTGGATATTTGAATCTTCATACCCTAATATATATTGTATACAAGGTCTAATAACAGAATCGCCCTCATTTTGTGGCATTTCTTCATTAATGTCACGACCTAAATAATGTTGAACGATCTCATTAGCATGTGATAAACGCATCTTCCCTGTAGCATTAATGAATCCTAATTCCATGGCTAAATTTATCACTTCAAAAGCAGGTAAATTCTGTATATACTCTAGATTGTCAATTCCTACCATTTCACTGACAAATTGAATTCCTAATGCTAAGACTCTATCACGCAAAATAGCAATAGACCGATTCCAAATAGATTCTGATGCAATTTCAAAAAAGCCTGCGTTATAGTTTTGTGTTATTGCAAATAATTCGCGTTCTTTTAATTGACAATTATAGCTTAGAATCGTAGGTAAGCTGGCTACTTTAGGCAACTCTATCCCCGAATTACTTTGCCAAAGTGCAGGTGTCATTATTTCCGTCGCATTTTGTAATGGTGCTATTTCTAAAGATTTATTCTCTATCATCATAGCGCTTTCCTCCTTCAATGGAGCAATTCCATATTCATAAGGTTTTGAATTTCTAATCGCAATCGAAGCATTTCCAACTATTTGCCCAACTAGAGTTGGAGTTTGTTGCTTAAAATTAGCTTCACACCAAGATTTTATATCTTGGCATATTTGTATTTTTAATTCATCTAAAAATATTTCTTCATTAAGTGGACTGTTTCTAATTGCCTCTGCTAGATAATATGTAAATATTCCTTGTTCTAATTGATCATCAGGATAACTACATTCGTTTTCAGAGCAGGACGCCAAAGTTACGCAGCTCTTATCAGACATAGTTTCAACAAACAATGTGCTTACGTCTCCTCGTGGTAAAAGTCCCGAATGACAAGCATCTAAAATCATAAAGCAATTACACTTTTTAGTCCGCATTATTTCATTTAATTTTTTAAGTTCTAAAGAAGTATGAAAAACATCACTACGTTTAGTATTGGGCAATATTAAAAAACCTTCATCTTTAATTTTTATACCATGTCCAGCGAAATAGAACATAACAGTATCTTCGCACGACGCAGTAGATATTATCTCTATCAATTTATTATAGATTTGCTCTGGGGTATTTTCATCGCCGACATATAACGTATTTAATACTATATTTTCTGAAGGATAATCACAATAATTTTTAAGTGTGTCATACATAAGAAGGGCATCACCGTGGCAAAAACAAATATCGTCATATTCTTCGTATTCTTCACAGCTGAGTAAAAATGCGTATCTCTGCATAAATTTATCATTCCTAACGATTTATTTACTAAATACATTTATTATATCATGATATAAAATTATTTACTACCAACGAGTTAAGTATTTAATCACCTATTGAAAATGTTTTATTATTGCAAAAAAATAGTATTTAATTTCCACTGTGAAGTAATCCCCAAAATATAGATATAAAGTTTATTATCTTTTACACAAAACACACTTTTATCTCTTTTTGTAAACGCTGTTCCTTTTATTTGAATTTATAAACATTATCAACACAAAGCACATAGTTTTATCTTGGTACTATTTATAATTTTCGTCACAACTTAGAGAGGGAAAGTAGCTATTTTACAGGCTTTCCACACACTACACATACATTTTTAGAGTATACACTATATAAAAAACAATATAAAATCGCCATTTTAACATTGTTTACAAGCGTAAATCATGTAACATTAGTACCTACTTTTTATTCGTATCAATTATCAGAAATATATTGGCCATATACTCAACTCTTTGTATTTCTTCTTTATTTATCTCCTCGATTTGTGTCGCATTTTGCATACGAATTACGGCATCCACTTTTTCACTTTTGCTATCTCTGAATTTCAAGATCATCATTTTGAAGAAACAAATTGTAAAAAATCATTCTATTCCACGCTAAATAATTCGTTTTAGTAGATGGGTGAATCTGCTTCATTAGTATTCCAGTCATGCTCTTCCTATATCAACAACTTTCATAGTTTCAATTTCAACCTTTCTCCAGATACACCTTTGTTTATTATTTCATCCACACATCTGCACACAAAAGCAATACTATACTGTTTTTTACGACATAGGATAATATAGGTGCTTGACATTAAGACTTCGAATATATAGACTAAAAACATAAAGTGAATATTGGAGAAACAATCATGGGATTATCAAAACCGTATTATAGAATAGCACGACCAAAATCATTTATTCCAAATTACGCAGTGGATAAAAGATACGCTTCCGATCGCCTTCAGCTTAGTAGAGCGTATATCAATATCGAAAAAGAGTTACGCTCAATATTTAATTTCATCGAGCCAGACGAACAAAATAAAACTACTTTTTCTTTTGAATTATATAGTCTTTTGCTCCGCGCTTGTACCGAAGTGGAATTAAATTGTAAACTTATTATGGAGGCTAACGGAGCAATGCCATCTAGCAGGCATTTTACAATGCATGATTATAAAAAATTGGAAAAATCTTCTTTGCTTTCAAAATACACTGCAACATTCTCAAACTGGAGAATGAGAGATCCAAACACCCATGAACTGAAATATATTTCAAAAAAGTTTTGCCCTTTTATTAATTGGGGGCTTGATAATCCGAAAGTGCCAGATTGGTATGATGCCTACAATAAAGTAAAACATAATCGCGAGGAAAATCTTGAAAAAGCAAATCTTGAGAATTGTATCAATGCCGTAGCTGGAATTTTAATAGTCTTATATTCTCAGTTTGGTTCTTGTTGCATTGAAACATATGGTACAAATGGCCTTTATTGGAAAGAAATGGGGAGTTATGATTTACATTTTGATGCAAATGTTATTTTCGAAATACATCCGCCTACAATATCAGATTGGCGAGAGTCAGAACTATATGATTTTGATTGGGATAGTATAAAGACGTTAGCACAACCGTTTGATAAATATAATTTTAATTTGTAAAAGGATACCCGTCTTTGAATGTGTTCTTTTTTGTTTTGCGGACAGGATTCACTGATCATTTGCAACATTTATTCCCCGGGCAGGCATAGCATCATGTTTGTTCGAAGTAGTGGACAGTAACTTTTGAAGGTTACCATTTCCTTTGTTGGAAAGTAGAAAAACAATCTGGCACCAATCACACTCAAGTCTCACCATACCGTGAAGACGAAACCATAACCGTAGCCATCCGTGATTGCTTGGATTATAAAAAATCCCCTGAAGGAACTGAATCCGGCAACGATAGCGAAGGAATTTCTTCGGGAAAAGTCCAGTTATAAGGTTGCAGCAGAACGGGAGCAAAAAGACAGGGATATACCCTATTATCAAATACGCATTGCCTTCTATCCAGGGAATATTATACTGAAGGCTGTGAACTGTATTGCAAATGTCATCCTTTCCGTCATCCATCCCAATGTACAGGTTTCTTTTGTTTTACCATAATAAAAGGTCCTCCTATGAATTAGATTTTATCATAGAAAAACCTTTCACTTACATATTTACAGAAATATTTTCATACTTCGGCAAAGCCACTTTTCTTGCAAAACACGACTATGCATATCATGGAACTGGATGCGCAACGCCCAAAACTAATTGTGGATGGTTACAGATCTTACCGAAAATTCCGATTCCGCTCCACAAATTGGCAGTGTTAGGATCTATCTCGATGGTTGGTGAGCTTTGACGATGAACGCAACATAAAAAATTTAAAAACTTTTCACTTGGCGTTATACACTCGCCAAGAATAGTTAAATATATTTTCTAGCAATAATAATTCTTTGCCTCAAATCGGTAGTGTACTAGTCCAGTTCATGACTAAGATTCTTTTTTAACCTGGCAAGCTTTTCACAATAATGGGCTGCCTCATCCCATTGATCTAATTTACTTAATATATCAATCATGTTCTGATATGAGTATACCAAATCTGGATGATTTGTGCCCTGTACCATCTCTCGGATCTTTATAGCTTGTATTTGATATTCTTTAGCTTTTCCATACTCTCCCGTCAGAATCATTAAATCAGCCATATTATCATAACTTGTTGCCAAGTTCCAATGATCATCTTTCGTTCCGCTTTGTTTTATTGCAACATCTTTTAGCTGATATTTTATTGCAGCTTTGTAGTCACCTTTCGCTTTCAAAACAAGGGCTAAATTGTTATAGCTTATTGCTAAATATGGATGATTCAAACCAAGTACACGTTCCTGAATTTCTATTGCCATTCTTACATACTCTTCTGCTTTATCTTCATTGCCAAGTTTATGATAATATAAGGAAATATTATTATAACTCACCGCGATATAAGGACTATCGGCATCAAGATTTTTCTTTCTTATGTTTAAAGCCTTTTGCTCCCACATAAGAGAGTTTTCATAATTTTTCTCGTCATAACAAATTTGAGCCATATTAGAATAAGCAATGGCTAGGGACAGTTCATTATCACTTTGTACATCTTCCAAGATTTTTATTGCTTTTTCTTGATAATCTTTTGCTTCACTATACTTAGCTTTTTGAGCAAGTATCAAGGCCATATTACAGTAGCTCATAGCAGTATCCGGATGTTCTTCGCCCAGCTGTTGTATTCGTATGCGTATTGCTTCCTTTTGATGAATTTCAGCATTCTCTAAATCGGCCATATCCAAATACAAATTTGCTATATTACTATGATATGTAGCCAACATTTTTAAGTCTGGCAACGGTGCATTTTCCAACGTTGAAATAGCTTTCAACTGAACTTCTTTTGAAAATACATACATTCCACTCCTTCGTGCAATCACTCCTGCCTTGGCATACAACTCTGATTTCATCAAAAGCTGATCTATCCGTTTTGCTGCCTGAGACAAAGTCAAGCAAATTTCTTCTATAAACTCCCGGCTATACGTCTCGGTAGCATCTGTATGATATGATTCTAATAAATTTTCCAAAAATTTTTTACAATTAATCGCATCTGGTTTCAATTCAATTTTTACAAATGCCGAAATAATTGGGTGCATAGAAATCCAGTTTTTGTCTATGTTAATAAGACGTAAAGCATCTAACTCATGTGTAACTTCAATAAATTCATCATTTAGAATATCTCTATTAAGATCATAAAATAGTTTAATGCTAATGCCTTCATAAGGTAAAAGAGAAATTATCCTCAAAATATCTTGTTCCTTTTCTGATAATTCGAGGAAATCGAACATATGATGTAAATGATTAAAAATGGTTGTATTTTCAAAATCGTAATCTGATTTTACTTCAACATCATACTCTCCATATTTTTCATTTGAAACAACATCTTCCAATTCGTACAATGTTTCAAAATTTGAATGCTTTTTTAGGACAGAAGCTATCAATTCTATAAGAATTGTTAATCCACCAATTTTTTTAATAATATGAAGCAAAGCCTTCTTTGCCTTTTCATCAAAACACAATTCCTCACAGTTTCTAATTACTAGCTGTGATAATATTTTAGGTGGCATTGCTTCTAGATTATAAACACAATATCTCCCTTCAGGGATTTTAACTCTTGTTGTAAAGATAAGGTGAATGCCAGATTTTGCTAATCTTTCAATAATACTTTCATTCTTGAATTCAATTTCCATGTCAGGCTCTGGCTTCTGTTCCATTAATTCAAAAAATATCATGTCATAATTTTCAGAATCAAAATTATCTATAAAAAGAACCAGATTACTCCCCTGTTGCTCTAGTAGTTGCATATTCTTCTCAAACAACTCTATTTCCGTCAAGCTTGTCTCATCGCTATCAGGACCTATTTCGTCCAATATTTTTATCATAGCAATAGTGTGAAATATATTGCTATGGTAAGCGGAAAAACAAAACTTATATTCTGAATGTAGTTCCATAAAACGTAACACCAATGTAGTTTTCCCTATACCACCATCACCACTAAGGAATATAGGCTTGGTTGAAAATCTTAATTGATCATCTATCCATTGTAATTCTTGTCGCCTCCCCATGAAGTTTTCAACTACTTTCGGAACATAAGAAATATATTTTCCCTGCTTCTTAAATGTTGTATCGGTCTCAAAAGACTGCTGTTTCTCTTTTTCAATCCCACAAAGAGTCCCTAATGTTAACTTTCCCAATTCATAACAAGTAACTTTTAAATAACAAATTTGACCTGAATCAATATATTTATCCATTAAAAGCATTCTTTTTCTTGTATTCTCCACAATTTCTCCAATTGTATCCTGTACTCTCGCCTGTTCCAATGCTTTTATAAAACATTCTGTAAATAAGCTACCTTTTCCTGTATCTTCTGGCATAAGATATGATTCACCATCCGGTAGACATGAGCAAATTGTAATTATGCCATATGGGAACTCTATATCCGATACGCCTTTTGCATCATTTCTATATGTTTGACACATATCAAGGATAAAAATGATATACTTATATTCATATGTATTTTTTAAAAATCTAACAATATCTTCTATTTTTGTATACATCATAGGATATGGCTTTAACCTAGAATCTCTCGTCATAATACACAATTCGTTATCTCTATTTTGAAAGCCATGTCCGCTATAATAAAAATATATTGCTTTATACTCTTTTGAATCATCTGGTTCATCTAGCATATTCCATAATTCCGGCTCGGTAGGCCCTCCTTCGGAATCTTTTGATTCACATAAACAATAACAGTTTTTTTCTTCCACCCCGCAATACTGAAGAAGTGCATAACGTATCTTAGCAACATCTTCATCAAGCCCCGGAAGATTTTCAATTTCATCTCTACTGTATTCTCCACATGAGACAAGAAATGCTAAATTATTCATAAATATCCCCCAGTTTCTTTAATTATGAATTCTTTTTAAATCTTAAGGTGATTCCGCCGGTCGTACCAGAACTTAATCCTCCAATAAGGTTTATAGATCCAGATAAAGTAATTTCGGCATGTATTTCAAATTCGTCAAGGCTATATGCATTCGATACATTATCATCTAGTGCACCTATTGATTGATTAATTTTTTTCACAAATTCTGACAGATTCTCACATAGGGTTGTAACTGGAATTTCCTTCACCTTTGATCTAACAGAAGTTAAATCTCCTTTTGTAATCATATCCCCATAGCTTCTTATTGTAATCATATATTTTTGTTCTTCCATAGATTTTATTTCCTTTCTTCGACAAATTTTAAAATCTCATTTTGTACTTTAACTATTTATTTTCCATTTTTCCTTAATTACACCATACTAAACAATACAATAGTATTTTTTTGCTTGTCAATAACTCAAAAGTTACACTTTGTTATTATATCAGTACAAGCTCCTTTAATTTGAGGCATTATAATCAATAATAATCTTTTATCTGTACAAAAATAAATTTACATATTAGGCCCTAAAATTTTTTCATCTTTTTCTATCTAAATTTTTTATCCATTCAGAAATAATCTGTATTTGTAAAATTTTGTCTCTCATATAATTCAAATTGAGCAAAATAGATTCTTGACTTTTATTCAATCCAACTTTCTTTACCATTCCATTTCGTATTTCATTATTATAATCTAATTTACATTGAAAGGACAAGAAATCATATGTCAGTCCACCAAACAAATCAGCTACTATACCTGAATAGTATTTTCCAAGTTCAAAGACATCTTGCTTTCTAGGGTCCAAAAATAATAATGAGATATAGCTTTCTAATTGCCAGCAATTAGTATTTGGAAAAGCATCAGATGTTCTATGTCCACTTTGTACATTTGTTAATAAAACTGCATCTACATTGCTATAATCTTCCAGAATATAGGTTTTATCTGTAAAAGCACCATTTTCTCCAAAAAAGTATAAGTACCATTCATCCATATCTCGAACTGTTTCCAGGGCTATAACAAGAATGTTAAAGTTATGTATACTAGATGGTGGAAATTTTCCATGTGCCGATTTCAAATAATCTTTTAACTTATTATCCAGTCTGTCAACTGTTTGAATTCCCCCGCCACCTTTAATATTGCTTTCAATAATCCTTTTAACAGAATAATAATCCTCTTTTTGGGGGAAACGTTCTGCTGCATATATTTTGATATCTTCTGAACATTCCTGTTTCATCCGTTTCGTGAAATCAGGGCACTTAACTTCTATATTTACGGTTCTCCCTTTATAATTAAATGAACATTCAGGATTTTTCTTTTCATTATATTTAGGCTCATTTATAAATTCACTATAATTTCTTATAATATAATCCACAACTGTTACTTCTGCTGAGAATTGCAGATATTGTGCTACAGAAATTTTACGGTCTAATCGAGATTTATTTAAAAAATTGTTATATTCTTGTTCGTTTAAAACATTTTTATAATCCTTAATAACACTCAAAAAATCAATCCAATAGCGATTCCCCTTTCGTGCTGCTGATACTATGGGATGATCAACTACAGCATTTTCAATCATATTCACAATATCTTTTGGCATTATAAAACATCCCCTTTGCAATTCTCCACTACTATGACACTTTGCCTTTCTAGTTAACCGCTTTCTGTTAGAGTTCTACACATTACTTTTTCTTGAAATATGTCTATTCTTTAACAGATCATTTATCTTGTCAATATCAGATCATCCTTATTAGAGATTTCTAATTGAAATATATTTTTTATTCCAGCAGTATCTGCAGCTGCCAATACCAATGCCCTGCCTTCCTCCGTTATATTCAGCCCTAAAATAATCCCATATGGTTTCCATACCGTATACACTTTTTCAGGCGGTGCAAACTGATCGCCCCATATAGCTCGCCACTCCGAATCATATTCATGGCACTTTTTCTTTATAAGA
>ERZ1643246.3500-NODE-3500-length-13400-cov-23.073735_pt1 | contig 13400 bp, 7 predicted proteins | sample MGYA00579265_ERZ1643246 | MGnify/ENA primary metagenome ERZ1643246 (study PRJEB29033, sample SAMEA4952261) | chicken gut metagenome | biome: Broiler Chicken; feature: Gastrointestinal Tract; material: Caecum | place: Ireland | collected 2018 | study: Broiler... | reverse complement strand
ACCCCAATAATTTAAAGCTAGGAAGTTCACCCAAGATAATTTAATATACTTTATTATCCTTAGAGATATTTTTTTAACATAATGCTAATTAAACTATTTTAAATTTTATTAAATTTAACTTATAGTTAATAACGTAATTTTTAGTTTTTTTAAATAAAAACTAATATATTTTATGAATTTAAATTATTGAAATGTTAATTATTTATGTGATATAATCAAGTAAAGAGGCAAAACTAGAGTAATTTAGTGACGCAAAGCTATAGGGTCCTACGCGGATAGCCAGTTGCACTTTTGTAGGCAATGCTATAAAGTAGGACATTTTTTATTATTAATTTATAAATAGGGGGAGGTTAGTTTTGAAAAAAAAAGTTTATATAATTTTACTTTTATTTGTATTGATTGCTTTTGTATCTTTTTCTATTTATGCAGCATTTAATTATACTAATTTATTTATGACAACAATGACAACTCATGAAATCACCAATGCTAGTTTAAGTGAGTCAGAATTAAATGTTGATTATGTATTTGAAGCACCTGGTGATAGTCAAAGTTATGAATATCATTTAGCTAATAATGATGCCATTTCATATTGTTATAATTTTTCTATTGAATCAGTTTATGTCAGCGCAACTATGTTAAATATGATATATGTATATTTTAATGATGAGTTTGTTGGAGTACTATCAGATTTAGTTACCTCAAGTACTTTTGTTCACGATACTTTGTTTATTTTCCCTTTTGAACAAGTCACAAATGTTTTTAAATTTGAACTTCATAATTCATCTTTTGACTATGCTTGCCAAGAAATAAGTTTTAAGATAAAATGTAATTTAAAAACTTATGATAATTCTAACTATATTTTTATAAATAATGAAGAACAATTGATAAAAGCTGTTGATGATGTAAATCAGTCATTGGAAAATAGAACTATAGTTATGTATTCAGATATTATTCTTAATAAAACTTTAGAAATAAATAATAATGTTATCATTGATTTAGCTGGAAATACATTAACGCTTAATGCTGATATAAATATCAATGGGAATGCAACGTATTTGGTTGATGTAAAGGATAGCAGAGGTGGAGGAATAGTTTTAGGCACTTCTAAGATTATATTAAATAGTCCTACAGCTTTGCTTATTCCACAGCTAGATTTAACTAGTAATTTACAAATTAACCAGTATAATGAAGCTTTATTGCTACAACATTGTCAAACGTATTTATGGTCTTTAGGAATAATTTCTGCTGAGATAAATTTATTAGGCTTTTTTAATGTTTATATAGGCAAAGGTCTAACCATAGCAATTGATGGCATTACATCTAATGATGCTATATATACACCTAGTAGGAGCATTACAAATGTTATTACAGTTACTTTACGTAATCAAAATAGTGAAGTAAATGTGGATTTAAAGGTAATAGGTGTAGATGATGTTATTGGAGACATTTTGACTTCTGAATTAGCCCATTTATATCCATATATTGATGCTAATAATACAATTCAAATCAGTCATAATATTTACCTGCCTACCAATTTAAGAAATTATAATGCTACTGTTAGTTATTTTTCTCACAATTTAGAAATTATTTCTAATGATGGAATTTTGCAGCCTGATAGTAATGGTTTAGTTCAATTAACTGCTACCATAAAGGTAAACGATAAAATTTATATTCAAGATTATTATTTACATATACTTCAACAAGATAATCAATCTAAGTTACAATATTTAGCAACTAAAATAGAGTTAGATATGCCAATATATAGATTGATATATAATCAAAGTCCAGATACATATTACACATTGCCAATTGTGGATAATTATAAAAATTTAGTTGAAAATAAAGATCTTGGAATTGTTGAGTTAGCTTATGATATTGAGAGTACATATTACTATATGGGATTAGAAATGACTACCGAGGATTTACAAGGTCAAGAATTAATAACTGATAAAAAAATGACTAATGCAATATTTTATTTAAAAGAGGTTACATATCAAAAGGCTGCAAGATTAATTATTAGAGCTAAATTTGAAAATGGTGAAACAGCATATGCCTATATCAACGCTTCTATTGCTTTAGATCAAAGTGCTTTATCTAAACAAATTTTTTCTGATATTCAAGATTATCTAGATAACATTGATGTATTGTAACTTATATTAGATACTAGGAGTGCAAATGGTGTTTTAAATGAATCAGGTAATTTTACTATGCCTAATGAAATTGGTACTGTTAAAATTTCTTATGAGGTACCACAAGGAGATGTACAGTATTTTACAATATCACCAGATAATCCCTATATAGTTGATTTTGATGGCTATTATGAAAACTTTGAAATTACTGATATGAGAATTCCAATCAAAGTTAATATTATGAATGAAAATGTTATAGCGGAATCTAAAATTCTTTATTTTACTATTCCAGGTGCTATAACCCCTAATAGTTTTGCCCCATTTAGTCAAACTATAAATGATGAAATTTTTTATACAATTAAGCAACAAACTTTACAACAATCTACTAGCCAAGTTAAATATGATAATAATAAATTATTAGTTGATGCTAATAAAAGTGAAATATTCAATTTAACTAAATGCATTTTTATACATGATGTTCTATTAACTAATGAGTTATATTTTGAATATGGTAATTCAGACTTAGTATTAGATAAATATGATTTAACAGCTTTAATGAATGTTTTTCAATGGTCTATTTCCAGTTCAACTGATACTTTCTTACAATGGACCCAGGATAGTAATAAGTTTAGTGGTTCATTTGATAGTGAAATAGCTTGGATAAAGGCCGATGGGAAACCTACACTTAGCGATGGTGAAATAGAATTTATAATTCATTTTGCACAAAAATATGCTTCATTTTCAGTTTTATTTTATAACTATATTAATACTTTAGATAATACTCTAAGTGAAGATGATATAGCTGATTTGAAGGCAATTTTAACTTCAGATCAAACTTTCGTAAAAATACTTGAATGGGTTATGCTTAATGAAGAAATAAGTTTAAGTGCGTATTTAAAAGATTTATATCTTAATGATTTACAGGATTTAAATAATGATGGTTTAGTAACTGTATCTAATGATGAGGAGCATATTTTATTGCAATATGTAATGATAAAGTATGTTATCAGTAATGATAGTCAAGATATAGACAAATATAAAAATTTTATATCTGTGTGGACTAAAGCAGTTATAAGGGATAATGATATTTCCGATGGCTCTATTAGAAAAATCGAAACACAAGAAAATTCTTATAATACACCATGTTATGACCCATTATTTATATCTTTATTGGATTGGGTACTATATTATGGAACTGGTGATCCTAACACTTCTGCATCAACATTAGGTGATTATTTACAAAACTATGATTCTAATATGATAAAAGAAATTTTTACTGAAGAACAACTAGGTTATACTAACAATTGGTTATATCATTCTCCTTTACTAGGAAGCACTACTTATGAATGTTTTGTTAGCTTAAATGAATGGAGAGTAATTGAATATTATTTGAAGTTCTATGACTTAGATTATAGTATTGAATCTACAAATTTTAATAATTCTCAGTCAAATAGTGAACCACAAATTACCAACCCTGAATATTTAGAAGTTAATAGAATTAGTGGTTTATTCTATGCATATTATGGTACTAATTTTAAAGATTCGTTCATATTGACAATGATAACTGATATAAATAATAAATACATAAATTCAACAACATCTAATTTTAATTACTATCTTGATTTAGCTACAGCTATAGATTTTAGCGATTATAATGTCATTGTAGATAATATGACTGATAATGTTCATTATGATAAATTAATTATTAATGATGGCTTACCTACAATATCATATGATGAGTATTTAGTTTTAGATTTTTACTTTAAACAATTTGAACAGATAACAATGAATTTTAATCAAGAGGTAAGTGTAGATTCTATAAATGTTTTAAAGAGTTTATCTAAGTTTATAAATAACTATTATTGGAGTAAAAATGATAGTTTATTAATAGATATTTCATCCCAAAATTTATCTAGCTATAGAAATCAAATTTTAAATGCTATTGATCCAGATTTATCAAATTTTGAGGTGTTTATCAATAATATTACTAAGCTTGGTCATGAAGCTCCTAATGATGGTGATTATTTTGATAACTTATCTACTGTTTCTAAATCGGAACTAGAATATTTAGCTAATTTTTTCAAGGATGATGTTAATTTTATTAATAAATTAAATGAAGTTATAACAGCATATAGAGTTAATATAATTGATGGTGATGTTGTTGTAGAAGAAGTTATAGATAATGTTGATAGAGAGTTATCAGATGAAGATCAAAATGGCATTATTAATGCTATCAATAGTCTATATGGAAATGAGGGACAAAACAAGGAATACTCATATATTCAGATAGATCAAATTAACGAAGAAAATGAAGAGGCATTTGAAGTGTTAAGATATTATACATCTTTAGAGTCTATATATTTTATTGGTAGTCAATTTCACAATTTGTTTGTTAATAGTAGTGTAAGCAATAATATTTTTCAAACTTTATGTAATTCTGTTAATAATATTAAGAGTATTACCTATACTTATTGTGCATTATCTTCTATTAAAGGAATTGAAGTATTAAATTCTTTAGAGTATTTGGATATAAAAGGCAATTCATCAACGTATAATGGTGATGGTTTGTCTGATGTTAGTAGCTTATTACTATTGGCTCTAAATGAAGGAGTAACTATAAAGTATTTAAATATATATGATACGGATGTTAACAAGGAATTTGTAATATTATATTTATTAAAGCTTTATCAAAAGTATGAGGCTAATAATCCAACTTACTATTATGATTTAGATGGAATAGAAACTTTGTTTGTTCCTGATGGAAGTAATTTAATTGCAATGGAGCTTGCTACTTTGTTAAAAGAAATTAACTCTGTTTCTAATCAATATTTGTATTTAACGTCTTCTGTAAAAAATACTAATTATGTCGGCAATGTTACTTATAGAATTGTAGAGGGTAGTGGTTATGCAAGTATTAATGGATATGTTTTACAAAATTTAAATAATGGTGGAGTAGTCATTATTTCAGCAACAATAGAGGTAGAAGAATTAGGCGAAAGCTATACAAGATATTTTATTGTTGAAATGATTAAATATTAATAATAGGAGGTGATAGCTTATGCGTAAAAAAATTATATTTATAATAGCATTTATAATGGTTGTAATATTTAGTTATACAGCTTATGCCTATTTTTATAATATATTAGATAGCAATTCACATAAGCTATCTACCTCTATGACTAATGACTATGTATATATTAATAATATTAATGAATTTTATAATGCTATTAGTTTAGATAATCAATCATCTTATAATGATAATACAGGTATTTCCATTAGTAATAATCGTAAAACTTTAATATTAAATAATGATATAATTTTAACTAACAATACAACTATATTATCTGATTGTCATATTAATATGAATGGGAAAAGTATAGATTTAAACGGATTTTCTTTAACATTTAAATTTAACTATTATGGTATGTTTTTAGTATATGGTAATGGTAGTATTATTGATAGTCAAAATATAAATGAAATTTATATTGATTGTCCGAATGCGTGTGTAATTTTTGATGATAATATATCATTTAATAATGTCGATATAACCGCCAAAAATGTCTCAGATGATTTAATATGCAAGGCTGCTATGAAGCTTGCTTTATCTAACATTATAAATCATGGTGTAAATGATTTTTACTCTACAATAACTAATGATATAATTCAATCAAAGGATTTATGTACATTTGAACACGAAGGTATTTACGATTATTGTGCTTATACGTATACTGATTTTGATTTAATTACAAACTATTTTACTTACAAGGATTTAAAAATAGATTATACATCTTCTAATCCCAATATATTATCTAATTATGGTGCAATCTTTGCAACTGGGGATAGCATATTAACAATTAACGTAAGTTTCAAACAAACATCATTGATTAAGAATGTTTATGTTCATAGTTTATCGGAAGCTGACTATGAAAAAGCTAGTATTATAGGTTTGTGGCAACACTTATATAGCTTGTATTATAATACTGAAAAATCTAAATATTGTATTGGCAGTGCCTTTATGCTACCAGCTAGTGATAATTATTTTAATACTAATTATAGTTTTGTTTTAAACTCTGACTTAGATACTTCTATAACAATATCTAAAAATAGCGTTACTGAGTATGCTGATGTGTATGATAATTATTATGTATTATACCTAGACTCATCTATTAATAACCTTAAAATTATTAGTGATAATTATAATGAATATTCAGCTTTTGATATTGAGGCAACGTCTTCAAAAACTATTGATGATGATTATTCCTATGCGTTAAGCTTTGTTATGAATGAAATTGGTAATCAAGTGACTATAAAGGATGATGAAACCTATCTTAGTATGTATACTGAATATTTACTACTTTCAAATCCTACGTTAGGTGGATATTCTAGATTATCTAGTGTTTCTTATTCTCTAAGTGGTAATGAAGATCAAACCTATCAGCTGGAGAATTATGATGATAATCACAACAAGTTAGCAGTAGATATTACAGGTGGTGTTAAGCCATATTTAGGACAAAACGTATTTCTACAGGTTAGTTGCCTTTTTAAGGAAAGTGGTCAAACTATTAATATTTTAGTCCCAATTACTTATGTAGTTTCATCTGATTCAGGTTCAGGCTTGAATCCATTTAGCCCATATTATGTTTATTTTAACCATAATTTTGAACTTATGACTAACAGCTATTCTATGGAAAACTTCAGTATCCCTTTAACTTATAACAATGATTTTCCTAGTTATGCTTTTTTGATTTATTCTAAAAATGAATTGGGAAAATACGAAAGAGTATTAAGTGATAGTGGATTGTTTACAATAAAAATTAAACAAAATGATTCTGAAGAGGGCATTATCATCGATGATATTAATAGTCTCAATCTAGATGAATATGTTAAAAACTCTAATACTAGAGTTTATGTAGAAATAAATCCTTATTATATTCAAAGACATGATACGCAATATTATTTTGCTTATATTCCAATTTATAAAAATTCAACTAATGGTTTATATTATAATGTTTCTATATTTAATGATACTAATTCGTATGATGTTTACACCTATTATAATCTAGATGATGTAAACCAAACATTAATTGATAGATTAGATAACTATGAATATCTTAGTTTATTAACAATACCTGGCATTGTAAGATATCAGTGTGATCAATCTATAGAGGAAGAAGCTTTTGATAGTCAATTATTGTACGAGTTAGTGTTTGATTTGTTACAGCCAGAAGAAGAGTATGTGGATAAAGAAACATTTATTTATACATCTAGATTGACTCAGCACATATCAGAATTTAGGATTACAGATTCAAATATAGTTTCTTTTAAGGGTATTGAATTATTGAAAGGTCTTGAGAAATTAGACTTATCTAATTTTAATCTAACTAATAATGAAAATTGGGTAACTGATATAGAAAGAATTTCTCAAATTACCAATTTAAAATCATTAAATTTAAAAAATACCGGTATTTATGATAGGCAATCAAGTAGCTATGGCTTGCCTACTGGTGATGATACTCAAATTTTACAGGTCTTAAGCAATTTAAATAATTTAGAATATTTAGATTTATCTAATAATAAGATTTATAGTTTTGGTAGTTTAACAAATTTTACTAGTTTGAAGGAAGTTGATGTTTCTAATAACACATTTACATATACTTCAACAGGTATTCTTGGTACTTTATTGGGAGTAATTTTATCTAATATTGCAAATTCTATTTATGGATCTAACGGTTCTAGTAATCAGGCTATTTTTGCAGTGTTAACAGCTAACGGTGTTACTGTAAATAATGGTGGTAGTCAAATAGAATTAAATGAGCATGAAAAAAAGATAATAAGTGCACTCACATCCTTAGAATATCAAGATAAGTTGGAAATTGAACAATCAATTACGGATGCATATATTGGAATTGATACAGAAGCGATAAAAGCTAACTTAACATACCAATATGAGGTTGAATATGATGGTGAGACTAGGACTAAAATTCAATATACATTGAATATCGTTGATTTTTCTCCTATAAGTGATGATTCATTTGCATTTAACATCATATATGATATTAGATATGCTACCTATAGTGATGGTTGGATTGGTGGAGGTTGGAGTGATTACGAAGAAATTGAAGGAACTCCATCAATAACATTTAGTTATTCTTATAATGTTAGTAGATATTAATTGCGAGGTGAGCATCGATGAAAAAATACAAGTTAATAAATCAGTACATTATTTTGTTGATGCTTACATCACTATTGGTTATAAGCCTATCTTTGGCTTGGTATACAGCCAATGAAGAGGTTAGCGCTGATGGTGTAATTGGTAGTGTTGATGGAGCTTATGGGTTAACCATTGAGAATTCAAAAATTTTTAGACAGGATAATGCCGATATTTCGATTGATGAAAATAATAATGTGATTTTAAATAATCCTTATCCTTTAGTTGATGGTATTATTTACGATTTACTTCCAAATGAATATTTTTATTTATCAATTAGTTTTAAAGCTGATAAAATAGAAACGCGCAATATTAAAATTACAATTAAAGATATTATAGGAGATATTTTAACGGATTTTGAAGGTAATAAATATGTAAAGAATGATGGCTTTTATAGTATGTGTGATGTGTTTGAAATTAGTTTAGATAGCATTTGGATTAAACAAACAGACGAACATATAAAACAAGATTTAAATCAGTTGATTCTAAATAATAATCTAACTAATACTGCATTTGATACAAAGTACTTTAACGATAGTAAGGTTTATAATGATACACAAATGTATGTTGAAAGTTTGGATGTATTTGAGTATGCTAACTGGGATTCTATTGGTGTAATGACTGTAACATTTAAAATATTTTTTGATTTTAATTTAGTCACAAATTATGATTCTACAATTCCGATGAGTTCTATCTCTGATAAATATTTCAAATTTGATAGCGTAATAGTTTTAGGGTAGGTGGTATTGTGAAAAAAATATTAATTACTATAACATGTATTATTATGTTATTATGTTCAATAGGATCTATAGTATACGCTTGGTATACAAATGCAACTTCAACGGCATCATTTAGCGTTAAAAGTGCAAATGTAAGTTCTTCATTAATTTTATATAAGGGTATAGATAATAATCATGATGGTTATTTAGAACTTATTGATGGAGTTATGCAATACGAAACCAATGAAGAATGGGAGACCAATCCATCAAATTCTAATGATACCATTTTGCCACTAGATATACAAACTATTTTTCCAACTCAAATTTATACCTTTAAAATAAATATAACTAATCGTGGTGATGTTGATGCTTATGTTAGTTTTCGAATAAATGATGATTTTTTGCAAACAGATATTGCCAAGGCTATTAGTATATGTATCTATAGCGAGAATAATCCTAATTCAAATTATGTTTTATGTGGGGATTTAAAGGAAAATGATAAGCTTTTTGGTGGAACAGCTGATGAAAAGGTTAAACGTCCATCTATAGAAGGTGACATTGTTTATTATCCAGAAAATTATATTGTTAAAATTAAATTTGAAGAATATGAAAGTCTATCGACCAATATTAAAAATAGTTTTAGTATAGAGCAGTATAATGACTTGCAAGGAAATTTTATAGAAAATATTAATATTTTCACTTTAATTTTATCTAGTAATGTAGATAATTAAAAGCCATATAAGATTTTATAGTGAAACCCCTAAGTTTTTCCGATTTTACTTGGTCCAACTTAGGGGTCAATCTATTTTCTCTTATATGGCTTTTTTTAAGATACAAGCGTATCTAAATCAAATTCTTTTACTTTGGAATATAGTTTGATTGGTAGTTCAATGTCATAATAAATACCATACTCTTGATATTCTTTTTTGTAAATAGTAGCCTTTTCTTCCACTAAATTACAAATATTGCCATCTTTATATGGTATTAATAATTTAACATGGATAGTGGAAGGTCCAATTTCTTCATAAATAGCTTGCATAAGTGGCTCGATATTTTGTCTAGTTTTATTAGAAAATTGAATTGATTTCGCTCCATGAACAACCATATGTTGGCTTATGGTTTTATCCCATTTATTTAGTAGATATATTGTTGGTATATCGTAAACTCCTAGCATTTTTAAAACATTATTTACTACCTCTAGTTGAGAGGAAACATAAATGCTTGAAGAATCTAAAACGTGGATTATTAAGTCAGCATTTTTAATTTCTTGTAATGTTTGATAAAATGAATGAATTAAATTATGAGGAAGTTTTGAAACGAAACCAATTGTATCAATTAAAATAAATTCGTGTTTTTTATATATTAGACGTTTATTATAGGTTTGAAGGGTGGCAAATAATTGATCCTTAACATATACATTTTTATTGGTTTCATTGCAGTAATTTAAAAGTGTGTTCATAGTAGATGATTTTCCAGCATTTGTATAGCCAACAAGCGCAACAAGTGGAATATCGTTACTCTTTCTTTTTTGTATTTGCATTTTTTTCATTTCAGATATTTTATTTAATTCTGATCTTAGATGATTAATTTCAGTCATTAAGTGACGTCTATCTAGTTCTAGTTGTGTCTCACCAGCACCTTTACTAGATAATGAACCTGATGCACCACCACTTCGAGATTCTTTTTCTCTTAAATAAGATAATCTAGGAAGAAGATATTGATTTTTGGCTAATTTAATTTCTAATTTTGCTTCTTTGGTGTTAGCTCTCATTTCAAAGATTTTTAAAATTAAAAAGCTTCTATCTATTACATCAACTTTTAAAATATCTTGGTTATTTCTAAGTTGAGAAGGTGTTAATTCATCATTAAATATTATTATATCAGCATCGTAGGCCTTTATAGCAATTATTAATTCCTCTAGTTTGCCTTGACCTATGTATGTTTTACTATTGGGACTGTTAAGGCTTTGGCTTAGCTTAAATACGACTTTATAATCAAGAGTTTCAGCAAGAGCTTTTAACTCGTTTAAAGAATATTCAATATCATATTGATCATTAGAGGTTGAAACACCAACTAATATTGCATTCATAATCATTTCCTCCTTCAATATTATTATTTCATATAAGATGAATTATATCATTTTTTGTAGATAAAATCTATAATAACTTAGTGGCAAGATGTATGCTTTTATTTTGCCAAGCATATACTAAATTATGATTGGAGTGTGAAATAATGGAGTTAAATTCAAGGGCCAAAGAGGTTATGAACTTGGCTAGAGAATATTCAAATAAGTATGGTATATCCACAATGGGTAGTGAATTTCTAATACTTGCTATGTATGAAACAGAAGATAGCCTCTGTCATTTCTTGCTAAATGAATATGAGGTAACTCATGAAGAAATTTTAGAAAAGACTGAAGATATATTTATCTTAAGAAAGAAAGATGGTCAATACAATAAATCATTAGAAAATATTTTGCATCAAGCAAGTCTTTTAGCTATGGATAATATGATATCTGAGGAACATATTTTTATGGCTATACTTATGAATCGGAGTAGTATTGCTTGCATAATATTGCAACATTTAGGTTTAGATATTGATGACCTTATTGATGATGTTAAAGAAATATATGATTTTTCTAGTAATAATACAGAAGAACTAGGTTTTATTCGCAATATTACCAAGCAAGCTAAAAACCATGAACTAGCTACTTTTGTTCAAAGAGATAATTATTTAAATAGAATGGATATAATTATGAATAGAAGGTTCAAAAATAATCCATTACTCATTGGTAATGCAGGTGTTGGTAAAACAGCTTTAGTTGAAGGCTATGCTATGAAACTTGTTAATGAGAATCGTGATTTAACTATTTTATCACTTAATTTAACGGCAATGCTAGCGGGAACAAGATATAGAGGTGATTTTGAGGAACGATTTGATAAGTTTATAAAGGAGATTGCCTGTAAAAAAAATGTGGCAATTTTTATAGATGAAATCCACGTAATTATGGGAGCAGCAACCACTGAGGGCAATTTGGATGTTGCCAATATGCTTAAACCGTTTTTAGCTAGAAATGATATTAAGGTTATTGGAGCTACGACCCTAGATGAGTATCATAAGACTATTGAAAACGATAAGGCCTTACAAAGAAGATTTCAACCAATTTTTATTAGTGAGCCTACAATTGAACAAACTAAGGAAATTATGCTAAAAATAAAACCAGACTATGAGAAATTTCACAATGTTAAAATTTCTGATGAAAATCTTTTATATCTAATTATGCAATCAGATAAAAAAATAATTAGAAAATTTAGACCTGATAAATGTATAGATATTTTAGATGATGTTATGAGCTATACGCACATAAATGGTTTACAAGAGGTTAGTATAGAAGATATTGATAAGGCTATAGATGGCTGTATAGGTGGTAGCCATAATAGTGATAAGGATTTGCATTTTAAAGTTCTTAATGAATATCTATGGCTATATAAAATGGATTTATTAAATGAAAGCCCTCTTTTAAAATTATCTTTTAGTGGTGATAGCTTAGGTTTATATAATTTAAAAAATGATTTAATGAATATGTTTAATATGGGCTTAGAAAATGTGCTAGAGCTTGATTTAAGTGGTTATAAGGAGTCAGTTATGCTTACAAGCTTAATTGGTGCTCCACCTGGATATGTTGGCTATGAGGATGAGGGTGTTTTATCTAGGCATATTTTACAATATCCTATGACTTTATTAATTTTTAAGAACTTTGATAAAGCCTGTGGTAGTATTAAATCTTTTATATTAAATATGATTTATAAGGGTGATTTTATAGATCAAAAGGGTAGAAATGTCAGTTTAAAAAATACTATTATCATCATAGAAGGATTATCTAATAAAAATCCAATAGGATTTTCTACCTCTATTAAGGAGGATAATTTGTTTGATGAATATATATTAAGCGATAAGACCCCAAGTAATTTAAATGAGCAATATCAAAATGCTTTAAAGAAGTTATCCTATGAAGTTTCCTTTGATTTTGATATCAATTATGAGAATAAAAAGAAGGTTAATGCCTATTTATATAAGCTTTTAGGTGACAAGAAAAGTGGAAGTTTTAAGATAAAAAAGGAAGAAATATTAAGTAAAGACTGTTGAAATTTCAACAGTTTCAGCTTGTTGACAAACTAGTCAACAAGCTTTTTTATATCAGTTATATAAAAATCGACACGTAGGTAAAGTCAAAAAAGTTATTCTCGATTTGTCTAAAGCGTGGTTTTTAATAATAATTATAAAAGGACAAAGGGGCTGTAAAAAAACCTAGGTTTTGAAAAAAACAAATTTAGGACTTTTATA
>ERZ1643246.3499-NODE-3499-length-13403-cov-4.952727_pt1 | contig 13403 bp, 11 predicted proteins | sample MGYA00579265_ERZ1643246 | MGnify/ENA primary metagenome ERZ1643246 (study PRJEB29033, sample SAMEA4952261) | chicken gut metagenome | biome: Broiler Chicken; feature: Gastrointestinal Tract; material: Caecum | place: Ireland | collected 2018 | study: Broiler... | reverse complement strand
AAGGAGATTGAAGTTGGGAGCGGTGGAAATGATTTTGACATTGCGGACAAAATCACTGCCTCTAACTTCCGTCAGAATAAGACCGGAGAAAAGACGCACGAGATTGAATCCAAACCGGAGGTCAGCCTGCCAACACCCAACGAGGTCTTTATGGACGAAGCCGTAAAAAAGAAATTGTCCGAGATCATCGACGAGATCAATGCAGCGTATAACAAGAGCTTTGATCTTGATGTTGCTACCAAGTCCGCGTTACAAATGAGGGATATTCTGCTGAAGAATGGACATCTGCGGGATAGTGCACGGAATAATTCGCTGAAAGATTTCCGCTTCGCCTATTTTGACGCCGTACAGGATGCCCTGATTGCCGGGTATGAGCAGAATCAGGACTTCTTTGCGCTTCTGCTTGATAACGACGAGAAGAAGCGGGAACTGATGCAAGTTTTCTTAGAGGATATTTATAAGAAACTAAGAGGGTCTTAAAAGAAGATATGGTACATATAAATGTATGATAATATTATTAGATTAAATGGAGGCAATGTAAATGATGGATTATTCGTCTATATGCTACAAAAACAACTTTCTTAATCAAGTTATTGTCCGAGTTGATTTTTTTCAATTTATTCAGACTAATATGGTGTTTGATGAGATTATTGAAAAGGAAATACTGAAAATATTTCCTCGCCGTGGAAAAGATCAAATTATTCGTTTTAATTCTATTAATGTAGTCTTAGATCCGAAAAATAACAACTTACAAAATGCTAATAATGAAATTGCCGAGGGAATTCAGAGGGAGTATTTTACTAATGACGGCGGTAATAAGTTAATTCTAAGCAACAAGTTTATCATATTCGAAATCAATAATTATGTCCGATTTGAAGTGCACAGGCAATGGTTTCAGACGATAATGCTTGCACTTTTTCAGAAAAATAGGATATCTGCGACTCGAACTGGCATTCGCTATATTAATATTTTTGATACATCCAGAATCAAACTACAGAAAAAATTTTTCACTTCGGAAGTTGCTTCTTCTTTGCATATAAACCTTGTAGAAGAAGATATGCCACGTTTAATAAGGTCAATGCATATGGCTGAATATCGTATTGATGAAATGACTATGAATTTTAGATACGGCATGTATAATCCGGAATATCCAAATTATCTGAAGAAAAATGATTTTGTGTTGGATTTTGATTTCTTTTCAAATGAGATTATTGATTCATCTGATGTAATCCTTCAATTGTTGAATAAAGGACATGACGAAATACAATCTCTGTTTGAACAATCTATTACAGATTCTCTGCGTGAGGTGATGGCCTTTGAACAAGTATCTTGAAAGTATTGAATCAATGGAACAGGTAGGAACTGATCATTATAGCCAAAACACACCAAATAGCTCGGTATTGTTAGAGGCAAGTTTAGATGCTCCATCTACAACTTCTACAGAATTTCCTATATACGAAAATAGTACTCAAAGCTTGGACTCATATGAAGCACCAAAAAAAGTAATTGTACGAATATATAGATTGAGGAAGTGAATAAATGGCAACGATATCAAAAGCTAAAACAAGTCAATTGACGGATTCTATTTGCCAAGGTGATATTTTTCGTAATGTAAAGTATAACTACATTGATTGTGAAGATGATAATGGTGTAAATGTTATTGAATATGAATTTCCTTTGGCGGTTATTATTAGTCAAGCATGTGATGTAATTGCGATGGAAAGTATAGTGAATAACAAGAAAGGAAAGCCCGCAAAATTTATGCCATCAATATTAATGTGTCCAATTTATGCGCATGATGCAGCTAAATCGGGACAACATATTAAAGACGTTTTTCAACAACTATCATTAGTTTTTGAAGGCGAGAATACCTATCAAGGTGATGATTATAAGGTTTCGCAAAGAGACTGGCACTATAGAATTCATGCTTTAACCGTTGAATTAAATAAAAAAAAGGTAATAGAAAATGCAATCATTGATTTCAAACATTATTTTACGGTTCCTATAACATATCTTATTAACCACAAAAATAATCGAATTCTTCATTTAGATGATTTGTTTGCGGAACAAATTACTCTTAAATTTTCTACATACTTAGCGAGAGTAGCGATTCCGTAATTGTGTTAAAGTCAAGAAAAATATCGCAGATAAACTAGATTATTACAAAAGTCATTTGAGTGAAAAAAGTCAAAATTGTGTCAATCAAAGAATTTAAGCAAAAATTATAAATCCAAATACGAACAGCAAAAAGGAAGTTCTGTTAAAGAACTTCCTTTTCTGTTCTATAAAAAATTACAGTAACCTTTCTACGCAGATTTATAAAGTTATTGTTTGTATTTTGTATTGAAAATGGCGGCTTTGATGCGATAATTATTTTCGGTTTCCTTTTTGAACGCACTCTTTGCAACGGCTGATAAAGGTATAGCGAAGTTCGTGAACGTGCCTTTCCGGGAATACCCTTTTGATGGTGTCCGACAACGTCTTGCTGGAAGCCGTTTTTGCTTTTTCAAAATCGATCATATCCCAGACTTTGCGCAACATAGGCGAAACGGGGATACGTCTTCGTATTGTCGCATAGCCTTTTCTGGTTTTTTCCGTCTCGCACGTTATAAAGGTGTAGTTGTTTTCGTTCTCAATTTTCATCGAAGCAAGCTCACCCAGACGCATTCCTGTATATAGCAGCACCAACAACGAATGTATGCCGTATAAGTGCGGATTGTTCTTGCAAAATTCGATGAGCTGTTTTTCTTCCGCTTTTGACAGCGGGGAGCCTTTCTTGACTTCATAATGAGGCAATTTGATTTTTGTCATCGGATTTTTGAAATCATAGTCTTCCACAGCAAGCGCAAACACAGCACCGAGAAGCTGCTTGATTTTCTGGGCCGTCCGGTTTTTCCCCTGCCCTACAACGCGAAACAAGTATTCTTGAATTTCTTTACGGCTAACTTGATCCACATGCTTTTCTCCGAAGTTGGGGATCAATTCTGTTTTGATCAAACTTTCGTAGCTTTTATATGTGCCCTCTTTGAGCGTAGGTTTTTTTTCAGAAAGCCATTGAATAAGATAATCTTTCATAAGCGGTTTTTTAGAAGGCTTATGAACCGTTTGTTCCATCAGTGCTGCAAAAAACTTGTTTTTCATCATTTCAAAGTCTTTTGATGCAACCTCAATGTTGTATCCATCACGACGAAATCGGGCTTGATATACACCGTTATGATAACGGTATCGAACGATGTTATTATTATAGATAAAAAGTTTTTTCGTGTCATCCGTCATTTGTGAAAGCTCCTTATTAGTAAAAGTAAATGTGCCGCGTTCCGATAATTTATTTCCGTCCGTCACTTTGCGATGAACAGTCTTAGTGGACGCAGCTTTGGCTAAAAGAGAAGCAAGTTCATTTTGCTCCTCTTCTGGGGCATATTGCACCAACCCCATAAGTTTCTGTATCTCCTTATAGGTCATTTTATTAAATTAAATGATTTTTTCCGGCACAATAAGTGTACTACATTTGGTTGGAAAATAATAGCGCATTCCCCTACCCAAAACCGCAACTCGTATGGAAGAAACCGCTCATTTTGCAACTTTTTTGGGATAAACCGTAACCTTTCATCCGACAACCTCCTTACTTTTTTACCTTTTGGCAACGACAACACAGCGGATTTGCTCGCGCTGTCAAGGATAAGGAAGGTCAGTCTGTTCACTGTTTCACATCTTACGCGCGGAAAATATTGTGTTTACGTTAAAACCATCTTACCTCGTTCGTGAGATAAGATGGTCTTTTGTTTTATGTAATATTTTCCAGTCCTTGACGGCGCAGGCAAAAATCCGCTATAACAACCCCACCCAAAGAAAACCTCTTAACTTATATTAGTGTGCGTATTGTATTAGATTTTTTATTGTACTTTTCTTCCCATTTCTTAATTTTAAGTTCAAATAACTTTTGGTTTTCTGTTGTATGGAAAGAAAAACAGGATAACAGAGCCAATTTGTATTCTATGTTGTTTACGTCATTACATACAAGGATATAATGTCCATTCTTTTCGCAATACAGTTTTTTAGAAAATCTGACGGACAAGGAATATCTTTGATATATCTGTCTACCCGACTTCCTTGTCGAAGCTTTTTTAGTTTGATTGCCGCAATAAATCTTTGCGATAGTTTGTTATTTGCTATCATTTCTACCCTTGAATTAATATTTGATATTAAATCAAAAAATTTTGCTTCTATTTTTATATCGATTATTTCTTCAAATAAAAAATATAGCTCTTGCAAGTAGTTTTTCAAATCATATTTAAAAGGAATAATTAATAGAGAATCTGAAGTATATTTATGCTTAGGCGCATTTTTAAAAATGCAGTTAACTTGCTCGATATAGTATTGAGTAAAGTATTCTTGATTTGGTTTAATACAAATTTTTTCTTCCTCATCAATTATTCCCCCTGCTATGCTTTTGCGACTCAAATAGATCTCATATGGTTTAAGTTGTAGTTCTTCTAAATATAAGTTATATGGAATATTAGAACCTGGGGAAATTTTTTTTAGAACTATATTTTCTAAAGCGAAGTCGTTAAAAAGAATATTTGATAAAAGAGAGATTGTAGCCGTTAAAATCTTTTTATCTGTTTCATCATATTGCCTTTCATTAGTACTCATACTATCTCCTTTTTGTACTGTTTATTGATAATAGTATATCATTTTATTTCTAATACTGCAAGATTTTGCCGTGTCTGTTTTTGTCGAACAAATGAAAACCTTGTCGAAACCACAACAAAACTTCTATTTTATTAGATATAAACCACTTTATAAAAATATATTCCCTCAGCTACAATAAAACTGATAGCTTAATAACAAGCGGACTGGTATTAACTGTTGTGAGGTTTATTATGAATCTTGTGGTTAAAAGAATCAACGATTTACGAACAAAAAGTGGTTTAAGTCAAAATGAATTTGCTCGATTGATCGGGGTAAGTGCAAATACGGTTTATCATTGGAATAAAACTGATGCTATGCCCTCTTTAGCGAATATTGAGCGAATCTGCGATGTGTTTAAGATTTCTTATAAGCAGTTTTTCCATGGAATTGGCAGCACTGATTTGCAGTCAGAAGCGATGAATTTTCTATTAGATTGGCGTGCTTTATCCGATAAAGAAAAAGAAGCTATTCAAAAAGTAATAGAAGCTTTTAAGGCGATTCGATGAGGTATAAAATGATTGATGTTATTAAACGAATAAAAGAACTGATGGAAAAAAGAGGTTGGACTTGTTATGAGTTATCTGCGCAAACCGGAATATCAACAAATGCTATTTATGATTGGTTCAAAATAGGAGCAGAACCTTCCCTTAGTAATATTGTTAAAATTTGTGAAGCTATGGGAATTTCCTTAGAATTATTCTTTTGCGGAGAAACCGCCTATCAATTAACTGATGATGAAAATAAGATTTTACAAGAATGGCTTTCTCTATCTGATTTAGAAAAGAAGGCTGTTCATGAATTAATCGAATACTTTCATATATTGAAATCCGAAAGATAATAAGAAGGCTATCCAAGAAATGCGGATAGCCTTCTTTCAATATTGTTTACTTTTATTTAGCTTTAATTCATAATTTGTAGAAGTAAGGTTGTAAAAGTCACATTATTTGTACAACTTACTATTTACAAATCTTATCAGATATGTTATAATTAAAATGTATTATCATAAAATCGGAGATCACTATGCCGGTTGAGAAAGGACAACGGTTAAAGTTATTAAAAATATGGGAGATTCTTCGCCAGGAAACAGACGAGGCTCACCCTATGAGTTCGGTCGAACTGCTCGAAAGCCTGGAAGCAATCGACATAAAATGCGACCGCAGAACACTCTATGCTGACATTCAGGCTTTAAATGAAAGCGGCTATAAAATCAACTGCAACCGCCGCAAGACCAACGAATACTTTGTAGAGCACCGTGAGTTTAGTATGGCGGAAATACAAATTCTAATGGACGCCGTACAGGCTGCGTCATTTATTACTGACGATAAGACAAAATTGCTTGTCGATAAAATTGCAGAGCTTGCGGGCAGCCGCAAAGCAGAGGCAATCAAGAAAAACATTGTGGCTTTTAATACGGTCAAAAGCCATAACGAAGATATTTTCGGAACAGTTGCAACCATTACGCAGGCATTGGAACAAGGCAAGAAAATAGAATTTATGTATTTTGATTACGATATATCCAAACGAAGGATATACCGAAAAGAAAATAAGGTTTATAAAGTCAATCCTGTTGCGACCATCTTTTCGGACGATAAATACTATCTGCTCTGTTATGATGATAAGCACGGCAATTCTTCGCACTACCGCATTGACCGGATGGCAGAGGTGAAAGTCTCGGCTGAAAATATTACACCGTCAAAACTTTCGGAACTTTGCTCTATTCAAAAGCATAAAAAGCAGCTGTTTGGAATGTTCACCGGCGAAGAATGTACCGTTACTTTCGAAGCGGACAATTCTCTTATCGATACCGTGTTAGATAAATTCGGCTTTGATACGCGGTTAATTACCCGCGGGGATAATTCTTTCCGTTTTTCTGCAACTGTGCAATTAAGTCCTGTCTTTCTTGGCTGGTGTTGTTCTTTTGGGGACAAGTTGAGAGTAGTTGAACCTTACGCAGTAATTGATTTGCTGAATTCATTTATAATGAAAGTTGAAGGACAATATCAGGCGTAATTAAAGATATGTTGTTATTTTTTAGGAATATTTATGTGGTGTGCAAATTGTAATAGAACTTCTTATTCTGATATTTGTGAAATATGTGGAGGAAAAACACAACAAGATACGCCAATAGAGCTTTTTTGGTGTGATTCTTGTCGTGTTCCAATTATAGTTGAGGCTTCTGATCTGGGCACACATTTTTGTCCAAATTGTGGCAAACAAATTCAGTATTTGGCCAAAGATTTACGACCTGTTTTTCCTGAAGAACGGTTATTATTGGAAATCATACAAGGCAAACCTTTTGCGCATGAACAATCCTCCGTTTGGGCTTCTGGTAGTAGGTATTATATTGATGGTAAAGTTTCTAATTTATCTATTGATCTTTTAAAAAAGCTTGATGCAAATAAAATTTCTGCAGAATTAGAAAAATACCATCAAAAAAACACTTATGATTTTTTTAATCATATTATCGGATTATTTGTACATTGTAATAAAGAAAGATTAAACTCAATAAAACAAGAAGCAGAAAATTTTGTGCGTGAACAAGTGTCGCTGTTCCCAAATCATAAACCCGTTATTTCTTTTTCTGGAGGAAAAGATTCCACAGTCGTAACAGATATAGTTATACGTGCATTAAGCAATCCAAGTATAGTACAAATATTTGGAGATACAACTTTAGAATTTCCAATTACATATGAATATGTAGCTCGTCATAGAAAACAAAATCCTCTTGCAATTATTAAAACAGCAAAAAATAAAGAGCAAGAATTTTATGATGTCTGCGATGAAATTGGTCCGCCTGCGAGAATGATGCGTTGGTGCTGTACAATGTTCAAAACAGGGCCTATAACTAGGGTTTTAAATTCATTATTTAAGGATTCAAATATCTTAACATTTTATGGAATACGTAAACATGAATCCGTAAGTAGAAGTAAATACGATCGCGTTGCTAACGGAGCAAATGTAAAAATTCAAAAACAAACCGTAGCTGCCCCTATCTTTTATTGGACAGATATTGAAGTATGGCTTTATATTCTTGGTGAAGGTATTGATTTTAATGATGCCTATCGCTTGGGGTATGACCGAGTCGGATGTTGGTGTTGCCCTAATAATACATTAAGATCTCAATTATTGGCTCAGGTATATATGCCTGAACAGTCAAAGAAATGGAGAGATTACCTTATAAATTTTGCTAAACGAATTGGTAAACCAGATCCTGAGGTTTATGTTGATGATGGTAATTGGAAAGCTCGTCAAGGAGGAAATGGTCTTGCGGCAGCGGAAGATGTAAAAATTCGCTATACAAATTGTACGGCTGAAGAGCATGCAAAAATATATAAATTAAATAAGCCTGTTAACGATGAATTCTTGAACCTTTTTGTTCCATTTGGGAAGGTTAGTAAAGAATTAGGTCGTAAATTGTTGCATGAAGTTATGGTATTAGATATTCATACAAATGTTCCCATTTTATCTATTCAGCCATTTAATCAGGATGGATATGATTATGCGGTAAAAATTAGGACAATGAATGTTGCAGACCATGATTCTTTACAACGCATGGCTTCTTATCAAGTGCGTAAATATAATGCATGCCGAAAGTGCTTAAAGTGTGAATCTGTTTGTCCATTTGGGGCAATTACAATTACGCAAGGCTCTTATAAGATAAATGAAAACATTTGTCGTCATTGTAAAAAGTGTGTGTCAGCTAAATATCTCGATGGCGGCTGCTTAATGGATAGATTTTTAAAATCAAAAGAGGATTGATGTGAAGATTAGAGCGCATGAAACCTTCTGTATTAGAAAAGGCTGGCTACATAAAGGGATAAAAAATATATATTCCAATCCGAGATTATTTACAAATAAAGATATTAACCCTTGCGATATATTGGGAATTGGCACCAATATGGTAAAATCATTAAGATATTGGATGAATACCGTTGGAGTTATGGACGAAGTCATAGAAGGAAGCCAGCGCCTGCAGCAGCCATCTCGTTTAGGCAAAATTATCAACCAATATGATCGATACTATGAAGAAGATGGTACAAATTGGATAATACATTATCTACTTGCAAAAAATGAAGAACAAGCTACCGCCTGGTATTGGTTTTTTAATATCTTTAAATCAAATACATTTGATAAAGACTTATTTGTTAAAGAGTTGGGCGAATTCCTTCATACTGAATATTCTTATGATTGTTCAGAAAAAATGTTGAGTGATGAATTTAATTGCTTGATAAATACATATTGTTCAAAGGGTAAATCGTCAACGCCAGAAGATATGAATGAATGTCCGTTGGTTGATTTACATTTGATTGAATTAACTGACAATCGCGATTATAAAAAATGTATTCCAGATAAAGACTCTATTCATCCCTTGATAATTTTGGCTGTAATTGAAGATCAAACGAGTAAAGACGAAATCTTGATTTCTGATTTATTAAATAAACCATGCAACATCGGTAAAATTTTTAATTTGGATCGTGCTACCTGTTTCTACTATTTAGAGCAACTACAAAAAACGGGTAATCTGGAAGTTATACGAACGGCCGGACTTGATGTTGTCAAATTGAAACATAGGGAAGATTTTTACAATACAATTCAACGATATTATAGAGCAATAAATGGAGTTGCTGAGCAATGAGCGTTTTGAATAAAATTATAATGCCAATCGAAGGGTTTCAATACTCGGTAAATATTGTATATGATATTTACGACGAAAAAAAAATAAAAAGTTATATCCCTTCTACTGGTTCATTACAAATTATAGAAGATATACTTGCAAGTACAGATAATAAATCCACAGATCGAGCAAGAATCTTAACTGGCTCATATGGGAAAGGGAAATCCCATTTGATTTTATATATTTTGGCCTTACTTTCAGGACAAAAGTCGTCTTTGTTTTCAACTGCTATAGAGAAGGCATCCAAGGAAAATCCAAATCTTGCAGAAAATATAAAAGCGTATTTATCTTCGGGGAAAAAACTTCTTCCCGTAATTGTAAATGCAACAAGTTTAAATATAAAAGCAACATTTTTGCAAAGCTTGGATTCTGCATTAAAGCAAGCCGGTTTATCAAAGATCATGCCAACCACTTTCTTTGATGCAGCAATTGAAAAAATTCTGTCTTGGAAAGAAAAATTTCCTAATACTTATACGGCTTTTGAAAAAACTATTGGAAGGAGTGGCGATTCTTTTATAAATTCGTTACAAAATTATGATCAGGGCTGCTATGATTTATTTGTAAAAATTTATCCATCGCTCACTTCAGGAAGTGAATTTAATCCTTTAATTGGCTCGGATATAATTGCTATTTATGAAAGTGTAATTAACGAGATTAAATCTTTAGGCTATAATGGAATTTTTGTTGTATATGATGAGTTTGGAAAATTTCTTGAAGGCAGTGTAGATAAGTCCTCTGCGATGGATATTAAGTTGATTCAAGATTTTGCGGAAAAATGCAATCGAAGTGGAGCTAATCAACTTCATATTATGCTAATTTCGCACAAAAGCATTGAGAACTATATCGGTAAATTACCAAAAAATAAGGTGGATGCATGGAAAGCAGTCTCTAATCGTTTTAAGTCCATATCTATTAGCAATGACGAGGCTGAAATCTATGATATGGTTGCAACTGTTTTGAATCGAAACGAAGAACTATTCATGGGATTTGTAAAGCTACACCAAAATAGATTTAATGCTTTGAATCAACTTACACTGAAAGATTCCGTTTTCAAGTCAATAAAATTAGCTCGTCCAGAAAGTATAGTATATCGATGCTATCCTTTGCATCCGTATTCCCTACTTCTTTTGCCGCGAATTTCTGAATTGGTTGCACAAAACGAAAGAACTATATTTACTTTTCTTTCTTCAATGGAGCGGTACTCTGTTCCATACTTTTTGCGTACTGATGAATCAGAGTTTCCTATTATTGAGCCGGATTATATTTATGATTATTTCGAGAAACTTTTTAAAGGAGAACCTTACGGGAGTAATATAAAGAAGCAATGGCAAGTTACAACTGCTGCATTAGCTAAATTAAAAGAGTATGACAATGAGCTTGCTGAAAAGATAATTAAAACAATCGCCCTTATATATTGTGTAAATGATTTTGAAGTCGTCCCTCCTAGTTGGGATTTGATTTGTGATATTTATTCTGTAAATTATAGTTGGGCAGAAATTGAAGCGGCTAAAGAAATCTTGAAAAAGGCGCATCTACTTATTGAGTTATTGTATAGACCATATGTGCGAATCAGTGAGGGAAGCCGGCATGATGTCCTTGAACTTATTCAGCAAGAGGTCTATAAATTAGGGAAAACAGTTAAAGCATCCGACGTTTTCAATGCTTATTCTAATGTAAGCTATTTATATCCAGTTCAATATAATGATGAAAATGAAATCGTTCGCTATTTTGATTTCCGCTTTATTGAAGTTGATGAATTATCAAATATTGCTCCGTCGGGGTTATCATTGCAGACAAACGCAGACGGAGTGGTATATGCTATTCTTGTTCAAACGGAAGACGAATTATTAAGAGCCACTGATGTGATAAGCAACATCCATAATCGTCGCGCTGTATTTATCGTGCCCAAAATATGCTTTGATTGCAAACCGATTGTGGAAAGTTATCAGGCAATTTTAAATCTTAAAAATATCTATGTCGATAAAGAAGTCGAATTGCTCGAAGAGCTAAATTATATTTTAGAGGATAGGCAGAGTGTTCTTGATTCGTATATTGTAAATACGTTCTTTCGCTTTGATAGAAGAAATAGTTACGTTTATTATGATGGGCATGTACAAGATATTTCACGTAAAGCACAATTTTCACAGCTGCTTTCCGCTATCATGTCTAACATATATGATAAAACTCCTAAAATCGTAAATGACTTGATAAACAAAAATCAAATTAGTTCAACCATCAAAAGCGCAAGGAATAAAATCTTATCAGCATTATTATATGGTTCTTATAAAAAAAATCTCGGATTGGCTGGAAATGGACCTGAATTGAATATCCTGAGAAGTACGTTGATTATTCCTGGAGTTTTTATTAACGACGAGGATTCGCGTATAAAACTAGATTGTGTTGATCCTAGAGTGAAAGATATTCTTTCTGAAATTAAGAAGTATATTATTCAATCCACCCTTACACGAGGGCATAGTTTTGCGGAACTTTATGATATTTTGATTTCCCCCTACTATGGATATGGTTTAAAAAGAGGTATCATTCCCATTTATTTGGCTGTTGTATTTGCACAATACAGAGATCATATTACTATTATACGTCATGACCGCGAACTGCCGTTGTCTGCAGCGGTTTTATGTGATATTGATTATTCTCCTGCTGACTATTCGATTGTTCTTGAGGAATGGGATGATAAAAAAGAAATCTATATAGCAAATTTGGAAGATATTTTCTCTGAGTTTGTTAATATCTCAGATAAGTCAAATGGGTCATTTGTCTATATTGTAAAGGCGATGCGCAGATGGTATTTGCAGCTTCCTAAATATGCAGTTATTACAAAAAATGTATGTTTAGGAGATGGAACAATGCGGCCACTTGATAAGTCCTCTATTAAATTTAGAAATATGTTAAGTAGCCCCGAGCTTAATTCACATGAGTTTCTTTTCGATCAATTGCCTAAAATATTTGAATGCAATGATTATGATTTGGTAATCAAATGTTTACGTCATTCCTATCAATCTATCAATGAAACATATAAGAATGTGCATCTGAAACTAATTGCTGAATTGAAAACATTATTTGGTGTATCAAACACCGATAGTTTATCTTCTGCTTTAGCCAATTTTTATGATGATTTAAAGGCAACAACTAAAGAGCATTTATTTAGCGGGAAAGCTAGTATGTTTTTAGATATTGCTAAATGTCCAAATCATGATGAATATAAGCTAATTGAAATGATAGCACGAGCGATTTTTAATTTGCGTATGAGTGATTTTACTGACGAAATTATGAGTTGTTATGTGCATGATTTAAAAGTAGTAGTTGATGAGATTAAATCGTATGATGAAAAATTAGCTAATTCTAGAAAATCATCAAATGGTTACAAAATCATTTTTACTGATGAAAATGGGATTGAAGTAACAAGACAATTTGATGCAACTGAATATACCGATCGGGGACAGCTTTTATATAACGATATAACAACAGCCCTCGATGAATTTGGTGGTGCAGTTTCTAGCGATGAAAAAAGACAAATTTTATTTAGGATTTTAAAAGAGTTGGTATGATAAACGGATATTTTGATAATGCCGCAACAACCTATCGAAAGCCGGAAGGTATGTATGCATTTATTTCGGAATATATGACATCATACGGAGCAAACGTTGGCCGTGGTGAATATAGTACAGCTATGACTAGCAGGAAACTTATTTCTGACACAAGAAACAAATTACTTGCGTTAATGAATGCACCGGAAAATGATGTAACTGTATTTACGCCTTCTGCGACAATAGCGTTAAATATGCTAATCTTTGGCCTTAATTTGGCGAAGAATGATGTAATCTACATTTCCCCTTTCGAACATAATGCTGTATTGAGGCCTTTATATTTTTTGCAAGAATCAAAAAACATATCGATCAAATTTATGCCAATGCTCAAAGAAGATAAATATAAATTTGACTTATATGAACTTGAGCAATGTATAAAAAAAGATCGTCCTAAAGCAATCATATTTTCACATGTCGGAAATGTTCTTGGA
>ERZ1643246.3497-NODE-3497-length-13413-cov-7.097844_pt1 | contig 13413 bp, 13 predicted proteins | sample MGYA00579265_ERZ1643246 | MGnify/ENA primary metagenome ERZ1643246 (study PRJEB29033, sample SAMEA4952261) | chicken gut metagenome | biome: Broiler Chicken; feature: Gastrointestinal Tract; material: Caecum | place: Ireland | collected 2018 | study: Broiler... | reverse complement strand
TTACCATATTGTCGAACAGGAACAATTTCAATCCACGTTCCCGCGTGGGGAACGACCCCCGTCCGGGGCGGTTGTGGCGGGTAGATAGGATTTCAATCCACGTTCCCGCGTGGGGAACGACAGCAATTATTTCTAAAATATTCTTTTATATTTTAGGAATAATCACTAAAATACTACTTTGTAATTATCTTTTATCTTTCTTTTTCTAGAGTTTCTATTACTCCTTTTTCATATTTGTGCACATTTTCAGGTGCGAACCTCTCAGCTAATTTATGTATACTTGCTATTCGCACATTGACTACAAGATTAAAGTTTGATCTACATCCATTCCCTTATCTACGCCTAAATGTTCAACTTTCGTCTGGTATTTGTCTCCTAAATAATAGAATCTCAGACTATCGACTTCTTCGTCTATTATTTCTGATAAACTTGCTTTTAGCTTGATACACTGTGCATTATCCAATATACATTCAAACACAGAATTCTGTACTCTTCTTCCAAAATTAGTACATTGCTTAGCTACTTTTCTAAGTCTTTTTTGGCCAGCTGCAGTCTCTGTATTAACATCATAAGTTATTAAAACAAGCATCCTTTCACCTCACTTCCACAAGAAAACCGGGTACCCATCCAAATCACCTCTTAAGTATCTTGCTAAAAGCATAGCCTGTACATAAGGAACCATTCCCCATTCTATTTTTTCTTTCAAATATGGGTGTGTGATGATTTCTTTTTTCTTATTCTGCCATTCTGTTATTACCTTTTTCCTAAGATCATCATTCATCAAAACAGCACCATTTTCTTTTTTTGAAAAGCCTTTGCTGTTAACGATTTTCCTGTTGATTAAAGTAAGAACAAATCGATCTGCCAAAATTGCCCTGAGTTCTTCTATCAGATCTAATGATAAAGAAACTCTTCCTGGGCGTTCCGTATGCAGATATCCGACATATGGATCTAATCCCACACTTTCCAAAGCTGAAGTAATACTATTTGTTAATAGTGTATATATAAAGGATAACAGTGCATTTGTATTATCCAGCGGTGGCCTTTTATTTCTTCCATGGAAACAGAAGTCCTTTTTTTGTTGAAGAATAAGCTGATCAAATATACTAAAATAAATACTTGCTGCCTCTCCTTCATAACCTCTTAATTGTTCTTTTGATTGACAGTTCTGGACATTTTTTAAGGACTCTTTTAAAAATACGGATGCTTTTTTTACCCGATCTGTATCAATCTGTAGAGCATGATCTCTTACTGCTCTTTCTAATACCCATCTGGCATTATATATCTTTCCAAGGATACAAGTTTTTGCAATTTCAAGACTGATTTGTGCATTTTTTGCGCTGGCATACTGCTGCTCTCGCAAAATCACGTTCCCTTTTACACGTCCAGAAACTCGTGCTAAAAATTTCCCTTGCGGAGTGAGATAACATAAGGAGATATTTTTTTCTGCACATGCTCCCATCAAAGCGGGACTTGTCCCACGATATCCGAAAGAAACGATTCCTTCCAAATTGTGAAGCGGTACTCTGCCCTTTTCTTCTTTGCCTTCCAGAACAACTACGTTTTCTCCATCCAGAGACAGATAACTGTTTTCAGAAGTAACGTACAATGTATTCAGCAACTTTTTCATTGATCTTCCTCCTTCAGATTCTGCTCTATATATGCTTTTACAGAAACTGTTTTTCCCAGTTTTGGAAGACAGATTTCTTTAAGAGAACAAGCATTGCATGCTTTGCTGTATCGGACTTTTGGTGTATATTGTCTTGCATAGTATTCATGCATCTCTTGAAACATACGAATTACTTCATCTCGCAAATCTTCTGTCATTATTACTGTTTCACGCCTTCTCGTCTCCCCATAAAAGATAGCTCCTTCTGGAATTTCCGTACAAAACATTTCTTCCAGACACATGGTTTGCGCCGCAAGCTGCAGTTTGTCTTCTTCCGATAATTTTGGTTTTCCTTTTTTGTACTCTACAGGGTATACCGTATATAACCCCCGATGTCTATGAAGCCTTATCCCTTCTTCGCTTTTATGGAACTCTACCAAATCACATTCGCCACTGATTCCCAGCTTTCTTGATACAACTGGAAGTGCCCTTGCAATGATTATATCCTTTCTTTTCTCCTTCAGGGAAGGATCATGCACTTTTTTATGCATCAATTCCCCTGTAACTGTATGTGCATTTTCCTCCCACTGCTGTTCAATATGAATTAAGGCCCATTGTCTTCTACAAAACTTAAAATGCTGAATACCTGAAATCATCAGATAATCATCTTCTGCATATTCCATCAAATCATCCTTTTCACTTCTACTGATTCTGGAATTGTATCATAATGTATGTCTACAGTGTAGTCGTTGTATTTTCTCGGATACTCCACATCTTCTTTTTTCTTTACTTCTACTGCATCAAAAAGCTTATATGCCGGACAATCGCCCAGTTCCTTACTATGTTTGAAAACAATCAGTTCACGTACGGACATTTTACCTCTTGCAGCAGAATGGTCGAGTTCAAACATGTTTATAATAGCTTCCCATAACAATTCCAGATCTTCTTCTGAAAATCCAGTAACTCTGCGGGCAAGATTGGCTGACACATATCCTTCTACCCGGTATAAACCATAAGGGACAATACTTTTTCTTCCCATTTCTGTACTTTTGTTTTCCGCATCTTTTTCTGTTGTGATTGCAACTCTTGTAATCGTCACTTCCTGGCTAATAACTGGATCGATGCTTCTTGCAAATCCAAGCTGTACCGGTCCTCTTACCTGTCCACAATTTAATGAAGCCTTCACAAAAGTCGTCATAACAGCTCCAAAGGTACGAATATCATAGAAATTTTGGCACATATAATCTCTTAATTTTACATCTGCGTCCGGATCGCTTTTCTTTAATTTTTTCAAGGCATCCGTTACCTTCTTTTCATCTGTCTCTTTAATTCCAAGGCTTTCGCATGCTTTTCGATCACTTCGGTTTAAAGGTACATCTTCTTTGATATAAATCTGATATCCCGGCGCATCTTCTTTTACAGTTTCGATATAATTTCTGATCTTACGCTTCAGACATACATCCGTTACAAGTCCAAGACCACTCTCCGGATCGATTCTTGGCATGTTCCCTGCATCTGGGTCGCCATTTGGATTGCCGTTTTCCACATCAAATAATACTACGAATTCATATCTGTTTTTGATTGCCTTTCCCATTTACTTATCCTCTCTTTTCTCGTATTTTTTTTGTACCTGGTGGTAATATCCTAAAATAAATTTTCCCTGTTCTTCCAGTGAAAGCCTCCTTGGAAATTCTGTCATATTTCCCATAATTTCTGTCAACAATTTCTCGTAATAGATTTTCGCGCTGCTTTTCTCCCGTTCCAGTTTCTTCATATGGCTGTTTTTCAGTTTGATCAGAACCGGAAATACCGATGCCGGCGTGGCACATGCCGAATTAAAATATCTGTCCCGGATTGTTGACTTGATTCCCGGATTGGTATCCATCTGAATGGATTCCAGTACAGAAAACAGGCGTCCAAGCTGATATGCCACTTCCTTGCTATCTGCATTTAATCCCATATACTTCTCTCCTTCCTTCCAACAATAATTTTGGATTAAGTATGCCTTAATAATTCCTGCCTTTCCCCATGTCACATTGCCCTGTTCAGCACGGATCCGAATCAAAACATCCGCATAAAGACTCGCTGGATACCTTGTCCCTGCTAAGATAGCCTGTAAGGTCATTGCTGCCATATTCGGTACCGGGGACTTGTCCTTTGATTTTTGATTCACTGTTTCAGCAAGCATATCCCGAATTCCCATATATCCGTGAATTACCCAAGATGGCTTTACCACATTCATTCTTTCATAATGTTCGGCAAGATGGCTTAAAATCGTTCCGAACGTATTCGCATAGAAAAATCTTACAGACAAACGTGCCGCATTAGGTGCCAAGGCCAAAATATAAAATCTCTGATCCGGATTCAGCCGAATGCCTCCAACATCTACCTGCTTGTTTTCTTTTAGATTTTTAAAGACATTTTTGATCTCATTCTGATTGTCTGGCTTTTGATCCAAAAGATAAGAAAAAAAATCCTGATACTCTTGTTGCCCGCTTTCTGCCCAGTACACAATCATAGAATCTCCAATCTGAAAGCGATCTTCCCTCTGACTTAGAAGATAATTCAATGCCGTCGTATATGCGAACTCAGCATATCTCCCAACCGGAGCATTATAACTTTGTTCCTTACCATAAGATTCAAAAGCGGGTGCATTAAAGGAAACCAACGCTGCTCCACTAGACTGAGCTCCCGGCACTCCTTTGATCGTCTTGTGAATTCTGGAAATTTCTGATCTTTTTCCTGTCACAAGACAGACACCTGTTTCGACATCCTTTGGCACTTTCTCTCTTGACTGTTCCCACGCCTCTGCAATCGCCGGATCATCCTGCGCATACTGGGATGCCTCCATACAAAAGATCAGATTTCCGCCATCCGTAATATCTTCCCATTTTTCCTGAACTTCGGTACAGTTTTGGGCTTCTCTAGGATCCCATGTTTCAAAAAATCTCCGTACTGCCTCAGCCATCACTCCTTCTACGCCTTGAAGCAGGGACAGATGGCGTTCTTTAGCTGCGTTAAAACAATCCTCTATTCTTTGATTCGTTCCTTCTGCATCAATTCCCAAAAGATACTTGGAATTATCACATAAAAAATTTGCTGAAATGCCGGATGACCGTGTGACCATCTCAGGTACTTTGACCATAGTTGGTGCTAAAACAGTTTTTTTGCCTCTTAGTTCCTCTTTCTTTAAAGTAAGGATTCCTGTAATTTCACCTTCTTTCGACAAATTTATTGCATGGGAAACCTTGGCTTTACACCATCCCTCCTGATCTACCTTGCCCTGTTCAAGAAGGTCTTCGTAATAATTGACCAGTGCCTGCAAAATCATCGTACCACCTCGCAGTCTGTCAGGTTCAAAACACCACGTTTCATAACAGCTCTGAAAAACATGGGCTCGATATGATTAAGATCTGAATAATCCATATCATACAGCATAAATCCCAGATCTTTCTCTTCCACAGTATCGTAAGCAGTCCTGATTTCTTCATCCTCGCACAGGCAGAACTGCGCCGGGAATTCCCTACAGCCAAAATATGGCATATGAAAGCACTCTCCTCTTTTCAAGCGTCTCATAATAATATCTTTAAATTTGCCTGGATTATCAGACGCATTCGCCCGATCTGTCATTTCAAAATGAGCTTCAATCACATATTTTACATCCCTGAGAATCAGCGATGCTCTTTGAACAATATCTGCCTTACTACTGATGTACAGTGGCTTATCCGAACCATTATATGCCTGAAGAACACTGCTGGCTAAAATTTTACTCTTTACTTCATTTCGACGCACGCTGGTAAATTGAATCGGATTGATCACATGGATCTTATCAATTACCCACCGCATTCCAGGATGCCAGTAGATTGCTTCCAGAATCCCTCTTGCCGCAGACGGTGTCATAACATCGTAAGAGCATCGCTCCACTTTCATCTCAGGTCTCGAAAAAAGGGCATAGTCTCCCCAGACCTTCACTTTTACGCCTATCCCCATAATCTGTCCTCCTTTCGGTTCATCTACAAAACCACTCCTTCCTTATAACATGCCGCTATATAATCTCTTGGTTGATAATAAAAATCAGTATTATAATCTGAAATTTGTGCATCAATCCATGAATGATAGACCTCCCATAGTCCGTTCAACAGCTCTGAATCTTCATATGCATCTTCAATCAGTCTTTCGTACACCTCCCCGATATCCCAATAATCGGGGACAGTGTATTGACACATTTTCACGTTGTCAAAATCGCCTTCTGTAATTCCAGCTTCCTCTATAAATTCATATGCTGTTTTCTCGATCGGCTCACAGTGAAATACGTCCGCATACTCATAAATTCTTTTGATCCGATCTTTCCCTAGATAATCTGCTACTTCTTCCCTTTTCCTCTTTACTGCCCTTCCAATAAATTCAATCAGACTACATGTATAAAAAAGAGCATTATTATTTTTTCTTCCCATATACAACCTCACTTCCAACAAAATTTAATGTATCAAGTGCCTGAATCGAATGGAAACTGATCTGATGCGTAGGATATTTAAATTTGGCAAGTTCCCAGAAGGCTGCTCTTGAAATTTTCCCATCCATAAAGTTCTGAATATAATTATAGATCGTATCGTCTGCCATCGGCCCTTCCACAATATCGTACGCATGTGGTTTTCCACTTCTGCATGCCACAACAAAATCCAGCCACTCTTCGGTCATCTTGTCAAAAAGCAGATAACGCAGCTTATCATTTGGACTATATTCATACTTATTTATGAAACCATTCTCTCCGTATCGCGATGCCCAACGTTTTGCCTGCTCTTTATATCGGGTGCAATAGAAGCCAAAATAAAAGTCTTTATTAAATTGTGCTTTTCTGATTTCCGGATATTCTACAATTTGTCTGCTGCCGTGGTATAATATCATTGTATCCCTCACTTTACTAAACTTGTCTTTTTTCTGTATTGTTATAGTCACTATATCACTTCTAATTCAAAAAATCAACCGCTAAATATTTTTTATTAAACAAAAATTTATTGAAATTTATTTTTATTGATATATTTATAATGATTTTTTTTGATATATTTGCTATACTAATTTAGTCGGGGGAATCCCCGTGGATTGAAATAATAATATTTTTTTTAAAGAGCAAAGTAGCGGTGTAAAAGTCTGGAAATCTTCGGATTCCACTTTTACACCGCTGCCTCTTTTTCTCCATCATTTACATCCAGACCGCTGTCCCGGATTCTATCCCCAGATCCAGTCCCATATCTTCCGTATATTGTTCCTCTGATACAAGCTCCACGAAATCATTGATATCTCCCGAAATTTCTCGAAGCATTCCTGCTCCTCGAAGTTTCTCTATGTCATTGGCATATAACTGAATACAATATTGCCCGGCTCTTCGCATGGTTCTCTTTGTATATCCCTGGTTTTTGATCTGTTGAAGAATTTCTTTTGCTTCCGGTTCTCTACTAATAAAAATAGTCGTTGTATCTTCTTCGATCAGTTTAAATTTTTTAGCTGCTGTTGCGAACTGATATTTTTTATTTTGAAAAAGCCCAAGAATGTTCTTTTTATCAAGGTTCACTCCCTCAAGATGATAAAGGGATTGAAAATACTGCTGAATTACCTCTAGGGCCGAAATATCTTTCCCATCTGCAATCAGTACTTTTGATATATCTATCTGCCGTTGTTGTCCCGGAACATTTTCTTTTTGATCAAATTGGAAAATAGACACCTTGCTGTCTTTCACATTTCGTTTACCTTCTCGATTACAACGCCCTGCTGCCTGTATCATAGAGTCTACTCCTGCCAGTTGCCTGTATACAGAGCGAAAATCAAGATCCACCCCTGCTTCCACAAGACTGGTAGAAATCACAACACAACGCTTTTCTTCTTTCAAACGTTTTCTAATTGTCTCCAGAATTTCCCTTCTGTGCTTTGGATATATTGTTGTAGATAGATGGAAGATTCCATCTCCTTCCATTTTCTTATATAAACTCTGCGCCCCCTTTTTTGTATTTACAATGCATAGAGCCTGATATTCTTCTTTTAATTTTTTTATCAGTTCTTCTTCTCTTATCTTTCCAAGATTCTCAAAAGATGCTCTTTTAAAAAAGCAAAATTGCTCCTGTACTCTCGGACAAAGTTCTGTCATTTTTATATTTGTTCGAAGCAGAGATTGCAGAGCCGGCTGCGTGGCCGTGCAAAGTACGATGCTTGATCGAAATTGATTCACCAGTTCTTCCATCGCCGCAAGACAAGGTTTTAAGTAGTCTGTTGGCAGCATCTGCGCTTCATCAAAAATAATTATACTATTAGCAATATTATGTAGTTTCCGACATTTTGAAGATCTGTTCGAAAATAAAGATTCAAAAAACTGTACATTGGTCGTAACGACAACCGGCTTGTCCCAGTTTTCTGCTGCGAGCTGCATCATCTTTAATTCCTCTGTGTTCTCATAATCGACATTGTAGTGATTTTCCAATACATTCTGTTCCCCAAGAATTTTTCGAAACACTTCTGCATTTTGTTCGATAATACTCGTATAAGGAATAACATAGATTATTCTGTCCATCTGATTTTTCACAGCATGCTTTAATGCAAAGGCCAACGATGCAATCGTCTTTCCACCACCTGTTGGGACAGTAAGTTGAAACAACCCTCTTTCCTTTTCTCCCCAAGAAATGCAATGTTTCAGAATCTCTGTTCTTCTGCCATTTATAGACTCTATATCCTGGTTTTCAAGCCAGCCTGCAATGTATGTTTCCAACTTTTCTAAAAGAGTCTCCATCTTTTCTCCGGAATCTCTCTGCACCTCACCATTTGACATGAAATTCTCGGTATCAAGAAAATCTGCGTCTACAAGGCAAGAATAAATCATTCGAAGCAGCATACTAATAGAGAAATCCGGATCTGATGTCTTTTGCGGATCAAAAGGGAGTTCATTCAGTTTGGGAATTTGAATCTCACTTTTGTATGCATCATAGCTTTCGATCTTTTTCTTCTTTCTCCCCTCTAAGGTGGATGACGATCCCGTGTCGGATGTGCCCCCGCAGTCCGGCATTCCAGCATGATGCCCTGCAATGCAATATCCCAGAAACGGATACCAGCTACCTTCTTCAAAACAAATTTTCATTCCAGCTGTAGAATGATCTACCTGTTGTCCAGTATTATTTTTAATTTTATCTTGAAAAGCATCAGAATATTTTCCAATATCATGTAACAACCCGGCAGCATATCCCCACTCTCTTTTCCCAAAATGTTCTGCAAAATCTCCTGCAAGTACCGCAGTCTGCTCTAAATGTTCTTTAACAGTTTGCTTTCTTTCTCCCTTAATATGTGCCAGATATTTCATAGAACCCTCCTTACTCTATCTTTGTATCAGCCAGATCATTCATAACCTCCCGATACCCCGGATATCCGTACGCACTTTCCGCGCTCTTCACAGCCTTAATGATCGCTTCACTCATGACTTCCGCCGCAAGTGTCCCGACCAGATCCTGATCTGCCACGATTTCCCCTGTGGATACCGCGTAGATACTGTCTCCGTCTGCCGTCGTATGGATCGGGCGGATGGATCTTGCATAGCCGTCATGGGCCATTCCGGCAATCTTGCAGAGTGCAGACTTCTCAAACTTTGCGTTGGTAAGAATCACTCCGATGGTGGTATTTCCTGTAAATTTGTTCTCCACAACCTCTGTGCTGGCATACAGAAGCTCTTCTGCCGCCCGGAAGGATCGATGATCTTCCGAGAGAAGGCCTGCCAGTTTTGTACCTGTTTTCCAGTCGTAAATATCTCCAAGAGCGTTCACTGCAACAATGGCCCCAATCTGCAGGGCTCCGATCTGAACGGCATAGCTTCCAATGCCGGACTTCATGCAATAATCCATTCCTCCTGCTTTGCCGACGGTTGCGCCGCATCCAGCCCCGAAATTTCCATCCCGATAATTTCCCTGTTCTGCATTCAGGCATGCTTCATATCCCATCGCTGCATCCGGGCGGACCGACGCATCTCCCACGGTCAGATCAAACAGGTCAGACTGACAGACCAGAGGCACTTTCGTAACTCCGACGTCAAAGCCGATATTCCGCTCTTCCAGATACCGCATCACTCCATCAGCCGCTCCAAGACCAAAAGCACTGCCGCCGGCCAGGACGATACCGTGAACCGCATTTGCTGCAGCAAGGGGTTTTAAAAGTTCCGATTCTCTTGATGCCGGTCCTCCTCCCCGCACATCCAGTCCGGCACACATTCCCTGCCCGGACTCAGACAGGATGACTGTACATCCGGTACCGGCTTCTTTGTTTTCCGTCTGTCCAATCCGGATCCCTTTTATTTCTGTAATCGGTAGTTCCTTTTTCATATCCTTCTCCTTTTACTGCGCATCTTCCTGTTCCAGTCCTGCCATAAACAGCTCGTAGAAGTCGTCTTCTCCTGCCAGCATCGGGGAATTTTCCCCTCCGCCGTTTGTGCTCCGTTTCATTGCTGCATGGAATTCTTCTCCCACACATATCAGATCCATCTCATAAATTTCATATCCCAGTTCCCGGCAGGTTCTACAGAACGCGCCGAAGGGATCTTTCTCCTGTCTTGTTGCGAGAAGCTGCTGACGGATTTTGGGATCATGAAATGCCCGGTGCTGGAGTGCATCCAGCAATTCAATACAACTTGCCATTTTGTCTTTTCTCCGTTTTTCTTTTAATACTGTTCCATCCAGCTTGCCAGATCGCCCTGGTTCAAGCGTCCGTTTAAGAGTCTTCCTTCTTCAACTTCTGCATTTGGAACTGCATTTCGTATTGCCTCAGTCGCTTTTTTGATTCCGCTTCCTCCCGATGTCGCAAACGGAACAATCGTTTTTTCGCCAAAATCATACGTCTCCAGGAACGTATTGATAATCGTTGGTGTCGTGTACCACCAGATCGGAAATCCAATGAAAATCACATCGTAATCGGATACATTTGCATCCTTATCCGCCAATGCCGGACGGGAAGAAGGATCCTGCATTTCAATCGTGCTTCTGCTGTTCTTATCTGTCCAGTCCAGATCCGCTCTTGTATACGGCACTTCCGGTCTGATTTCATAGAGATCGGCATTTCCTGCCTCTGCCAGTTTTCTTGCTGCTGTCTCTGTGACTCCGCTTGCGCTGAAATAGGTTACTAATTTTTTGCTCATAATGTTTTCCTCCTTACTTTATATCAATTACTGGACATCGGGCCGTTGCTATAGAAAAGCTCCGGTCCGACTGTCCGGATTGTTCTTTACATGTTCCGGTGTCCCGGCCGCTACGACCGTACCGCCGTCTTTGCCGCCTCCCGGTCCCATATCAATGATGTAATCCGCACATCGGATCACATCCAGATCATGTTCAATGACGATAACAGTAGCCCCCTGGTCAATCAGGGTCTGAAAGACATCCATCAGTGTTTTTACATCCAGCGGATGAAGTCCGATGGTCGGCTCATCGAAGACGAAAACAGAATCCGACTGGGCTTTTCCCATTTCGCTTGCCAGTTTCAGGCGCTGTGCCTCTCCGCCGGATAATCCAGGCGTTTCCTCTCCAAGCGTCAGATATCCAAGTCCAAGGTCTTCCAGTATCTGCAGCCGCTGATGGACCAGTTTCAGATCTTTGCATGCGATAAGAGCTGTATGAACATCCATCGCCATCAGTTCCGGCAACGAATAGGATTCTCCTGTCTTCGTCTGATAGCGAACTTGCTCAGCTTCCCTGGCATATCGCGTACCGCGGCAGTCCGGGCACGGAATATCCACATCCGGGAGAAACTGTACATCCAGACTGATCACTCCCGTTCCATCGCAGACCGGACAGCGTAGCTTTCCCGTATTGTAGGAAAAATCTCCGGCCTTATACCCTTTCTCCTTCGCATCCGTAGTTTTTGCAAAAATCTTCCTGAGTTCGTCATGCACATTGGCATACGTTGCAACGGTAGAACGTACATTAATTCCGATCGGAGCCGCATCAATCAGTTTGACATGCTCAATCCCTTCTGCCCGGATTTCCTTTACATGTTCCGGCAGTTTTCTTCCCTGAATGCTGGCCGAAAGTGCGGGAACAAGACTTTCCAGAATCAATGTCGTTTTTCCGGATCCGGATACTCCGGTGACCACGGAAAGTTTTCCTTTGGGGATATCCACTTCCAACGGCTTTACCGTATGAATGGCATCCGTTGAAAGAGAAATGGTCCCCTGATCAAACAGCTCTTTTTCTGAACACTTCTGGGATCTATGTATTCCAGATCGTCCGGATAAAAACGGACCGATCTGAGATTGCGGATGGTTCATCAGTTCGTCCGGTGTTCCCTGTGCCAGAATTTCTCCGCCTTTTGCTCCTGCTTCCGGCCCCATTTCGATCAGCCAGTCTGCCTGCCTCAAAATCTGTGTATCGTGATCCACAAAGACTACGGAGTTGCCGTCCGCAATCAGATCCTGCATGACACCGGTCAATCCGGCAATGTTTACCGGATGCAGACCAATGGATGGCTCATCCAGTACGTACAGAACACCTGTTGTCCGATTTCGGACTGCTCTTGCAAGCTGCATTCTCTGCCTCTCTCCTGTCGATAAGGTAGAAGAGGCACGGTCCAGTGACAGATAGCCAAGTCCCAGATCCAGAAGACGTCTTGCGGAAGTCTGGAAGGATTCACAAATGCTCACTGCCATGGGACGCATAGGCGCTGGAAGTGAATCAGGCACCTGCTCTACCCATTTCACCGCTTCATCCAAGGTCATGGTACAGACTGCATCGAGGGAATATCCATTCAGCTTTGGCCTTCTTGCTTTTTCTGAAAGTCTGGTTCCATGGCAGTCAGGGCAGATGTCTCTTTTCAGGAATTTTTCCACCCGCTTCATTCCTTTTTCATCCTTGACTTTCGCAAGGGCATTCTCCACTGTATATACGGCATTAAAATAAGTGAAGTCCAGTTCACCGCCCTGGTCCGAGTGTTTCGGCTTATAAAAAATATGCTTCTTTACCGCCGGGCCATGATAGACAATTTCCTTTTCTTTTTCGGTCAGATCCCGAAACGGGATGTCCGTCCGGACACCCATGGCACGACAGACGTCCGTCATCAGCGACCACATGAGAGATCTCCATGGCGCCACAGCGCCTTCATCGATTGTAAGAGATTCATCCGGAATCAATGTAGATTCATCTACAGTCCAGACTACGCCTGTCCCGTCACATTTCGGACAGGCTCCCTGACTGTTAAATGCCAGCTCCTCCGCAGAAGGAGCATAAAATTTTGCATTACAGACCGGACAGGTCAGCCCATGTCCTGCCGCCACTTCCAGCGTCGGCTCCAGATAGTGTCCGTTGGGGCAGCAATGATTTGCCAGTCTTGAAAACATCAGACGAAGGCTGTTCAGAAGTTCCGTCCCGGTTCCAAACGTGCTCCGGATTCCCGGAACAGCCGGCCTTTGATGTAGCGCAAGTGCCGCAGGCACATACAACACCTCATCCACCTGTGCCCTGGAGGCCTGGGTCATCCTTCTCCTCGTATAGGTGGATAAGGCTTCCAGATATCTTCTGGAGCCTTCCGCATAGAGAACTCCCAGCGCAAGCGAAGATTTCCCGGAGCCGGAAACCCCTGCAATTCCTACAATCTGATTCAACGGCACATTCACGTCAATATTCTTTAAATTGTGCACTCTGGCCCCATGTATTTCTATATTCCGAATCATAAGATGCTCCTTTCTGACACTTACGTTATCACCATTTCACTTGACCGTCAAGCAGATCAAAGGAGGTTTGGCGGCGTAAATTTACTGTAGGAATTATAGTGGCAGAAACTGCCAGATGTGT
>ERZ1643246.3494-NODE-3494-length-13425-cov-11.014959_pt1 | contig 13425 bp, 3 predicted proteins | sample MGYA00579265_ERZ1643246 | MGnify/ENA primary metagenome ERZ1643246 (study PRJEB29033, sample SAMEA4952261) | chicken gut metagenome | biome: Broiler Chicken; feature: Gastrointestinal Tract; material: Caecum | place: Ireland | collected 2018 | study: Broiler... | reverse complement strand
TACATTTTATGGATGTACACAGGTAGAATCCTTTGTTTTGCCGGAGAGTATTGTGGTAATAGGAAAAGGTGCTTTTGCAAATTGTTATAACCTGAAAAAAATCAATATCCCGGAGAAAATCACGAATATACCAGTAGATATGGTGTATAACTGTGGATCTTTAGAAGGAACACTGGTGATACCAGATAATGTCAATTCCATTGGAGCCAGCGCTTTTAGCCGTTGCTATGGAATTACAGGCCTAAAATTACCCCGGAATCTTCAGAGCATAGGGCAGGAGGCATTTTTTGGCTGTACAGGGTTGAAAGGTACGCTGGAATTGCCAGAGGAATTGACGAGTATGGGGATGTCAGCCTTTTTTGCCTGTAGAGGAATCACAGGAGAACTGGTGATTCCGGACAAACTAACCGGATTATCTACAGGTGTTTTCGGAGAAACGGGAATAGAAAGTCTGGTTTTAGGGAAAAGTGTGAAAAGTATTGGAAGACAGGTAATCCAGAATTGCTCCGGATTAAAAAAGATCACTTTTTGCAATCAGACTCCCCCCATGTTTTATAATATTGTAGTCTTCTTTGATAGTGCTCCTGAACTAGAGACTATTTATATACCTCAAGGAACTTATGCCAGTTATGTGGATACAATCGGAAGGTATACAGACGCTAGGATAATGGAAGAAGGTGCAGGAGATTTCACTATTTCAGGATCGGTCCTTATCAGCTATAACGGAACAGATGCAGAAGTAGAGATACCGGCAGGGATAACAGAGATTGGAAGTAGTGCCTTTATGAAAAATACAAGCCTGGAAAAGGTGATTTTCTGTGACGGGATTACGAAGATAGGAAATAATGCTTTTGAAGGCTGCTTCAATCTCAAAGAAATCATTAACACAGAAGACTTGGAATCTATAGGAGACTATGGATTTTCCGGCTGTAAGGTATTGTCAGGCGATATCCTGAGAAGCCCTAACCTACATACTATCGGTTCCCATGCGTTTGAAAGTTGCCGTGCTCTTGGTGGGGAGACAGGGGAACTGAAGTTAAGTGAAAGTTTGAGCAGTATTGGGGCGTGGGGATTTAGATATTGTAGAGAAGTTACCAGTGTTATTATTCCGAAAGGGATAACTGAAATTGAGCCGTCGACTTTTTCAGAGTGTTGTGAACTGGAATCTGTAAAATTTCCCGAGAGTCTTGAAAGTATAGGATATAAGGCATTTGAGAATACAGGGATTAAAAATCTGGAACTGCCTGAGGGATTGAAAGATATTGGGGAATATGCATTTTCCTGTTGCGAGAATCTTACAGGTAGTATAAGAATCCCAGATACAGTAGAGAGCCTTCATAATTGTGTTTTCTTCAGCTATTCCAGAAAGATAGAAGAATTAATTTTGGGGACTGGAATAAAAATTATCCGAGAACACTCCTTAAATTCTACTAATTTTAACATTATAAGGTTTCTTGGCACTGAGCCTCCGGTATTTGAGGGAAAAGCGATTAAAAACCTTGGAAGTAAAGTAAAAGTATATGTTCCATATGAGGCGTATAAAGAATACAATAATACTTTTTATGAACAGGGATTTACAGGAAGACTGTTAGTTGATGGCGATGAGGAATTTTATATAGAGAACAATGTACTTATCAGCTACTTCGGAAATAATCAGGATGTGGCAATTCCTGAGAATGTAACAGAAATCGGACCAAATGCCTTTAGAAATAATTCTGATCTTGAAAATTTGATTCTTTCAGAGAAGATTGAGGTAATTGGCGATGGAGCTTTTCTCAACTGCAGTAATTTAAAGACAGTTGAAAACACAGACGGATTAATTAAAATTGGAAGTTCAGCATTTTCAAACTGCAAAAGCTTGGAGACTTTTGAACTCATCGGAACAAGGCTGGAAAGAATCGGCGATGACGCTTTTTCCAACTGCAGTTCACTTAAGCTGCCGGAAATTTCCGATACAGTTAATTATATAGGTGATAGTGCCTTCAACAGCTGCTTTTCTATGAATGGGCCTATAAAACTTCCGAAAAATCTTACTACAATAGGAAATTATGCTTTTTATCGTTGCAACAGTCTTGAGGGCAATCTAGTTATTCCGGAAAAGGTTACCTATATAGGCGGCTGGGCCTTTAGAGAATGCGGCTTTGAAGGTACACTGGAATTGCCGAAAGGACTTGAAACTATAGGGAAATACGCCTTTTCTGGCTGTAGTTTTACAGGTGTTTTAAAACTCCCGGAAAAGCTGACAGAGCTTGGCGATGGTACTTTTTCCGGCTGCCAGTTTACAGGGGAATTAATACTGCCGGAAAGTATGACATATCTTAGTGATAGTTCATTTCAGAGTCTAAATATCGAAAGTATAGTGATTGGAAACCAGATGGGATTAATCAGATGGAATGCTTTCAATGGCTGTAATAATTTAAAGAAGCTTGTTTTTCTGGGTGAGAATCCTCCTAGTGCAGAAGAACCGGATTTTCTCCGCAGTCTTGTCAATTTGAAAGAAATTTACGTTCCGGAACAAAGTCTGGAGCTTTATGAAAGTGCATACAGAGCCATAGTGGGAGAAGATGTGGTGATTTCATCTGACCTGGCATCCATACCTGTGTCCAATCTTCAGGCGGATAAGATCTACAGCGGCAGTGTTCATCTGACCTGGAGTCCGGCAGTAAGTGAAGATACGGCAGGCTATGTTATATACAGAGATGACCTGGAAGAACCGGTGGGAAGAACGGAAAGTACAGAATTTACAGACCGGAATCTTACTACGGCCAGAACCTATACTTACAGCGTCTGTCCGGTAACAGAAACCGGGGAAGAAGGATACGCCTCTCAGATAGAGGTGACGCCCATCCTGCCCCAGGTTACCGGAATAGGCACAGATAATTTCCTGAACAAGATAGGGGCGGGAAACGGACGGATTTACGCATATGTACGAAACCTGAAGAACCTGGAACCTTTAGGGGATGAATACACGGTGGGAAGATTTTATTATGAGGATATTTTTGGCACAAGGATCCCTATAGGAGAGCCGGTAACAGAACCTTCTTCCCTTACAGCGACCCAGGGAGTATATACCATAGAATGGGATGTGCAGGATATCACCCCCGGCACCTATACGGTGATTTTTGAGCTGACGGATATAGACGGCAGGTCGTCCCAGGCCAGCGGTAAAATCTCGGTGGATAATTCTGTGCCGGAGAAGATCACCGGACTGACCGCTATCGGAGATACAAATCAGATTGTTCTTTCCTGGACCATGGCCCATGAACTGGATACGGAAAGATACCACATTTATAAGAAGGAGCAGGAGCAGTCCGATTTCCGCCTCTATAAAAGGATCATAGGCAGGGAGAATCTGACCTATACAGATAAAAATGTCCAGCCGGGGAAGAAATATAATTATTATATTGTGGGAGTCAATGACTTCGGAATGGAAGGCGAGGCTTCGGAAACCGCCACGGCGACTCCGGATGCAGATACGGAAAAACCAAGAGTGGTAAAGATCACGCCTGTAAACGGAAGCGTACTGTCACAGACAGCAGAGATTTATATACAGTCTCAGGATAATGTGTCAGTGACAAAAACAGAGATCCATGTGTCGGCAGATAACGGTGCTACATGGGAGCTTCTGGGCTTTTCTGAGACAGATAACTGCAGAGTCAGCCTGGATACAACAGAATATAGCGATCAGATATTGCTTGTGAAAGGAACGGCATATGACGCTGCAGGAAATATCAGTGACAGCATGACAGCGGAGTATCAGGTAGATAATACAGGACCGGAACAGGTGACGGGACTTTCCGGAGAGAGTACATCTACCACTATTACCCTGCGGTGGAAGGATGTGGCTGACAAAGATTTCTATTTCTTCCGTGTAGAGGAGAGGAAAGCGGGAGAAGAGACTTTTGAGATATGCCAGGATGTTTATACAACCCTGGGGGCAAATGTGATAAACCTGGTTCCGGGCACAGAACATTTCTACAGAGTTGTGGCCTATGACAGGTACGGGAACAGGGGAATCCCTTCTGAGGAGATCTCCGTATCTACTCAGAAAGATACTAATTCACCGGTGATCACATCCATCACTCCGGACCCGGGATACTACAGAGATGAAATTCCTTTGACTATCCAGACTCAGGACGATGCAGGAGTGGAAAAGGTTATTATCCAGATATCTTCAAACGGCGTATTGTGGACAGATGTAGAGGAAATCCAGGCAGAAGGCCGTACCGCCCAGGTTCAGTACGATCTTAACCTGGAAAACTGCCAGGAAGGTCTGCTGTATGTAAGAGGGATCAGTCAGGATACCAGTGGAAATATCAGTGACAGAAGTTCTTCGGCGCCTTTTGTCCAGTATTATGTGGACCGGACGGCACCGGCGGTACCCGGAAATGTACAGGCCCAGGGCCATGACGGCTACATCGAAATAACCTGGGATATGGGATCAGAACAGGATCTTGCCGACTATATTCTTTACAGATCCCTGGATGGGGAAAAATTTGAAGAGTATGCTACAGGACTGTATCAGACAAACTATTTCGACAGAAATACCGAAGGGGACCAGACCTATTGGTATCAGATCGCGGTAAGAGATTATGCAGGAAATATCAGTCAGAGGACCCAGGCAGTACAGGGATCAGTCCAGGAGGACACTCAGGCTCCTGAGATACATAGTGTGGCGCCTGTTTCGGGAACTGTTCTGGGCCAGGGACGGAAAAAGTTCAGCGTTTTGGCAAGCGACAACCGGCAGCTGAAAAAAATGACGGCCTATTATGGAGTTAATTCAAAGGAGAATCTTCAGGAGCTGGCCTCCAAAGAAAATATTGAAGATTATTATTATGTTTTAGAAACTGAGCTGCCTCTGGATTCTATGGAGGATGGGGATAAAGTATATATCAAAGTGATTGCAGAAGATATCCATGGAATGACCGCAGAATCAGAGATATACGAATATACAATAGACAAAACAGCTCCTTTGCTGGAGAATGTACAGGTTTCCGGGGATGAAGAAAAGATTACGGTGCAGTGGACCGGATTCCAGGAGGAAGATCTTCAGGGATATCAGATCTACAGGAAACCTGCCGGGGGATCCTACACCATAGTAGGGCAGAAACTTAAAGAAGATAATCAGGGAAATTATATTTTTCATGATTATACGGGCGAGGTCAAAGAAACTTATTCTTATAAGGTGGAGGCTGTAGATACAGCGGGCAATACCTATTCTCTTTTAAGTGAAAATGTATGGCTGACTGCAGTTATGAAGCTGGAAGCGGGTCTGGTCTGTGAGACATGGCAGTCTGTGGATACAGAATATGCTTTTGACGCCTCTTCTACAGTCAGTGAAGCGGGAGTGGCAAGATTTGAAATGGATTTTGGAGACGGGCAGGAGCCTGTTGTCCAGACAGATCCTGAGTTTATACACAGATATAGCGCTGCGGGAAATTATCAGGTTACTCTGACCGTTACAGATCAGGCAGGAAACCAGGATTCCTATACCAAAGAAGTACAGGTAAAAGAACCGGAACTTCTGGGGACTGTGAAAGTGCATGTGGAAGATGCGGATGGACAGTCTCTGTCAGGAATGCCGGTGTACTTTGATCTGGATAATACTTCCGATAATGTCCGTTACACAGATAGCAGAGGAGATACAGAATTTATTTCCCAGGTAGGGAAGTTCTCTGTGGGAGCCTATGATACCAACTATCTTCCGGTAAAAAGAGATGTGGTGGTCAGGTCTAATACAGATACAGAGATTACTCTTACCATGGTAAAAGCTCCTATTGTCACAGGAAAGTTTGAAGTGGACAGGATGACCCTGGATGAAATTCAGGCGGCAGGAATTGACATTGCAGACCCGGCCAATCAGCATGTGATGAAATTTACCATACATCTTACCTATACGGAAAGAGATAAGGTAATAGAAGATACCTTTGAGATTGCCATGAACGATAACAATGAGACCTGGGAGATTGTTTCGCCGAATATTCCTGACCGGCATTTTGTCACGAAACCAGTGATCATTGATCTGGGAGACGATGGAGGACATTACGAAGGAGGGGGAAGCAGCAGCGGACCGGCCATCGTGGCAGTCCTTGATATTCCTGCGGAAGCCTCTTTCCTCAAAGAGTTTTTTGATGTACGGCTTCATATCATCAACCAGGCGGGAAGTGAGTTTACATTAAGCGGGAACCAGGTACACTTAAATGTACCGGAAGGAATGAGCATTGTGGATGCCATAGACCACAGCAGCAGCGCAGATGTGACTTTCGGTGACCTGAAGGGACAGGAGCAGGCAACTTTGAGCTGGGTATTAAGAGGAGATGAACAGGGAGAATATGATCTGTCTGCAGATTATCAGGGTATGCTGGAACAGTTCAATAAAACGGTAAATGCTACATTTATTACGGATGAGCCCATTAAAGTTTACGGCACATCGGCAGTTAAGCTGATCGCAGAGATCAATTCCAAGATACTTTATAACGCTCTGTATTTTAACCTGGGTATAGAGAATAAAAGCGATATTGATATTTATATGCCTTCTATAAATGTTGATGATGAAACGATTATCAGTTATAAGGAAAAGAAAAAGGGAAGCGGAAACTGGAATGAAGGCACGGAGATACCGGTGAAACAACTTGCTTCTGCATTGATGAACCAGGAGGGATTCAGTCAGAATATTGATATGGAAACTCCTGTGGAAGTTCTGGCCCCGGGGGAAACCCTTATGAATAAATATGCTGCCTATAACGCCACGGACTATCAGGATATTGCCTATCTTCAGGAAGCGGTATATGAGATTGCCGATGAAATGGATGTAGAAGTGGAAGTCCGGACGGTGGATATGGAACTCTATAACATGGAGAATGCCGAGGATAAGGTGGCGGATATCAGACAGGACAAGAACAAAACAGCCTTTGTAGAAGAAATGATAGACACCGGAAACGACAATTATTATTATGTGAGACAGGCCATCCAGGCCGATGATGAACTGGCCCAGAACTTGTCAGAAGGGGCATATAAAACTCTTGACTTTGTTTTCAATTTTGATCTGTCCCTCTTTACCAATGATGATATTGATAAGATCACCAGGGAATATATCCGTGATCTTCTCCTGGATGAAGGTACTTCTGAAAACGTGGAGCGTATTGTAGAAAATACAAAAGTAAAGGTATTGAAATCTACAGTAGATGCTGTGGGCATTGCTTTGGGAGCCACCGGCGAATCCGGCGCTGAAGCAGTCACCAGTGCATTGAGTGATGTAAATACTTTTAATAAGCTGAAAAATGACTACGACAGCCAGGGGCAGGAAGGTCTGAAAAAGGGTATAAAAGACCTCATACTGAGCCTGGGCGTCGGTACAGCGGAAGGTCTTTTACTTAAGGAAGTAGACGATTTTGATTTTGATACAAGCATTCGGTCCTCTATGAAAACAGCCTGCGGCAACATCTCTACCGTGCTGGGAATTCTTGATGATTATAGTACTGCCTGGAGTGAATCCCAGGAGTTCTGCGATATTATGATGACTGTCAATGCCAACTATGAAGAGGCAGAGTTCCTTCTCAGGACGATGGCTCTGAATATTGGAAGGATTAAACCCTTTGATTCCAGAAATACAGTAGAAGACACATTAAATGATATGCTGACGGAAATGCAGGAGGCCATGGACAAACAGATGCAGGTATTTGTTCAGGAATTTGCCAAACTGGAAGGTGAACGTCTGGGCGCTGCCTCTATGAAAGAAGTGGCAGTTATGGTATTCGGAAAGAAGGGCGGGATTATGTATAATCTCTGCAAATCAGCTTTTAATCTGCTGGATACCACTACAGGATGGGGAGATACAGTCAAAGATATCCAGAAAGTAAGAGTTGCGGCTATTTTGTCAGCATGCATGAAACAGGGCGTCAGAGAAATGTGGAATAATCCTGAGGGCCAGGAGGAAGACTTCCTGAGAGGCCTGAAATATCTGTTTAAGCTGCGGATGATGGGAGAACGGGATTATACAGTGACAGCAGATGAGAGCAGCAATAAACAGGATGTAGTAAACCTGATCAATAAAGAACATGGCACAGGTTACGAAAATGCTTATGATTATTACCTGGAGATACAGGCCTGGCTGGTGGAGCAGAGAGACGCCATATATGGAAACAAGAGCGAGGTTTTGAATGTTCCTGCAGCTCCTGAGGTTTCACTGGACTATGTGAACAGCTGCACAGAGCAGTCCTTTGACAGCTCCTATGAATATGCTATAGGAGGGGAAAACTGGACAGATTGTGCAGATGGGCCAATCTATGTAACGCCGAAGGATGTAAACCAGACATTGTGGGTCCGTGTGAAGGGAACCGCTGAACATATGTCAGGGAATGTAACGAAAATTACGATTCCTGCCATGGCTCAGTTATTAGGAGACATAAAAGTCTTTTATGACGGAGAGAAATATCATGTTACAGGATTGTCTGAGGGAACTTACAGCTATATGTTTTCCGAACAGGCAGAATTGGAAAAGGAATGGAGTACACAAAAGCAATTTGTCTTCTCAGGAGAGGAAACGGTTTTCCAGGCTGATGGAGAGCATAATTATATCCATCTCAGAAGAGAGGCTTCCAATGGAAGCAGTGAAGATAAGAGAGGAGCAGGTTTTGCCTCTCTAATAAAGACAGTCGCCACTCTTGGAATGCGGAATGTTCAGGTTATCTATGATGACACTATGGGAACTGTGACCGGCCAGGGAGAATATATGGAGCAGAGTCAGGTGCTTCTTGAAGCAGTACCTGAAGAGGGATATGTTTTCCTCGGATGGTATGAACAGGGCAATATGATATCGGACAAACCTGAGTACAGCTTTACCGTAACGGAAGACAGAACACTGAAAGCGGAGTTTGCGCCGGAGGGAGTACAGACGGGAACGGTTGTAGTTTCCTGTGATCCGGAAAATACGGGTATCCTTCAGGGCGGAGGCGCATATCAGATAGGAACATCTGTTGTTATCCGTGCGGAGGCTGTGCAGGGATATAACTTTACAGGATGGTATGACGAGACAGGCAGCTGTATTACAACATCCAGAACCTATGAGTTTGTACTGGATAAGCTGGAAGTGCGTTACCTGGCCAGATATCAGTCTCTGGGCAAAGCGGAAGTTACCATTTATTCTGAGAGCAGCAAGGGATTTCTGGTAAACGGGGAGACACAGCAGAGCGGATATACCGCACCATGGCCGAAAGGAACCCAGGTCACTCTTGAAGCGGACAACAGCGATGGTACTTTTGCATACTGGACAGACCGGGAAGGAATCTGTTTAAGCAATACGCCGGTTTATACCTTCCAGGTCAGCGATATTACAGAATACTATGCAATCTATAAAAATGATGATCTGGAAACCACAGAGGTTATTTTCCTCAGCGACTACGGTCAGGTGATAGAACGAAAAGATTATCATAAAGGTGAAGAAGTTTCCATGCCCGTCGGACCATCCAGATTAGGATACGAATTCGTCTCCTGGAACAAAACAGCAGAAGAGATAAAAAATCTGATAAATGCAGGAGAGACTATGGTAGTAGTGGTTCCGGTCTATGAAAAAACGGAGCTGAAGTTCGGGCTTACGGTAACAGGAGGCAGTATTATCTACCATGAAAATCTTCCGGATCCTGACGGCAAATATACATATGGCACAAGACTGCAGATAAAAGCGGAGGAACCGGAAGAGGGAATGCTATTCAGCCATTGGGAAGATGAGGATGGAAATATTTTAAGCTATCGGGATACCTATCTGTTTATGCTGAATGAAGATATGACGATCCACGGAATCTTCGTTCCTGACGGAACAGTACCGGAGAAGAAGGCTGCAATCGTGATCAGCGGGTCGAGAGCTTATATAGAAGATAATGTGATCAAGGTTTCCTTCTCAGCTACCAGGGATGTTCCTGATAAATTTACTGTTATTGCAAACGGGATTATCGTCACAGATGACAGTACAGTGGGACAGTCAGAGGAAGAATTTATTCTCGGCGGAGAAAATGTAAAAACAGGAAACAGCAGCAACAAGACCAATAAAGGCGTTCATACACTGACGATCCGAAATGCGGGAAGAAATATTACCTGGTATGCCAGAGGATTTCTTACCTATGAGGACCCGGAAGGAAATCAGTATACGATTTACAGTGATATTGCAGAAGAAATGTACAGCGAACAATAAGAGGGAGGTGTGAAGAAGATATGAAAAAATTAAAAGTATGCATTATATTTTTCTTCCTTGTCCTGTATGGGGTTCCTGTACACGCTGCGTCTTACTATACGGAAGGGTATTTCCAATATCATCTGAAGGATACCTATGCTTCCATATGCGGATATTTCGGTAAAGAAGAAGTGGTCAGGATTCCTTCTGCTCTGGGCGGAAAGCCGGTAAAAGAAATTGAAGACTACAGTTTCCAGAATGCGGCAGGCGTTCAGGAAATCCATATTCCTGCCACAGTGTTGAGCATCGGAGACAATGCTTTTACAGGAGCAGAAGAGCTGAAAAGAGTCGAAAAAGATGCCTTGGAAAACCAGAAACCGGAAGGCGAAGAAGGGAATGGTAGCGGCACTGAAGATCCTGACGATAGTAACGAAGGATCCCACAATAGCAGCGATACACAAAAACCACAGGATCAGCTCCCGGGAAATAACACTTCCGGACAGCCGGAGGAAAATGCTCCGGGACAGGAAGATAATAACATGGAGCAGCCGGGCAATACCGACCAGAAGGAAGACCCCGGACAGCCGGATACGGTAAGCCCGGGAGCAGATCCGGAGGAAACAAAAGAGCCAGAGAAGACCACGGAAAATGACCAGATGCCGGAAAGTATTACCGAAACCCAGCAGGGTCAGACAGCGGGGGATGAGTTAAAAGAATCCCAGTCATCTGAAGAAAAAACAGACACGGAATCAGGCGCTGCCGGAAATTCTGCTGTTCAGGTAGTAGATGGAGAGAGTAAGACTAAGGATAACGGTGCTAATGACGGTGCCAGCGTTTCCGGGACTTCAGGAGGAAACACTGATTTATCAGAAGCAGAAGGGAAGGAAAACGACGGAGCGACAATATTGGCCTCTGCTTTGCGAGAAGCTCCTGTGGGAGAAGCGGATTTCAGTGAAACCGGCCAGGAACTGCTGCCGGAAGAAGAGACAGAGTATATAGGGGATAGCGCTGCCAGGAACGATACACAAAAGGCAGATTTAACTCCGGTACTGATCATTTGTGGCGTTCTGGTACTGGCGGCAGGCATTGGAGGGGCTATGTACAGACTGCACAAAAATACAGGTAGAAGATAGAATGTCGGGAGATGGAAAGCTTGGGGGGAGTATGATTCATTTGAATCATACTCCCCAGCGTATCTTTTCCATGTAAGCAATTCTTCCAAGACTTTTTGAATCCTACTGTAGTGTAATGGATTGAATAGTGTTTGTATGAATTTGTCGATTTGTTTTATATATTACAGAGGTGAAAAATGGAAAATAAAGGTGTTTTAGAAAAACTTATTGCTGAAAAACCGATTGCGAGAAAAGGGATTTATATAATTTTTAATCCGATAGCAAAAAAGGTTTATGTAGGTGAAACAGAGGATGCTTTCCGTAGATTTGGAGAACATATTATGGGCATTTGCCTAGACTCAACTCAGACAAACAAAAATGTCTTTAAAGAGAAAATTAAGATGTTTGATCTCTTTTTGGTATGCGAGAGAAATTATAACAAAAGGAAAAATAAAGATGATATTAAACCGTGGATTCTAGATGAGACAATATTTATGTATCTGTTTCGAAAATCTGGCTTTTGGTTATACAACGGAGATTCTAACAGAGAAAGAGATAACCTGGGTGGCAAAAGAGATTTTTTGTTGAATAATAAAGATTTGCCACAAAATGTTCTAGATGAAAAAATGGAACCATTTATTAAAGAAAAAGAATGGAAGGAGAGACTGGACAGATTTTCGGAAATATTAAATCAGAAAATTGAAGAGAGGTATGGCGTTTCACTTAATGAAATGTCACAGATAAATAGTGAACCAGAGAGATATAAATTATGGAATAGAAGAATAGCGAATATAAAGAAGAAAAAGAAATCCAATAAAATGCTGGATAATCCTGTATATGTTATAGATTTAAAAAGTGCTGATGGAAGCACAATATATTCTGTATGTAGAAAAATATCAACAGTACAACTGGAAAAAACTCATCTAAAGGAAATTGGCTTGAAAGAAAAAAGTCTTTATGAAATGGGGAAAAATGGAGACTTGGAAAAAGTTATTTTCAGTAAGATAGGAAAGTATTTGGATCAGAGCCTGGATACTATATTAATGACAAAAATTTTCGATATAAAGCATAATAAGCTGATGGATGGAACTACATTGAGAATAGTAAAAAAAGCGGAGGATGACAGTTCGGAAGGAATATGCTTTTGGAGTTTGAAACGTCTTCCCATTGAACATGTAAGAAAATTTTTGGGTTTTGATAATAAAACCAGGAAACCATTTTATGTTATTATGCCATATGTTCCATCTACATCTGTTAGTATATCATCCATAAAAAAAGAATCAAAAGAATTATATGATTTGTATGCTGATAAGGAAGGTGCACCTGACTTAAATGAGGAAGAAATTTTGGAGTGGTATATGCAGGAAACAGAACAATTGAATAAAAAAGTTGAAGAATCTATAGAAGTATTTTATGAAAGAATGAAAAAATTAGCATGCGATAAAGATAACAATGGAATTGACATTGGAAAATTGAAATTTGCAGAAGGCTATGCATCTGATCAGAGGAAGATAGATATAAAAAAAGAATATAAGGTGGAAGCTTATCCATCTGATATGTTTCCGGAAGTTGTTGATAAATCATCTAAGAATGTTGCCTTCCTGATTTCTGAACTATACTATGCGAAAGAAAGTTTTAATATAAAGGAATTTTATAAATTCTTTAATAGCTATCCTAAAGGTTATTATCCTGAGACAGATAGGAATGCAAAAGAATTGTCGATTTCTCTTTCAGGCCAAAACAGCCATATGTGTGCTGGGCTAAAAAGTAAAAGAGAATTTTTAAAAAATTATAAACCTGATGAAGAAAATAATGCTAATACAACAAGCTGTCTTATTGCAAAAATTGAATATCCATATATAGTAGCAATGTTTAATGGTACGAAATAAAAGAGGAGTGCCAGTGAAGATTCTGGAAAATCCGTATGGTATGGATATATTCAATAAGGAGGTCTTATATGGGACAGACGAAGAACAATAGGGCAGCGAAAAACCTTGCTGTCAATCGAATGAAGCTGATCCCGGGATACAGGCATGATATTCTCCATGGCAGATGCGGAAGAGAAGTATGGCAGTTAACATGTTGATTAAAGTAGAGGGGATTGACTGCCCTGTAGCTTATCGGTAAAATGGATACATAATCAGTGGA
>ERZ1643246.3493-NODE-3493-length-13425-cov-30.764398_pt1 | contig 13425 bp, 12 predicted proteins | sample MGYA00579265_ERZ1643246 | MGnify/ENA primary metagenome ERZ1643246 (study PRJEB29033, sample SAMEA4952261) | chicken gut metagenome | biome: Broiler Chicken; feature: Gastrointestinal Tract; material: Caecum | place: Ireland | collected 2018 | study: Broiler... | reverse complement strand
TTTAGGTTCTAAAAATAAGTATTTACAAATAAAAAATAATGTGATAATATTTGAACTAGAAAAATATAAATATATTTTTCCAGCTAATAATACCTAAAGAGGGTGAAAAAAATGATTAAATTTACAAAAATGCAAGGGCTAGGGAATGATTATGTCTATATTGATGCCATCCATCAAAAAATAGAAAACGAATCAGACCTAGCTCAATTTGTTAGTAACAGACACTTTGGCATAGGTTCAGACGGACTAATACTAATATGCAAAAGTGATGTTGCAGACTTTAAAATGAGGATGTTCAATCAAGATGGCAGTGAGGCAGAAATGTGTGGAAATGGAATACGCTGTGTAGGAAAATTTGTCTATGACAAAGGACTTACAAACAAAACAGAAATAACCATAGAAACGCTAGCAGGACTAAAGAAATTAAAACTAAACACAAAAGAAGGAAAAGTAAGCACAGTAAAAGTAGACATGGGAGAACCAATATTAGAACCAGAAAAAATCCCAGTTGATTCCAACGAAAATCCAGTAAAAAATTTAAAACTAGAAGCAGAAGGAAAACAATTCAACTTTACTTGTGTATCAATGGGAAATCCACATGCAATTACTATTGTAGACGAAGTAAAAGATTTTGATGTAGAAAAATATGGAAAAGTCATAGAAATAGACAAACATTTTCCAAAAAGAATAAATGTAGAATTTATTCAAATAATCGATAAGAACAATATAAAAATGAGAGTATGGGAAAGAGGAGCAGGAGAAACATTAGCATGTGGCACAGGAGCATGTGCAAGTGTCGTATCTTGCTGTATAAATAATCAAACAGACAGAAAAGTAAAAGTAGAGTTACTCGGAGGAGATTTAGAAATAGAATGGAACAAACAAGACAACCATGTATATATGACAGGACCAGCAGTAACAGTATTTGAAGGGGGATTATTATGAGTTATATAAATGAAAATTTTTTAGAATTACAAGATAGCTACCTATTTTCTACAATAGCAAAAAAGGTAGCAGAATATACAAAAAACAATCCAGAAAAAGAAGTTATAAAATTAGGAATAGGAGATGTTACAAAACCAATAGTACCAGCATGTATAGAAGCAATGCACAAAGCAGTAGACGAAATAGGAACTCAGGAAGGATTTAAAGGATATGGACCAGAACAAGGATATGATTTTTTAAGAAAAGCAATTGTAGAAAATGATTATAAAGCAAGAAATATAGATATATCAGAAGATGAAATATTTGTATCAGATGGTGCAAAATGTGATACACGGAAATATTGTAGACATTTTTGCAAAAGAAAATAAAGTAGCAATAACAGACCCAGTATATCCAGTATATTTAGACACAAATGTAATGTCAGGAAGAAGCGGAAAATATAATAAAGAAAAGGGAATATATGAAAATATTGTTTATCTACCAGTAACAGCAGAAAACGACTTTAAGCCAGAATTACCAAAAGAAAAAGTAGACATGATATATTTATGTTTTCCAAACAATCCAACAGGAACAGTTCTAAATAAACAAGAACTAAAAAAATGGATAGATTATGCAAAAGAAAATAAATCAATAATCCTTTATGATTCAGCATATGAAGCATTTATAGAAGAAAAAGAAATTCCACATAGTATATATGAAGTAGAAGGAGCAAAAGATGTAGCAATAGAATTTAAAAGTTATTCTAAAACAGCAGGATTTACAGGAGTAAGATGTGCATATGTAGTTGTACCAAAAAATCTAAAAGGATATAAAAAAAATGGAGAAGAAATAAGTTTAAACAATCTATGGAATAGAAGAACATGTACAAAATTCAATGGAGTATCATATATAGTACAAAGAGCAGCAGAAGCAACATATACTAAAGAAGGAAAGAAACAAATAGAAGAAAATATAAAATACTATAAAGAAAATGCAAAAATCATAAAAGAAGGACTAGAAGAAGCAGGATTTAAAGTATATGGAGCAATAAACTCACCATATATTTGGCTAAAAGTTCCAGATGGATTAACTTCATGGGAATTTTTTGACAAATTATTAGAAGAAGTAAATGTAGTAGGAACACCAGGAAGCGGATTTGGACCACATGGAGAAGGATATTTTAGATTAACAGCATTTGGAACAAGAGAAAATACAATAAAAGCAATGGAAAGAATTAAAAATCTTAAAAATATTCAAAATTATTAAAAAAACTATACAAAAAAGAAAAATAGTTATATAATAAAGCAAATTAAAAGCGAAAATTCGCATTTAATATAAAAAACGAAAGGAATGATTCTAAATGGAATTAAAGAAAATGCTTGTAGGACTAGAAGGCCTAAAAGTAAGAGGAGATTTAAGTATAGACATAAAAGGAATTGAAAGCAATTCTAAAAACATAAAAAAAGGAAATCTATTTGTAGCAATAAAAGGTTTTGCAACAGATGGACATGAATTTATATCAAATGCAATCGAAAATGGAGCAATAGCAGTAATGGTAGAAGAAGGATGTGATTTAAAAGCATTAAAAATACCAGAAAATATAACAATTGTAATGGCAAAAGACACAAGAGAAGGTCTAGCAATTACATCATCAAACTTTTACGAAAATCCATCTCAAAAATTTAAACTAATAGGTGTAACAGGAACAAAAGGAAAAACAACAACAACATTCATGATAAAAGAAATATTGCAAAAAGCAGGAAAAAAAGTAGGACTAATTGGAACAATAGCAACATATATTGGTGATAAGAAGATAAAAGATAGTGACAGAACAACACCAGAAAGTTTAGAATTACAACAAATGTTTAAAATGATGGCAGATGAAGGTGTAGAAGTTGTAGTAATGGAAGTATCATCACAAAGTTTAAAATTACACAGAGTAGATGGATGTAATTTTGACATAGTAATATTTACAAACTTCTCAGAAGACCATATTAGTCCAAATGAACACCCAGATATGGAAGATTATTTCCAATCAAAATTAAAACTATTCAAAATGTGTAAAACAGGAATTGTTAATGTAGACGACTTATATGGAGCAAAAATACCAAAACTATTCCCAGATAGTGATATAACAACATATGGAATAGACAATTTTGCAAAATTACTAGCAAAAGATGTTACAATAACAAATTCATATGTAGATTTTAGAGTAAAAATAACAGAACAAAATGATAGAGTAAGAACAGGAATACCAGGAAGATTTAGTGTATACAATTCATTAGCAGCAATATGTGTAGCTAAAAAATTTGATATACCAGCAGAAGTAGTAAAAGAAGCCTTACTTGAAGTAAGAGTACCAGGAAGATCAGAAATGGTAGACAACAAACTAGAAATACCAATAATGATTGATTATGCACATTCACCAGAAAGTTTAGAAAATATATTACAAGCAGTAAAAAGTTATACAAGAGGAAGAGTAATATCAGTATTTGGATGTGGAGGAGATAGAGACTCAGGAAAAAGACCAATAATGGGAGAAATATCAGGAAGAATAGCAGACTATACAATAATAACATCAGACAATCCAAGAACAGAAGAGCCAGAAGAAATAATAAAGCAAATAGAAGAAGGAATAAAAAAGACAAAAGGAAATTATGAAGTCATAGTAGACAGAACAAAAGCAATAGAAAAAGCAATAAAAATGGCAAACATAAAAGATATAATAGTACTTGCCGGAAAAGGTCATGAGCCATATCAAGAAATAAATGGAGTAAAATATCCATTTGATGAAAGAATTATTGTAAGAGATATTATTTCAAAATTAGAAAAAAAAGGAAAAAAAGAAAAAAGTAATAAAAAATAGATTAAAACAAAAGAAATAAAAGCAGAAAGGTTTGAGAAAATTGAGTTTTGAAATAGAAATATTACTAATAACATTCGTAATATCGGTAATACTCGCAAGTATTATAATACCGATACTAAAAAAATTAAAAGTAGGTCAAATAGAAAGAGATGACGGCCCAGCATCACATCTAAAAAAGCAAGGAACACCAACAATGGGAGGAATTATCATAATAGTAACAATGATAATTTCTGTAATAGGAACATATATATATTTACTAATAACAGGAAGAGTAGATTTAGCCAAAAATTTAATACCACTATTATTACTAACAATAGGATTTGGAGCAATAGGATTTATAGATGATTATAAAAAATTAGTATTAAAAAATACAGACGGATTAAAACCAAGTTATAAAATGCTAGGATTATTAGTAATATCAGTAGCATATGTATTATTTTTAACTCAAGGATTAGAAATAGGAACAGACACATATATACCAATAGTGAAAACATATATAACACTACCAACATATATATATGTACCAGCAGCAATAGTAGTAATTCTTGCAACAACAAATGCAATAAACTTAACAGATGGAATTGATGGGTTATCATCAAGTATATCATCAATTATAATAACAGGATTAACAGTAATAGGAATAAAAATAGGGATGCCAGAAGTATCAATATTTGGAAGTATAGTAATAGGAGCAACAATAGGATTTTTAATGTTTAACTTACACCCAGCAAAAGTATTTATGGGAGACACAGGTTCATTACTATTAGGAGGAGTAATATCAGGATTAGCATTATATTTAAAAATGCCACTACTATTACTTGTAATAGCACTTGTACCAGTATTAGAAACATTATCAGTAATCATTCAAGTAGTATATTTTAAAACAACAGGAAAAAGATTCTTCAAAATGGCACCATTACACCATCATTTTGAATTATCAGGATGGAAAGAAAGTAAAGTTGTAATAGTATTTAGCATTATAACATTACTATTATGCATAATAGGATTAAAAATAATTTAAAAAAGAAAAATTAGTTAAATAGAAATAACTTAAAATTTTTATACTGTTTCCCAAACAGAAAAATAAAATCGTATTATAGAAAATAGGAATTAAAACAAAAGAGATAGGGAGGTTTGTAATGACAAAAAAGAAAATAGGCAGATTCTCAAGTTTCTTAAATAATCCAATGGATTTCACATTATTGATAACAATAATCCTACTATTAGGAGTTGGATTAGTAATGTTACTATCAGCAAGTTCACCATCAGCACTAGCAGAAACAGCTGATAGTTACTATTACTTTAAGAGACAGCTAACCTTTGGAATACTTGGAGTCATAGCAATGTTTATAATTTCAAAAATAGACTATAGGTTCTATCAAAAGTTTTATAAGCAAGCATGGTTCATATCAATAATATTATTAGTACTAGTATTAGTAATAGGAACAAAAACAAATGGAGCACAAAGATGGATATATATAGGAGAATTCTCTATTCAACCATCAGAATTTGTAAAATTTTTTATGATAATTTTTTATGCTGGTATATTAGTTAAAAACAGAGATGACTTACCAAAAATAGGAAAAGGATTTATAAAACATTTTGCAATGGTAATACCAATAATTGGATTATTACTATTACAACCACACTTTAGTGCATCAATAGTAATTTTAGGAATAGTATCTATAATGATGATAGTAGCAGGATGTAAATTTAAACATTTTTTAGGAGCAGGAAGTTTTTTAATACCAGCAATAATAGTATTAGTAATAATTGAGCCATACAGACTACAAAGAGTATTAACATTCTTAGACCCATGGCAAGATGCAACAGGAGAAGGATGGCAAGTAATCCAAAGTTTATATGCAATAGGCTCAGGAGGATTATTTGGAGTAGGACTAGGAGAAAGTAAGCAAAAATATTTATATATACCAGAACCACATAATGACTTTATCTTTTCAATAATAGGAGAAGAATTAGGTTTTATAGGATGTGCAGCAATTTTAATACTATTTGCAGTATTTATATGGAGAGGAACACTAATTGCAATGAAAGCACCAGACATGTTTGGAAGCTTAGTAGCAGTTGGAATAACAGCACTAATTGCAATACAAGTAATAATAAATATAGCAGTAGTAACATCATCAATGCCAGCAACAGGAATGCCATTACCATTCTTTAGTTACCGGTGGAACAGCATTATTTATATTACTGTGCGAGATGGGAGTATTGCTCAATATTTCAAGAGCAAGTGCAAAAGCAACCCAAAACTAGACTAGAGAAAAGCTGACAGCATAGGGAATGGGAGACGAGCAAAAAGGGAATAGGAGGATGGAGCTAGAAGGGAATAGGGGACGGTCGGAGGGAATAGGGGACGGTCCTTAAAATCCCTCTTAGAAGGGAACAAGGGACGGTCCTTCGAATCCCTAATTATATGTACATAATAATTATAAATTATAAAAATATTAAAATTAAAAAATAAAATATATGATTATAAACTTTTTAAATTAGGGATTCGAAGGACCGTCCCTTGTTCCCTTCTAAGAGGGATTTTAAGGACCGTCCCCTATTCCCTCCGACCGTCCCCTATTCCCTTCTAGCTCCATCCTCCTATTCCCTTTTTGCTCGTCTCCCATTCCCTATGCTGTCAGCTTTTCTCTAATTTCTGAAAGGAGATAAAATATGAAAGTAGTCATAGCAGCAGCAGGAACAGCAGGGCACATAAACCCAGGATTAGCAATAGCAAACAAAATAAAACAAGAAGAACCAAAATCAGAAATAACATTTATAGGAACAACAAGAGGACTAGAAAATGACCTAGTACCAAGAGCAGGTTTTAAGCTAAAAACAATAGATGCATATGGATTAAGCAAAAAACTAACAATAGAAAATATAAAAAAGATGTATAAAACTTTAAAAGGATATGGAGAAGCAAAAAAAATACTAAAAGATTTAAAACCAGATATTGTAATAGGAACAGGTGGATACATATGTGGAGCAACAATTTTAGCAGCACACAACCTAAAAATTCCAACAATGCTACATGAAAGCAATAGTTTCCCTGGAAAAGCTGTAAAAATGTTAGCTAAAAAAACAGATATAATTCTAATATCATTTGAAGACGCAAAAGAAAGAATTCCAAATGCAAAAAAAATAGTACATACAGGAACACCTGTGAAAATAAAAAAACAAGAATACACAAATTCACAAATAGAAAAAATAAAAAAAGAATTAGGATTAAACAACGAAAAACCACTAGTCCTAATATTTGGAGGAAGCCAAGGAGCACAAAAAATAAATGAAGCAATAATGGGAATAATAAAAAATAAATTAAACAAAGAATATCAAATAATATGGGCAACAGGACCAAAACAATATGATATAATAAAAGAAAAATTAGAAGATGCAAACATAAATATCAATTATATAGAAAATACTAAGATTGTACCATATATATACAATATGGAAGAAATAATGAATGTATCAGATTTAATAGTATCAAGAAGTGGAGCAATGACAATAACAGAGATAGCAAATTTAGCAAAACCATCAATATTGGTGCCATTACCAAATGTTAGTGGAGACCACCAAATGTATAATGCAAAAGTATTAGCAAACAAAAATGCAGCAATAATAATAAAAAATGATGAACTAAACACAGTAGATTTAAACACAAAAATAAAAGAAATTGTATTAAATAAAAATAAAAAAGAAGAAATGGGAAAAAATGCTTTTAAAGTATCAACAAAAAATGTAGAAGAAAAAATATGGCAAGAAATAAAAGAGTTGAGAAGTAAAAACTCTTAAAATAGAAGGGAAATAAAATGTTCAAAAAAACAAGATTAAAAATAATTATTAGCATTATAATAATAACAATATTACTAATTAGTATATTAGGAATTACATGTATTCAAATAATAAAAAACAACAACTTACAAGAAGAAATAACAGCAAATATTTCCAAAAATATTATCTTTGCAACTATAGCAATATTAGCAATATCAATATTACTAACACTAATTATAGGAAAAATAATATCAAAATATGTAATCATATATCCAGTAGACAAACTAATGAAAAGTGGAGACAAAACAGCAGTTGGAAAAGAAAATGTAATAGATGCAATGACATCAGAATTAAAAGAAAAATTAAGTGAAGTATCAACACAAAAAAATCAAATAGAAACAATCTTATTACACATGACAGATGGAATAATAGCATTTAACAGAGAAGGAGAAATAATCCTAATAAATCCAGCAGCAAAACAATTATTAAGTATAAGGCCAGAAGATAACACATTTGATGACATATTTTCAAAATTTAATTTAAATATAAATATGGAAAAAATAATATATCTAGAAAACTGGACATCAACAGAACAAAGATTAGAAGTAGAAGATAAATATGTAGATATATACTTTGCACCATTTAAAGATGAAATAGAAAGACCAGAAGGAGTAATTGCAGTAATCCAAGATATAACAGAACATGTAAAACTAGACAATATGCAAAAAGAATTTGTAGCAGATGTATCACACGAACTAAAAACACCAATAACATCAATCATGGGATATGCAGATACATTATTAGAAGGAGATTATGACAAGGAAACACAAGAAAAATTCTTAAATGTAATAGCAACAGAATCAAGAAGAATGGCAAGACTTGTAACAGATCTTTTAACATTATCAAGATATGATAATAATAAGAATAAAACAAAAAAGGTACAATTTGACTTAGGAGAATTAGTAAAAAAATGCCAAGAAAAACTTGCAATAGAAATAAAGAAAAAGAATCATGATGTAAAATGTTTTGTAACAGCAGATGTACCACTAGTATATGCAGACAAAGATGATATAGAAAGAGTAATTTTAAATATTTTAACAAATAGTATAAAATACACAAAAGAAAATGGAGAAATAAAAATTTATGTAGGTTTTGTATATAATGATGCATATATAAAAATATTTGACAATGGAATAGGAATCCCAGAAGAAGATTTATCAAGAATATTTGAAAGATTCTATAGAGTAGACAAAGCACGTACAAGAGAAATGGGAGGAACAGGTTTAGGTTTATCTATTGCAAAAGAAATATTAGATAAAAATGGTGGAAGTATAGATATAAAAAGTGTAGTAGGAAAGGGAACAGAAGTAGTTATAAAAATACCTACAAAATAACAGATTAACTTTTCTTAGATAATACAAATTTTGAAGATAAAACTTTGAAATTTTTATTGACAAAATCCACAATAAACAAAATTCTGTAATTATGAACAAGCTATAAAAATCTAGTGAGTGAAATTCAAATCCAACACTAGATTTTTTATAGCTTATTCAAAGAATAACGAAAATTATATGTTAAGCTTCTTTTTATAATCTTCTAATTCAGAATTTGTAACTTTAGCAATCTTTTAATAGTATCATAATCAAAATTTAAAAGTAACATATTTTTATCATATCATTTTATTTTTATACTATCTATCATTGAAAAGCTACTATTTAAATCTTAACAATTTTTTAACAAGCCTACTTTACTTAATTAAAAAATTTCTAAAATACAATTGCTAACTATCAAATTTTAATGTATAATGAATAGGCATAAAAAAAGAAAGAAGGAAATCAAATGAAAATAAATCCAAAAGTAAAAGAAGTTTTAGAATGGGTATATTGCATAATAATAGCAGTAGTATTAGCATTATTATTCAGATATTTTATAGGAACACCAACAATAGTACAACAAGTGTCAATGTATCCAACACTAGTAGAAGATCAAAGACTATGGCTAAACAGATGGCCAAGAACAACAAAAACACTACCAGAAAGAGGAGACATTATTACATTTGAAGCACCAAGTAAAAAACAATACAAAGCAGATGAAATAGACGAATCAAATCCAATAGCAAAATACGAAGATGAGCCAGATAATATCTTTTCTAAATTTACATACTATGTACTAGAAATAGGAAAAGAAAGTTATATAAAAAGAGTAATTGCATTACCAGGAGAACATGTAGAAATAAAAGAAGGTAAAGTATTTATAAATGGAGAAGAATTAGAAGAAGACTATTTACAAGATGGAATTGTAACAGATGTATCAAACACAGAATTATATACAGGTTTTGATGACTTCATAGTACCAGACAACTGTGTATTTGCAATGGGAGACAACAGACCACACAGCACAGACTGCAGAGCATTTGGATGTATTCCATTAGAGAAAATAGAAAGTAAAGTAGCAATAAGAATTTGGCCATTAAGTCTATGGGGAAAAGTAGAATAGCAAAAAAGAGGGATTGAGGGACGGTCCTTAAAATCCCTTCTAGCGGGGAATTTGGGGACGGACCTTAAAAAATTAAAGAAAAATTTAACGTCTGCCCCAAAATTCCCTCTAAAAAGGGATTTTAAGGACCGTCCCTCAATCCCTGAAAGAAGGTAGAAAATGTTTGAAAATATAATAGGAAATGATAAAATAAAAAATGATTTAGAAAAGTCACTAAAAAATAATAGAACTTCTCATAGCTATATGTTCATAGGAGAAGAAGGGATAGGCAAAAAAGAAATAGCTAAAGAATTTTCTAAAAGCTTACTATGTCTAAATAATAAAGAAGGAACATATTGCAATAAATGCAAATCATGTTTAGAATTTGATAGCCAAAATCATCCTGATTTTAAAATAATAGAGCCAGAAGGTAATACATTAAAAATAGATCAAATCAGAGAATTTCAAAAAAAGGTATCAGAAAAACCAATTGTAGGGAGTAGGAAAGTTTATATAATAAATGATAGTGACAAAATGACATCAGAAGCTCAAAATTGTTTATTAAAAACATTAGAAGAACCACCTGAATTTGTTACAATAATACTAATAGGATCAAATGAAAGTGCTTTTTTAAGTACAATAAAGTCAAGATGTATGATATTACATTTTGAGCCAATACAAAATGAATTATTAAAAGATTACTTAGAAAAAAAATATAATATTATAATAAAAAGTCAAACCATGTTAGAAACATTTCAAGGAAGCATAGGAAAAGCATTACAGCTAGTAGAAAAACAAGAAATCTATGAAAAGGTAGAAGAAATAATTCAAAATTTAGAAAATAAAGATATAATAGACATACTAAAAAATGCAGAGATAATATACAAAGAAAAAGATGAAATATACAATGTATTAGAATACATAAATATAATATTATTAAATTTAGCAAAACAAAAATATAAATACGCAGAATGTATAGAAATTGTGGAAAATACTAAAAAAAGGTTGAAATCCAACGCAAATTATGATATGAGTATAGATAATATGTTAATTAAAATAAAAGAAAAAATATCAGCTTAAATAAAAGAGGTGTAATTTTTGAAAAATATTATAGGAGTAAGATTTAAAAAGCTAGGAAAAATATACTTTTTTAATCCAAGAAACTTAAAATTAGAAAAAGGCGACAAAGTAATAGTAGAAACAACCCAAGGAGAAGAATATGGCGAAGTTGTAATACCAAATAGAAAAATAGAAGAAGAAAAAATAATGGAGCCATTAAAAAAGGTTATAAGAATAGCTACATATAAAGATAATAAACATTTTGAGTACTGCAAAAAAACAGAAAAAGAAGCATTTAAAGTATGTCAAGAAAAAATAAAAAAACATAAATTAGACATGAATTTAATTGATGTTGAATATAAATTTGACAATAGCAAAATATTATTCTATTTCACAGCAGACGGAAGAATAGATTTTAGAGAATTAGTAAAAGATTTAGCAGCAATATACAAAACAAGAATAGAATTAAGACAAATAGGAGTAAGAGACCAAGTAAAAAGAATTGGTGGAAACGGTGTCTGCGGAAGAGAATTATGTTGTTGCACATTTTTAAGAGACTTTGAAGCAGTATCAATAAAAATGGCAAAAGAGCAAAACATATCACTAAATCCTTCAAAAATATCAGGAAACTGTGGAAGACTAATGTGTTGCTTAAAATATGAAGATAATGTATACACAGAAAAATTAAAAAGACTACCACATGTGGGAGCAATAGTAAAAACAGAAGACGGAGAAGGAGAAATAGACAGTATAGAAACACTAAAAGAAGTTGTAAAAGTAAAATTCAAAAATGAAGAAGGCTACAGTTACAAAAAATATAACGCAAAAGACATAAAAGTAATAAAAGATGTCATCACAGAACAAATAGATGAAGAAGAATTAGAACACAAACAAGAACTAGAAGAATTAGAAAAACTAGAAAAAGAAGATATAAATCAAGACGAGTTAGAATAAAAATAACATATAAATTAAATTAACAACAAACATACTAAAACTGAAATAAAAGTCACACTAAGAGGAGGTGAAAAAAATGGCATATAAAATAACAGATAAATGCATATCATGTGGAGCATGTGCAGCAGAATGTCCAGTAGGATGTATATCACAAGGAGATGACAAATTTGTTATAGACCAATCTGCATGCATAAGCTGTGGAACATGCGCAGGAGTATGTCCTGTATCAGCTCCAGAAGAGGAATAGGGATTGAGGGACGGTCCTCAAAATCCCTCCTAGGAGGGATTTTAGGGACGGACCTTACAAAAAGTTTAAAATTTTATTTTTTTTGTAGTATTATATTTTTTTAAAAGATTTTTTTAAGCGTTTTTTCAAGTATTTTGTCGAATATTTCTAGGAGATTCTTTAATAAAATTCTATAAATTTAATAAAAACATAAAATTCATAAAAAGTTTATTCAAAAAAATTCAATAATTTCTAGATTAAAAATTAGTTTCTTAATTTAAAATTAGTTTTTTAATTTAAAATTTAAATACTAAACAATTAAATTCAAAAAATAAAATCCAACAGCAAATAATGATAAATAAAATACGATAAATATTATTAGCAATACAAATTAAAAAAAATTATAGTATAAATATAAAATTAAAAATAATATAAGACTAATAATTGATTCAAAATTCAGTTACAAAATTCAATATAAAAATTTAATTCAAAAAAACAGTCAAAGAATAATCTCAAAAAAAATCACAAAACTAAATACCAAAAATAAAAAAGGAGGAACAATGCCAAGAGTAGCAAGAAAATACATAAAATCAAATTTTATTCATGTAGTTACAAAAGGAATAAAAAAAGAATTCATTTTTTACAAGGAAAAATATAAAAATGAATATATATCATTATTAAATAAATACTTAAACGAAATAAAAGAATTAAAAATGTTATCATATTGTATTATGGATAATCATGCACATATATTAACATATACAACAGAAATAAATAAACTGTCAGAGTTCATGAAAAAGCTAAATACTGCATATGCAATATATTATAATGAAAAAGAAGAAAGAGAAGGATATGTATTTGCAAACAGATATTATACACAAACAATAAAAGACGAAATTCATTTATTAGCTTGTATAAAATATATTCATGAGAACCCAGTAAAAGCAGGTTTAGTAAATAATGAAAAAGAATACAAATATTCATCTTATAAAAAAATGAAAAACGGAGAAATTGATTTAGAAGTAATAAATTCAATATTTGAAAGTACAATTGATTATTTGAATTTTGAAGGTATTGACTTATCAAGTGATGAATATGAATTTATAGAAGCAGAAAATCATGAAAATAAGTTAAA
>ERZ1643246.3491-NODE-3491-length-13431-cov-6.425015_pt1 | contig 13431 bp, 15 predicted proteins | sample MGYA00579265_ERZ1643246 | MGnify/ENA primary metagenome ERZ1643246 (study PRJEB29033, sample SAMEA4952261) | chicken gut metagenome | biome: Broiler Chicken; feature: Gastrointestinal Tract; material: Caecum | place: Ireland | collected 2018 | study: Broiler... | reverse complement strand
TCATCCATCAAGTCTTTGCGGATGTATTCTGCGACCAACTCCATAGATATATCGAATGTAGTCGCATATCTTTTCCCTTCGTGGAGTAAACGATTGATCAGGTCCTGATCAGACTTATGAGTGTGATACATATAAGCGTGTTCAGGTATATCCCTTTCACCAAAAGTACTTACGATACTTTCGATTTGCTTGCTCCATACTTTCATTTCTTTTTTTATCTCTAATCCTTTCATGTGTGTCCTCCTTTAGAACATTTTGTTTAATAATTACTTATTTTTTTATACTCCTGCTCTGGCAGGATATAAGTCCGGGTACCATATTTCAGCAGTACCCGCTTTTTCTTTCTTTCATCGGCAGCTGTTTCTGCCGTAAGGATCGGAACCAGTAAGCCTTCCTCTTTCTCTTTTTTCTGGCACCGTGCCACTTTAACTTGACGGTGAAACGCATTGCCAGATAAAGGTGTTCTCATGTAACATGTGCCATTGTCATATAACACCTGACATGTTATTCCTTTTCTGTCATGAAGCTTTTTGAGATATGGGATCAACGCTTCATTTACTTTAAATTTGTTCATGATCATATCCTCCTTCAATTATGATTTTTTTATCAAATGTAATATGGGCTTCCGTTTGGGATTTTTTTTAAATTATTTTTGTGTTTACGAACACATTAAAGCTATCAATTATATAGAAAGAAGGGATATATATGGCAACCAACAACCAATTTAGTTTCAGGGCTTCACAAGAGCATGAAGAACAAGAAAATAGCTCTCCTGAAATGCAAACAGATAATATGGATACGCAAGAAAACATGACAACCGATGAATATATCCGGGAGCATGCCGCAAAGAATGGTGTGATTGGTGGTATCCGGGGCATTTTTCTTGCTGTCGTAGACTTTATTTCACAGGCAATCGGTACTGTAGTAAGGAATCTCCTTTGGAGTGAAAGAGTGCAGGATTCTATGGCTTCACGGATCCGTGGGAAAGATGTCGATAAAAAAGAAGATAAGAATGTAAATCGAAAAGATAAAAACATTGACGAAAAAGAAAAAAGCAATGATGTAAAAGAGAATAATAAAGGCAAGGAGTTAGAGAAAAATAGAAGCGATGAAGAGAAAAAAGAAAAAGATAACCCCAATTTAGATAAGCAAAATAATTCACCTATCCATACACTCAAACCCAGATCATTTTATAATGAACGGCTTAAATGGTATGATGCAGAAATCACAAAGGATCTGGAAAAGATTGCTTTTAAAGACGGACAAGACTCTTTTATTGTCCCGTTCAAGGGAAAAGAGATAACGGCTGATATGTTTGTTTCAGCATTTCTGTCCAGAGATGGCAATGGAATCGTAAAAGCAGCGATGAATTCTGCCCTATTAGCAGCAGCTATCAGTCAGCAGCCGCAAAACTTACGGATTCCAATTGGGGCAGGAGCGGAACATATTGAAGTAGATATTCAAACAGAAAATGATGGAGCGTATACAGTGTTTTTCAATGGTGAAAAAATCGCAGGCAATATTCCGGAATCTATGTTCATTAATCCAAACAACCTCGAAATGCTCATAAAAGAACCAGTGACAACCTATGCACACCAAATAGCAGAAAAGAATCTTACGCCATCTTTTCAGATTTCTGATGAGTTAAGTATTCAGCAAGATGTACAAGGGCATATCATTGTATCCGCTGCGGGAGAGAAAATTGTAGATACAGAAATTCAGTCCGACTATGATCTTACCGCTTTGCGTCAGACATTAATTAGTACAGGGCAAGTCTCGCCAGGAAAGGCTTTTGCTATCACATCGTTATATGCACCTGCAGTGAAGGATTACATGGATTGCCGGGTAGGGGATATTTCAGATGGAAGTGCTCATCTGGTATGTAGAGACGGACAGATCTTGCAGTATTATCCTAAAAAAGAAATTGATTCTTATGTTGTTCCGTTCCATGAGGGCGATTTTTCTAAGGCTGATCGTGGACAAAATGTAATGTATGAATTGGATGGAGATAGTAAAAGGGATATTCCGTTTATAGCGGAAACATGGAAGGATATCGCATATGCACAGAATATAGATAAGAAAGAATTTCAAAATTTCTTAAATCGTCCTTCCGCTGACTGGAATGCCCTTCATACGAAGGATGGAGAACTATCTTTTTTCCGGCATGCAGATGGAGTGGTATATCATCGCTATATCGATCCTAGTGAGTTTGCTGATGTTAAACACATTTCTGATATCTGTACCGAAGAACCTATAAGATCTTTATCCGAAGGGGAGCAGCAAACTATTTTTAATGGAAAACCAATTTTATTTATTGATGAACATAATTCCTGTGCAATGGCTACTTCTGATGGAAATGAAATCCATCTCATGAATTTAGACGAAGAAATTTCTGGATTTAGTTATAAAATGCAGGAATCAGAACCTATCCATATTCCTGAACCGCACACACTCTCACAAGAAGATTTTGACACATTCTTGGAAAAGGTTGAGGAATATTATCAAGATGCAGCGGAATGCCGCGATATTGCTCTGGATTATGAAAGGGAACAGTTCCCATTGTATGAATCATCAACGGTAAAGTATAAGTTCTGCGAATGTCAGCCTACAGAGGAATTGGCATTAGATGGACAGCCGGAAAAGGAATTCGATGATCTTGATCTGGATATCGATGAGGATAAAGATTATTCTGATATCCCAAATTATGGACATTCTTCTGTTCCACCGGAGGAAATGTATAGAGATATGCCGGATGAAGAATTTTTTAGATAAGGAATCACTGCCCCGCTTATATTGAGCGGGGTATATTTTTTTGTGAAAATAAAGAATAAAGAAATGCCATATTAGGAGTGTAATTAAATCAAAGCAAGGAGGTTTTTCAATGAGAAGAAGAAGGATATCCAATTGATTTCTTTGATATGGAATTTGATGTAGATACTGGTATCACTTTGTTCACTGATTTGAGTGAGGACAGGCAGGATGAAATACTTGCTTCTAAGGAACGTTATAATGAGCATATTTTGATGCAGTAGAACCAATGAAAGGGAGGGTGATGTAATCGATGCCGGATATCAATAATAAGTCCATAAGGTATGCATATTATGAAGATGGACGAAAAGAGATTTTTTCCATGCGCGATGCATACCGGATGTTTAAGACAAAAGTTGACAACAACCAAAAAGCAAATGGGACAACTTTCCAAAGTTGGCTCAGTGAAATGGAAAAATTGCAAATCTTAATAAAATGTAGGAGGTTTTCTTAATGTACGTGAATCCAAAGAAATACTTTCTCTCATTCTTTTACTGGAGGTATGACGGATACTGGGAAGCATTCCATGGAGGCTTTTCTTAAAAAAAGAAACGTTCCTTTAAAGATTTCCAAGTATTGAAGACACACGGTAGAGATTCTTTTTCTTCAATGAAAAAAGACATTCTCATACAATATGCAGAAGAGAATGATTTACTACAAATGCTTGAGTCATCGTTTGAGAAAGAGTCGTACCGCTTATTCGCCATACGTTGGATGTTAAGGGGATTATCTCCAGAGGACGCAGTACATAAAGTGAAGGTAGATGCCGAAGTAGGACAGAATGCAAGGAAAAAATAATGATGAAAAGCTTATGGGATGTCCCATAAGCTTTTTTTAAGAATTTTTTGAAAGAAGGTACATATTGAATTTGCAAAAATTAATCATCAAAACAAGTAGGAGGTATAGAAATGAGGAACTTTGAAGAATTTGTAAATGAAGTTAAGGATACGGTAAAAGATCATTTACCAGAAATGTATCGAGATGCAGAAGTTGTGGTTATCGAGCACAGGAAGATAAACAGTTGTTACACAGGACTTACCATTTATCCCAAGGATTCTGTTGCTTCCCCAGTCATTAATTTGACACAAATGTATCAGGATCACGCACATGATATGACAGAAGTAATGAAACACATCGAGAACACGTTGTTAACTCTTCCTGATAATGTAAAAAAAATGGATGTCTCTGACATTTTGGATTATGAATCCATAAAGGAAAAATTGTTCTTAAGAGTGTCTTCCATTAAAAAGAACGCTGCTTTCTTAAAAAATGTTCCATACATAGCAGTAGAAGACTTAGCTTTAACTTTCCATATTTTGGTCGGACAAGATGAACAGGATATGGCATCTGCCACCGTTACTCATCAAATGTTAAAAGACTATGGGGTTTGTATTGAAACGCTGTACAAAGATACTGTTCAAAGTAGCATGACGTTGTTTCCTGCTAGATTCATCGATACGATCCTTATGACTGTCGTTACTAATGATAAAGGAATCAATGGGGCAGCATCACTTTTTTATCCGGGAATCATGGACAAAATAGGTTCAGAAATCGTATATGGAAATTATTACATTCTACCATCTTCTATCCATGAAGTGCTGGTGGTTCCAGATACAATCATTGAAAGCCCAGATGAATTAAAACAAATCATTAAGGCTGTAAACAAAGAGGCTGTTGCACCAGAAGAGCAGCTGTCAGATGAATTATACTATTATGATACAAAAAATAAAATTTTTAAAAAGATGAAAGAATAAAATAGAAATGAGGAATGAATCATGAATTTACATCCAACCGTCTGTAATCTGTGCGGTGGAAAAGTAGTTTTCACATCCAATACGCTGGTTTATGGAAAATCTTATGGATCTGGAAAATGCTATTACTGTACAGGTTGCCATGCATATGTTGGTACACACGTACCTCGCCCAAACGAAGCGTTTGGCATCCTCTCTAACAAGGAAATGAGAAATTGGAAGATGAAATGCCATCATAAGTTTGACTCGTTTTGGAAAGACTTTCCTTCTTCCAAAAAAAGGCATAGCGCCAGAAAGCGAGCATATAAACGTTTGTCCACAGAATTAGGCATCCCCGTTGAAGAATGCCATTTCGGTTGGTTTGACCTTGATATGCTGAAAAAAGCGTATCAAATTCTTTGTGACTGGACTTCCGTCTGAGAGAGGAGATATTACGATGTCTTTAAGAATATGAGCGGGAATTCCCGTTCTTATTCTTAAAAGTATATAAGGAGGCAGAAAAACGAATGAGAAAATATAATTTATGATCTTTTCACTATGAGAAAGCGTATGCATCGCATGCGCTTTTTTAATGTTTACCTAAAACTTAATCCATATTGTTTATGTAAAACTATTTTCAAAACAAGGAGGTAAATAAGATGAAAGTGAAAGAAATAAGGGAATTATTGGTAATTTCAGAGAGGAAATATCCGGGATTAGAAAAGGTGATTCAAGGAAAAACAGATGATGCCGAACTGGATCTTCTGGACAGAAATGATTGTGTTGCTGCAAAATTGTGGAGTCGGGAAGATGTGGAGGGTGAACTTGAGAATTTAATCCATGAGGACTGCCCAACCGCATTTTTACCGTATGCACCTGCAATACAGAATCGTGAACGCATTATTGATGAAGCTGTAAAACGAGGTTCATTCCAGATCTTATCTGATTGTACAGATGAAGATTGGGGAATACTCAACGAAGCCTTAGATTATGCTGTCCGTAGTTTTTTTAAGGATCAAATGACAGAAGGTGTCCTCCAGGTAGTCGATGAATTTAGTGGAAAAATCATAGACTCTGTATGTTGCCATGTTAACATAATTACCCATGAAGTGACATTGGATAATCCATGTCATAATTTTCCATATTCCCAGGATAAAGATATTGCTTGCAAGGTAGTGTCTTCTTCTGGAAAATATTCTGGAAATGTGTTTCCATCAGATATTTGTCCGGATGATTTGGTGCATTTAGTAGATGAGTTAGATCCAACACAGGTTTTTTGGATGCTTTCATCGTATTTTCCTTCAAAACAAAGGACATTTGGATGGTTGGAAAAGTATGTACCGTGCGGAAAATGCCCGATACAATCTTATTGTAAAAAGGGTAAAGGAAATTACGCTATCTGTAGAATCGGAGAATTAGCAGATGTTTCCATTGATCAACTTAAAGAAATGGCTGAAAAAATATCATTTGAAAGCTTTATCTCAAAAGAAGATTCAAAAGATATAAAAGAAGTGTTTTATGATTGCATCATAAATTACATAAGAAAAGAGCATGGTACAAATTACTTCTTAGCTTTTTGTAAAAGCTTACCTTCCAATGTGGAAGAAGAAATCTGGTCGGATGGATCTATGATCTTATGCAAAGATGGAAAATCAGCAGAAACAATCGCGAATATTTTAGAACTGATGTATAAGAAGGAAGAAATTGAAGTGGTTATTGTGACCGGATATTATGATCCGATCGAAGACAAAAGAAACGATGAAGTAGATATGTATACCGGTTGGTACTATGTGTCCATGGACTAGTAAGTAAGAGGAACAGGGAGGAAATAAAATATAATGACGAACAAAGACTATATCATTGATGCAATAAAAGAGTTTTGTTATGACGAAGGATATGAATTTTTGCAGGATTATTCTGGTCGAGGGATGTACGGCTCTTGCTGTGTAGGGTTTGTATGTGATAATATACTGGAAACGGTAAGTGATCTATTTGCCTATATTATTGACGGAGACGAGGATTTAAGCGTTGGCGATATGTTATCAATAACTGGATATCCAAAATCAGATAATATGGGACGTAATTATATCCTGTACTTTCCTAAGTTAAATGAGTAATATTACTTTAGTCAAAGAAGAAAAATATGTAAAGGAGATTTTCAAAAATGAAGTATGCTGCAACAGACTTAATCGACGAAATGTTAGCATTGAAGGAGAATCTTTCCGTTGTGTCGGAATCAAATATGCAAGATATGTTAGATCATTTAAGTGATGAAGAAAAAGATATATTGCTTAGACTGTATGTTAACGAGAGTCGAAAGGGGAAATATAATGGATGTACAGAAGTTAGGTCAATAACCCCTGACTAAAGTCAGAGGCTTGCCTCGGTAAGCTCCTTGCTTTAGCTAGGTGTTAATGAGCAGAACCATGACCTGCCGTTCACTCCAGGGTGATGCCAAGCTCTGGACACTTGTGCAGGCAGGCCGAGGTTATGGCGCACAACAGGACATGCTCTGGTTTATACCTGAGTCTGTCCTGACTTATCGTATTTTAAAGGAAAAACTATGGTTTATGTTTTAGATCAGAATGGGGACTCACTCATGCCTACAAACCGGCATGGATGGGTACGCCGGGCCTTGAAGTCCGGGAAGGCAAAGGCCGTGCGGACAATGCCGTTTACGATCCGGCTGTTCTACAGGACCACGGATCCTGTCTTACAGGAGATCACGTTGGGGATCGATCCGGAACGGGAAAATATCGGCGTCGCTGCCGTCCGGGAAGATGGCACATGTCTGTATGCGGCGCATTGCGAAACGCAGAATAAGAAGATCAAGAAGAGGATGCAGAAAAGGAAGGCCCACCGTCAGGCTTCCCGGCGCGGGGAGCGTCTTCGTAAGAAGCGCCGGGCAGCAAAGAAAAGGACGATCCACACGAAGATCGTTTACTTCGATACTCCGATGGGGAAACGCCCGAACATCAAGATCGATGGGTGCTTTTTCCGGATACTGCCGGGATGCGAAGAACCGTCTGTGTTCAAAGACATCATCAACACCGAAGCGAGATTCTCAAACCGGCACCGGGAGGAAGGATGGCTGACACCGACTGCCACGCAGCTTCTCCGGACGCATATCAATCTGGTACGGAACATCCAAAAGATCCTGCCGGTCTCCCGCGTGGCCCTGGAATTAAACAAGTTTTCGTTTATGGAACTGGAAGCTGGAAGGAAACTCCTGTGGTGGGAATATCAGCAAGGCCCGATGTATGGAAAGAAAGACCAGATGGAAGCCCTGCGTGATATCCAAAATGGGAAATGCCTGCTCTGTAAAAAGGGAGTGATCACCCGGAAGCACCACATCTACCCGAGGCACCTGGGCGGGACCGACCGTCTCTCTAATCTGGCCGGGCTTTGCGAAAAATGCCACGAGGAACTCCATCATGATAAGAAGATGGAAGACGATCTGAAGAAAAAGACGAACGCCCGGAACAACAAGTATGGTGCAGCCTCCACCGTAAATCAGATCATCCCATACCTTGCCGATCACCTGGGAGATATATTCAGGGACCAGGCTTATGGCGTAAAGGGATGGGAAACAAAACAGTTCCGGGATGAGCACCATATCAAGAAAACGCACGAGAACGATGCTTATTGTATTGCCTGTATGGCATTGGAACACTCAGCCGGGATCGCCAGTCCAAAAGGACACTATGAGATCCAACAGTTCCGCCGGCACGACCGTGCGTTGATCCATCGCCAGACAGAACGAAGGTATTATCTGGATGGCACAGGAGTCGCTGCGAACCGAAGAAAGCGGATGGATCAGAAAGAGGCACAGAAGATGCGTTCGAGGCTGAAAGTAAAGAAGAGCAGCCGTTCTTATAATGATCCGGACCGCACACTTCCTGGGGCGGTATTCCAGTTCGAGGGAAAAACTTATATTATGAAGCTGCAGATCACTAACGGACAATATTACAAAGCCCTTCATGGAAATACCAAGAACATCCCTGCGGCACGCGCAAAGATCTTATGCAAAAACCGAGGGTTAGTAACCGTCTTATTTTGTAATTGAGGGCGCATTCATCTCCCGGTATTAACCGGGAGTATTCTGCTTAACAGTTAAATAAATACGAACAAATCAATCTTGCAATGTATAAATCTATCAAAATAATAATACCGCCGGTAATTATCCGGCGGTAAAAAGTTGAGCACAGAATCGTTTTCGTCTCTTTTATACATGTGACAAAATCTCTTCTAATTCTGCCCCTAAAAGCAGGTTTTTATTTTCTATTGTTTCTGTGTTCTTTTTCTCTTTATTAATAATGATTGTCACATCTTGAGTACCCATCTTAACCATATTCCACAGATCATCGTGAAACGGTCATCCAAAATATCTCCGGCGTAATATTCTTTCCAGGGAATGCATGGAAAATTCATTTCTTTTAATTCATAAAATCCCGTGAACTCTTCCTGTGTGAACTACTCGACAATTGAATTGCCGAGGATTAGTCGCCGAACTTTCCTAAATCCAAAGATTATAGGCGGGGAGAGTTCAAGAAAAAGATTGGATATTTTTAAATTTCACTGCTCGGCACTTCCATATTAATAATGCTGAAAGGCAAATTTTAAAAGAAAGGAGAGGATCACATGAAAAGAGCTTATGATTTTCGGATGATAGCCAGGGATAGTTTGCGGGGACATTGGGCACCCGTGATAGGAGTTTCATTTCTTGCGTTTTTAACAGGGGCTGAAATTACGATGAGTACGAGCTTTATCTACACATTGTTGAATATCGCGGATGAGTCTATTTTGATCTTTGCCATCAACATTATCCGTCTTGCTATTGGAAGTCTCGTCAGCCTCGGTCTGATGCAGTACAATTTGACCTTGATCGATAAAAAGCCGGCCTATTGGAAACAGTTGTTTTGCCACACATCCATATGGGGAAAAGCAATCTGGCTTCAGGTAAGGACTGGGATATTTATCCTTCTGTGGATGCTGCTGTTGATCATTCCAGGAATCGTCAAAAGTTATTCCTATAGCATGGCAGGATTTATCATGTCAGAAAACCCCGAGATATCTGCCAAAGAAGCGATGGAAATGTCTATGAAGATGATGGATGGAAATAAATTCCGTTTATTTTGCCTTCGACTTAGTTTCATTGGTTGGATGCTATTGGGTATTTTGACTTTTGGAATTGGATTCCTGTGGATTATCCCATACATGAATGCGGCAACAGCGGCATTTTATGATGAGGTGTCCCGGAATGTGAAAGGATAATTATTGACAGTCTGGCAGCTGCACGAATGTGCAGCTGCTTTTTTTTACAAAAAAAATATATTTCTTGCGCTCATATTGGGATTATAAGTATTTCAAATGTAAGGAGGATAAAACATGAAACGTAGTGAACAAACACGCCCCAAATTACCCAACGGACCAATATTTGGCGAAGATATTGATCTGAGACATGTCAAAATAAAACCTTTATGCTTAACCCCAGAGTCTATAAAAATAGATATTGATGAGGGTGAACGCGCCGAATTTGTCGGACAACTTATTGACATTTTTGAAGATTTTCTGGAAGAAAAAGGAATCAATATTCCCAATGAAGAAAAAGAAGAGAGCGACGATCCAGCTATCTTATATGGCTCGGACTATGGGTATCTGGAATCAGAAATTATAGACACCTTAGTTAATTGGGGAGCCCATCATTCAAAGGGAAACACAAGGGAGGAGGATACACTTTGAAAAGGAAATTTTTTCAATACAAAAACATTGATATCATAAAGGCACTGGAGATCATTGCAGCAGACAATACGCATCATTATCTGCAATATGATTTCGAAGTTGATAAAAAAATGCTGCTGGAAAATGCAAAAAGGAAACATCCAAAGATCATGCTATGGATGTCCCGTGACTGTGGGACTTGGTGCTTTTTTGAAAAAGAAGTATTCATGAGAAATAGCACGGCTCATCAGACATGGACATATTATGAAAATTCCAATGAAAAGATCCTTGCGTATGCTATCGAGTCTACTGGTATTAAAAATGGTGTGTTGGTAGGTAATCTCTATGAGTTGAATTACCGTTTCCATGTAAAAACAGTCCGGCAGTCTGCTGTCCATGCAGATAATTGCGAATTTGTTTTTGAAAATGGAACAGCAATTTACCCAGCTTCCGAGTTGTCTAAATGGCAATATGGACACCCACAGCTTGGAAAATACCAGGCGAGTTTTCCGATTCCAAATGATGAGGAAAAACTAAAAGTTGTCTTAATGGAAGAAAAAAAGAAGCGGGGGAAATTAATGGAAGGAGATATCAATAAAACAACAGATGTTCTTCTTAGAAAATTGTGGTCCAAACTTGAAGATGTGCCTGTCAATCCTGAATCCGAGAAACTTGAGTCTGACTTCCTTTTCTTCGAAAAAGGAGTGGATAAATATGAAGACGTTTGGCGATGGTTCGATAACAGGTATCCTGGCGGCGTAGCAGCGATACTGGGAGCAGAATGAAGAGGATAACATCATGACAGTAGAAGTAAATGAAATTATCAACTGGTTTTACAGCGATTACAAAGACAAATTGGTTTATGTTCATGTATTACAGGGCAATACATTAGAAGATTGTTTTTATCAGATGTATGCGCTTCGTAGAAGTGGCAGATATGATAATGCCCGCAGGTATGACTTTCAGGATACTGAGCTGGAAGAAAAATATCAAAATTGGAAAGCTACCCACGAGACCATTGAGATGTATTATGGTGGCGGTGTGGTGGATTAAATTAAAAAAATAATGATTTAATCGTACATATTAAAAAAAAACAAATAACGGAGGTAAATGATTTATGAGTAATTTTACGAAACCTATGAAACGAAGCCTGGATATCCTCACCCGTCTTTTTGATAAAGATAAATGGATGGGAAAAGATGGTAAACCTCATTATCCAAAAGGACGAAAAGGTATCGACACTTTAAAAGAGAATATTTCTATCGTCTTCGCAGAAGGAGATGAGCTGGAATATATCGCAGAGTTTTCCTTTAAAGGACCGACAAACGACGCATCTGGCTCCAGCCTGCTTTGCCGTTTATCTGTGGAGGATATGGAAGAAACAGCACAGCCGATCTATATTGTATTTTCTCTTTCTGGAGAAATGTTCAATATTCTGGAGATTCCGGCAGAAGTGGCAACTTCCATCACGTTAACAGAAGTAGAACAGGAACCTGCCGAACATCAGACTGAAGAGATAACCAAAGAAGAGGTAAAAAAGAATTCCATATCAACAACAGAAGATGATCGTCAGGAAAATCTGGACTATCCAAAAACAAAAAGCGATACGTTTATGAATCCTCCATCTTCTTCACAAGAGGAAAAGGAAGAGGAAGTAGAGGAAGACGATTTTATCAGAAGTTTAGGGATGACTCCACCATTTGAGGAAGAGCTTCCTGACCTTCCGATCATCTAAAACAAAAGAAATCCCTGCGTACGACAAACAGTACACAGGGATTTCTTTTACAGATTAAACATATATAAAAAAAATTATGTCACAAATATTCTACAATAATTAGATTTTTTTTGCAAGAAAATAATGAAAAAATTTTTTTGTTGTCGAATAGCTCACAGTGTCTTTTTTTTCATATTAAGTTACGAAAAAGAAGTGCATACATAGGAAGGAGGCTGTATTTTATGGCAATGCACAATAAATCAAGGCTTTTGGGATACCTTCCTGAAGACCCTATCATTAAAAATCCAGATGATATAGATGAAGCAATGGCACATTTTACTGTGGCAGTCACACACCGTAACCCAACTGGTTATCGGGCAGAGGGAAGGCTGGCTGTAGACAAGATCCCTGTGTTATGTGATGGGAATCCTAAAATAATGAATATTGTGAAGACAATAAAGAAAGGGGATTTTGTCGATATCGAAGGTCTTTATAACGTCCTGTATACGGAGAAGGAGAGTATCTGCAGTGAATGTGGGCAACATAATATTAAACACGGTATTTCCTGTTATGTCTATCCGTTATTCATACAAAAAGTGGATCCTGGTTTCACGGAAGAAGATATTTCATTTCTGGATGATGGAAGCAAAACGATTGACGAATACTTAAAAAATATCTACGAAGAAGTGTCCAATCATACATTATTACTGGGATATGTGGCGCAGGTGCCGGAACTTATGGTGCAGAATTGTGCAAGATACTGTATCTCCGTGGACCGTAAAGTTTTCGTCCCTACGCAATCGACTATAGTAACTGATTATCCTTTCGTGTATTCCTATGGGGAGCAGGGGGCGAGAGATCTCAAATACCTGAAAGAGGGATCTCTGATCATGATCGATGGTTTTATAAGAAATAGAAAGGTAAAAAACAGGATGGAATGCCAATGGTGTGGGAATCGTTATGATTTCGATGATTTTTCCACTGAGATCATCCCTTATTCTGTTGAATATCTCAATAATATAAAAACAGACACAGAATTAAAATTAGAAGAGACGTTAAAAAAATTTGATATCTAGGGAGTATTTTTTTGATAAAAAAATATATTTTGTCCTCTTTATATTACTTTTGAAAAAAAACAAAAAGAAGGAGGATATAGATATGGATAATTTACTGATCCAACAAGGAGCAGGAAGAGACCAATTACTACAGAAGCTGTCTGAGATAGACAGCATTACGACAATCGATAATTTTATCCTGAATAACCAGACGGGGAATATTGAAGTTCTTCGTAAAAACGGACGGTTGTATTGGAAATTATCGGTAGATAATGCACCTTTACAAAAGATCAGACAAAGAGGGAAAACTATGAAATCTTTTCTTACTGCTTTAAATGCTGCAGAAGAAAAAACGTTTAGTTCTAATTTTTCCGTAATTTGTTATCAAAGCACTCTACCAAAA
>ERZ1643246.3489-NODE-3489-length-13437-cov-32.080930_pt1 | contig 13437 bp, 11 predicted proteins | sample MGYA00579265_ERZ1643246 | MGnify/ENA primary metagenome ERZ1643246 (study PRJEB29033, sample SAMEA4952261) | chicken gut metagenome | biome: Broiler Chicken; feature: Gastrointestinal Tract; material: Caecum | place: Ireland | collected 2018 | study: Broiler... | reverse complement strand
AAAAGAGGGAAAAATGTTAAAACAAACTAAAAAAACAAAGGAAATTTATGAAGACATACAAAGAAAAATTTATTATATGATTCCAGATAAGTGGGAAAAATTATATCTCTATGCATCATTCATAGACAAAGAAAATGGCAAAGTTACAGGAGAATTATTCTTTTACTATATTCCAAAAGGAATTTTAAAGAAAAATCCTGTAAATGTATATGAAATTCCAAGCAAATTTAATATTGATGAAAAAGAATATCTACAATTAGTAGAAATCCTATATAAAAGAATAAAAGGCTTAAGAGACGAATACAAAAAAATAGAATTAGGAGAAACATGGAGTAATATAACAATATCAATAGAAAATTCTATTTTTAAAATAGAATATAAATATGATGATTTAGAACATTCAGAATATTCTAGTTATGACAGGCACATAATTTGGAGATATCAATATTTAGGAATTGGAATGGAACAATTAAATAAAGAAGAAAGAGAAATTTTAAAAAGATATCTTACAGGAGCAAAAAAATTTGTAAGAGAAGAAACCTACCAATCTGGAATCTATATAAGAGATATAAAAAATATAATTGACTTTGATACTTCAGAAAATACTGAATTTGAGGAAAAAACAGAATCAGCAAATAAAAAAGTAGAAGAACATGAAAAACGTAAAACAATGAAAAATCAAATTCTATCTTTTTTAGATGAAGAAAATGAAGAAAATCAAAATAAGTAAAAATAAAAAAAGATATTAGTCAAAAATAATTTATATTTTAACTTAAAATTGCAAAATGAAAAGCAATGTAAAAATACAGATTAAATACAAAATAATAAGGAAAAAATGAAAAATAAAAATACAAAATAATAGTTTTTAAATTTAGGATGTAATCCTAAAAAAATATATATGGATTTATTCCAATTACAAAAATTGAAAGGAGCAATTAAAATGATTTATTCAAAGGAATTAGAAGAAATGTGTAAAGTAGCAAAAGGAGTAGACCATGGACCAGCACCAATACCAGAAGAAGGAAAATGGGTAAAAGCAAAAGAAATAAAAGATATTTCAGGACTAACACATGGAATTGGATGGTGTGCACCACAACAAGGAGCTTGTAAATTAACATTAAATGTAAAAGACGGAGTAATTCAAGAAGCTTTAATAGAAACAATAGGATGCTCAGGAATGACACACTCAGCAGCTATGGCAGGAGAAATATTAACAGGAAAAACAATATTAGAAGCATTAAATACAGACTTAGTATGTGATGCAATAAATACTGCTATGAGAGAATTATTCTTACAAATAGTATATGGAAGAACACAAACAGCCTTTTCTGAAGGAGGACTTCCAGTAGGAGCAGGATTAGAAGACTTAGGAAAAGGACATACTTCACAAGTTGGTACAATATATTCAAGTACATTAAAAGGACCAAGATATTTACAATTAACAGAAGGATATATAGTAGAATTAGGTTTAGATAAAGATGACCAAATTATAGGATATAAATATGTTCATATGGGAAAAATGATGGACAACATCAAAAAAGGAATGGATCCAATGGAAGCAATAGAAAAAGCATCAGGAACATATGGAAGATTTGATGAAGCAGTTAAAAAAATAGATCCTAGAAAAGAATAAGAAGGAATGATATAAAAATGAATATTTATTTTTCAGGATCAATATACGGAGGAAGACAAAAATTAGATACATACAAAAAACTAGTAAAAGAACTAAGCAAATTTGGAAAAGTCTTAGACGAAGAAGTCGCAGATGATAATGTACTAATTAAAGAAGAAAACATTACAGATAATAATGTATTTGAAACATTAGTAAAAAAAATAAATATTGCAGATGTAATATTTGCAGAAGTAACTGTACCATCACTAGGTGTAGGATATGAAATAGGATATGCAGATTCACATGGCAAAAAAATTATAGCAATATATGATAAAACTGTAACACCTAAAATAACAACTATGCTTAGAGGAAACAAAAACTTAAAAATTATTTCATATACAGACATAAGTGAAATTATAAATAATTTGGAAGATATATTAAAGGAGGAATAATAAATGGCAGTAACATTTGAAAGTTATGAAAGAAGAATTGACCAAATCAAACCAGTAATGGAAAAATACGGAATAAAAGATTTTGAAGACGCATTAAAAATATGTACAGACAAAGGATTTAATCCATATGAAATAGTAAAAGGAGTACAACCAATATGTTTTGAAAATGCAGCATGGGCATATACTCTAGGAGCTGCAATAGCAATCAAAAAAGGATGCAAAAAAGCAGCAGACGCAGCAAAAGCAATTGGAGAAGGATTACAAGCATTCTGTATACCAGGTTCTGTTGCAGATGACAGAAAAGTAGGACTAGGACATGGAAATTTAGCATCAATGCTATTATCAGAAGAAACAAAATGTTTTGCATTCTTAGCAGGACATGAAAGTTTCGCAGCAGCAGAAGGAGCAATAGGAATTGCAAAATCAGCAAACAAAGTAAGAAAAGAACCATTAAGAGTAATCTTAAATGGACTAGGAAAAGACGCAGCACAAGTAATATCAAGAATAAATGGATTTACATATGTAAAAACAGATTTTGACTTCTTTACAGGAAAAGTAAAAGTAGTAGAAGAAATCCCATATTCAGATGGAGAAAGAGCAAAAGTAAGATGCTATGGAGCAAATGACGTAAGAGAAGGTGTAGCAATCATGTGGCTAGAAGATGTTGATGTATCAATAACAGGAAACTCAACAAACCCAACAAGATTCCAACACCCAGTAGCAGGAACATACAAAAAAGAAAGAATAGAAGCAGGTAAAAAATACTTCTCAGTAGCATCAGGAGGAGGAACAGGAAGAACTTTACACCCAGACAACATGGCAGCAGGACCAGCATCATATGGAATGACAGACACAATGGGAAGAATGCACTCAGATGCACAATTTGCAGGTTCTTCATCAGTACCAGCACACGTAGAAATGATGGGACTAATAGGAATGGGAAATAACCCAATGGTAGGAGCATCAGTAGCAGTAGCAGTAGCAGTAGAAGAAGCAATGAAATAAAAAAAAGAAAAAAAGAACGTTAGGGACACGCCAAAACGTTCTTTTTTCGGATGTTAGGGACAGGCCATTTCATCCGAACCATAAGAAAAAATGAAAGTTAGGTGAACGTTGGGGACACGCCAAATCGTTCACATTATTGATTTTAAAGTCTTTAAAACATCCTCCAATACACTTTTTAAAATTAACAAAATGTATTAAAAATCTATTTATTGTAAAAAATAAATATGGTGATAAAATGAAAAAAAATAATAAATTAAAGTTATTAACAGTCTCTATTATAACAATAGTATCTTCATATACAGTAATAAGTAATAGAAAAAAAGAAGAAAAACTCTACAAATTAGCATATATAGACGAAGTTACAAAATTAGGAAATAAAAATTTCTTTATGCAAAAAGGAAAAGAATTTCTAGAAAATATAAAAAATAAAACTAATAATTATTTAATGGTCTTAGACATAGATAAATTCAAATCATTTAATAAAAGATATGGACATCAAAAAGGAAATGAACTTCTTTATACAATAGGACAAATATTAACAGAAATATTAAGTAAAGAAGCAATAATAGCAAGACTTGCAAACGATGCATTCGGAATAATATTTGAATCAAGAAATGATATAGAAAAAATATTAACAGAAATAGAAGAAAAAATATCAAAAATAAAAATAGAAAATAAAGAATATCAGATTTATATATCTTTAGGGGCATACAAAATAAAAGAAAATGAAAAAGAAATTGAAAAAATATTAGACAAAGCATTAATTGCACATGACAAGATAAAAGGAAATTACAACAAACAATACATGATATATAACGAAACACTAGAAAAAGAAATAGAAAAAGAACATAATATAGAATTAAATATGCAACAAGCATTAGAAAATGAAGAATTTGAAGTTTATTATCAACCAAAAATAAATGTAAAAACAAATAAAATAGAAGGAGCAGAAGCACTAGTAAGATGGAAAAAAGAAGACAAAATAATACCCCCAAGTGACTTTATCCCAATATTTGAAAAAAATCAATTTATAATTAAATTAGACACATATATTTTAAAAAAAGTATGCAAAGATTTAGAAGAATGGAAGAAAAAATATAAAAATATATCAATGCCATTAGTATCAGTAAATGTATCAAAAGAACATTTAACAAAAGAAAATTTTAAATCAGAATATGAAAGTATAGTAAAAAAGCGAGGAATAACTCCAAATGAAATAGAAATAGAAATAACAGAAACCGCAACAATAGAAAAAGATATAATATCAATGATAAAAGAAATAAAAGAGACAGGTTTTACTATATCAATAGATGATTTTGGAACAGGGTATTCATCATTAAGCATGTTACAAGATATGCCAATAGACACAATAAAAATAGATAAAATATTTATAGACCAGATAAACTTAAATGACACCAAAAAAAATATAATAGAATATATAATACTAATTGCAAAAAAATTAAAAATAAAAACAGTAGCAGAAGGAGTGGAAAATAAAAAACAAGTAGAATATTTAAAAAAACTAGGATGTGACTTTATACAAGGATATTACTATTTTAAGCCATTAACTAAAAAAGAATTTGAAAATCAAATGAACGATAGGTGAACGATAGGGACACGCCAAATCGTTCACATTATTGATAATAAAGAGTTTGATAAGGTTCAATTTACATTTTTTATAACTGATACAATAATATCTAAAAAAATATAAATAAAAAAGCACATAAACAGTATTTAAACAAACTTTAACAATAAATTATAATAAATATTATAAATAAGAAACTAATAAAAGTGTTAGATTTTAATTGTATATCGAAAAGCTAAAATTAGCAGTTAAATTGAAAACAAAAAAATACGAACAAATTTTTATATTTTTTTAAAAAAACTATTGACAAAATGAAAAATAAAATATAAAATATCATCAGTAAAAGCAAACAATAATTCGCAAAACAAAAATTCAATAAGGAGTGATATATATGAATCTTATAAAAAGAAAAATTTTAGTAAAAAAAGTAGAAGAACCAAGTATTGAAAGACATCCAGTATATATATTAGGAACAGATTATAAAGTAAAAATTATCTACAAAAATGTAAAAGTTCCAGAATTAGATTTAGAAAATAAGACAATAAAAATATCACTTCCTAACAAATATAAAAAAACCGAAAATACAAAAATTTTAGATTTAGCAATAGAAAAATTATATGAACAAATATCTAAAGTGGAAGTAGAAAGAGCAATGGAAAAAATGAGAATAACATTAGGCTTTGCACCAGAAGACTATAAAATAATGAACATGAAAAATGAACTAGGAAGATGTGAAAATAACAAAATATCAATAAACCCTAAAATAGTAATGTTCCATAGAGATGTAATTGATTTTATAGTTTTACATGAATATTGTCATCTAAAATACAAAACACATTGCAAAAATTTTAACAAAATGATAGAAAAATACGAACCAAATTTTGAAAAATATGAAAAAATACTAGAAACTAGCTTGTTTGAATATTAAAAATAAGATATAATAATATTATGATGGAAAAAATAGTAGTTGATGAAAAATATAATGGTAAAAAATTAAATAAAATAGTATTAGATAAAATATCAGAAATTAATTATAATACATTTTGCAAAGTTTTAAGAAAAAAAGACATAAAGGTAAATGGAAAAAGAACAAATAAAGATATTTTAGTTTATAGTAAAGATATAATAGAAATATATTTACCAAATACAGAAAAGAAACTAAATATAGAAATTATTTATGAGGATGAAAATATATTAGTTGTAAATAAAAAAGCTAATATAGAAGTAGTAGGGGAAAAAAGTTTAACAACTCAAATACAAGAATATTACAAAGAAAAAAATATTAAACCAATGCCATGCCACAGAATAGATAGAAATACAACAGGACTTGTACTATTTGCAAAAAATAATGAAGCATTAGAAATATTATTGAACAAGTTTAAAAATCATGAAATAGAGAAACATTATTTAGCATTAGTATATGGAATACCAAAAGAAAAACACAAAGTATTAGAAGACTATTTATTCAAAGATAATAAAAAATCACAGGTATATATTAGCAATAGCTACAAAAAAGGATATCAAAAAATAATAACAATATACAAAGTATTAGAAGAAAGAAAAGATAATACATCATTATTAGATGTAGAAATAAAAACAGGAAAAACACATCAAATAAGAGCACATTTAGCATATATAGGATATCCAATAATAGGAGATGGAAAATACGGGAAAAATGAAATAAATAAAAAATTTCACAAAAAATATCAATGTTTAAAAAGTAATGAGTTAAAATTTAATTTTACAACACCAAGTGGTATTTTAGATTATTTAAATGGAAAAAGTATAAAAATATAAGATATATTAAATTAGAATAATAAAAAATTTATAAAATAGGAATTTCAGTGGCAATTAGGTTTAAGGAGTGATATTGTTGGAAGAAAAAGAAATTTCAAAGATGAAAAAAGGCAGTATTGCTTTAGTATATTTCAAATTACAACAATTAGTAAGCAAAGGATATAAAATCCAAAAACATATTCTGATATTTTGGCTAACTTAAGAGTTTCAGGTAATACTTTAGTATATTTTATATCAATGTCATTAATTGTTGATGATGCTAAAACTATGAAATCGAAGAAGGTGAATACGAAAAATGAGTAAATATTATGATAATATTAGTAAAGAAATAAAAGAGTATTTTAAAATTTTAGAGCCTAATTTTTCAGAATGGTTAAACGAATACATAGATACAAAAGAATTATTATCGCAAAAATATATTAGTGTTACTTGTGGTACTATATATTCTGATTTATTTGAAAGTAATTTTTTCTTTTCAAGTTTAGATCATTCTGTAGCAGTTGCTCTAATCGTTTGGCATTTTACACATAATAAAAAACAAACTTTATCTGGGTTATTTCATGATATAGCTACACCAGTATTTAAACATTGTGTAGATTTTCTAAATGGAGATTATATGACACAAGAGTCAACAGAAGATTTAACAACAGAAATGATTAAAAATTCTAAAGAAATAATGACTCTATTAGAAAGAGATAAAATTAATATAGAAGAAGTAGACAATTATCACTTATATCCGATTGCAGATAATGATACTCCAAAACTATCTGCTGACAGATTAGAATATTCTCTTTCAAATGCTTTGTTTACATATAAATTATTAGATTTTGGAAGTATTAAAGAAATTTATGATGATATAGAGATTCAATCGAATGAAGAAAATGAAATAGAGCTAGGTTTTAGAACTAAAAAAATAGCTAGAAATTTTGTAAAAGTTACAAGTAGATTATCTGTTATATATCGTGAAGATAAAACTAGATATTCTATGCAGTTACTAGCTGATATTTTAAAAAGATTAAGTAATGAAAACAAAATATCTAAAAAAGATTTATATGAATTAAAAGAAAGTGACATAATTAGTATTATAGAAAATTCTCAATACAATAACATATTTAATATTTGGAAAAATGCTAAAAAAGTAAAAATATCAAAAGAAGAACCTAAAGATGTTTACTATGTACATCACGGAGCAAAAGTTAGGTATATTGATCCATTATTTAATGGCGAAAGAATTTCTAAGTGCTGTAAAGTTGCAAATAAATTGATAGAAAATAATTTGGCTTATGACATGAACAATTATGTGTATTTAGATTTTAATATCTAATAAATCTCTCGATTTAATAGACAATCAAATTATTAAATACTTTACAAAATAAAATTTCTATATAAAAGGAGAGTTGCTCTGAACTCTCCAAAATCATTTAGGCTCCCGTCTTACTACAAAAGTAGTAGAGGGTTAAGTTAAATATATTTTAACATATAATATTTATTAAAATTATGTATTATAATTTATAGCAATAAGTTTAAATCTTTTACTCCCATAAAGTCTAAAAATATTAATTTTTAAATAATTTTAGAATTTCGTGGGAGTAATTTTTGGAGCGGGTAGTGGGAATCGAACCCACGCCATCAGGTCGGAAGCATGACATTCTACCACTAAACTATACCCGCATCAATAAAATAATTATATACCACATAACATATAAAATCAACCCCAAAAAATACATTAACTAACAAAGACAAAAATAAATCCAAAATATAAAAAATAAACATTAACAAAAAAAACACACACTATCAATTCTTTATAAAAAACCACCTTGATTTTTCCACCAAAATACAGTATAATAAGCAAAGTAATAAAAAGAGAAAGAAGGAAAATAAATGAAGGCAATAGAAATAAGAAACAAATACTTAAATTTTTTTAAAAATCATGGACACACAATAATACCATCAGCACCACTAATACCAGAAAATGACCCATCAGTATTATTCACAACAGCAGGAATGCAACCATTAGTACCATATTTATTAGGAGAAAAACACCCAGCAGGAACAAGATTAACAGATTACCAAAAATGTGTAAGAACAGTGGACATAGATGAAGTAGGAGATAATAGACACTTAACATATTTTGAAATGTTAGGAAACTGGTCATTAGGAGACTACTTTAAAGAAGAATCAATACAAATGAGTTTTGATTTTTTAACAAAAGAATTAGGAATACCAGTAGAAAAATTATCAGTAACATGTTTTGCAGGAGATGAAGACTGTCCAAGAGATAATGTAGCAGCAGAAACATGGAAAAAAGTAGGAATACCAGAAGACCATATATATTATTATGGAAAAGAAGATAATTGGTGGATAGCAGGAGAAGAAGGACCATGTGGACCAGATACAGAAATGTTTTATGATACAGGAAAACCAGCATGTGGACCAGATTGCCAACCAAGTTGTGATTGTGGTAAATATGTAGAAATATGGAATAATGTATTTATGGAATATTTTAAAGACAAAAATGGATACACAAAATTAAAACAAAGAAATGTAGATACAGGATTAGGACTAGAAAGAATGACAATGTTACTACAAGGCAAAGAAACACCATTTGACACAGAATTATTTGAACCTATAATGAAAAAACTAGAAGAATTACAAAAATTAGATGATATTCAAAGTAGAAGAATAATAGCAGAACACTTACGTTCTAGTATGATGATTATAGCAGATGGAGGAAGACCAAGCAACATAGATAGAGGATATGTTTTAAGAAGACTTATACGTAGAATGATAAGACATATGAATAAATTACAAATAGATTTATCAGAATTATCAACACTAATAGACATAAATGTTGAAAATTTACAAAAAATGTATCCAGAATTAAACAAAAATCAAGAAACAATAAAAAATGTAATAAATGAAGAAAAAGATAAATTTGTAAAAACATTGGCACATGGTGAAAGAGAATTCAGCAAAGAAATACAAAAAGTAAAAGCAGAAGGAAAAGACAAAGTAGATGGAAAAGTTGTATTTAAGCTATATGATACATATGGATTCCCACCAGAAGTAACACAAGAATTAGCACAAGAAAATGGAATGACAATAGATTTAGAAGAATTTAACAAACTATTTAAAGAACATCAAGAAAAATCAAGATTAGGTAGTGAACAAAAATTTAAAGGTGGACTAGCAGACCAAAACGAAAAAACAATAGCTTATCACACAGCAACACATCTTTTACATCAAGCATTAAGAACAGTGCTAGGAGACCATGTAAAACAAAGTGGCTCAAACATAACAGAAGAAAGACTAAGATTTGACTTTACACATCCACAAAAAATGACAAAAGAAGAAATCCAAAAAGTTGAAGACTTAGTAAATGAACAAATAAAAAGAGATTTAAAAGTAAACTGTGAAGAAATGAGTTATGATGATGCAAAAAAATCAGGAGCAATAGGACTATTTACAGACAAATATGGAGATAGAGTAAAAGTATATACAATAGGAGACTTCAGTAAAGAAATTTGTGGAGGACCACATGTAACTCATACAGGAGATATGGGAAGATTTAAAATAAAAAAAGAAGAGTCAAGTTCTTCAGGAATAAGAAGAATAAAAGCAGTTCTAATTAAAGAATAAAAAAGTAATAAAATTAAAATAATAAAAGCAAAATGGCAATTTGACAAAAATATAAATTGCCATTTTATAATAAAAAATCAAAGAAAGGAAGATAAAAATGGAAGATTGTGTATTTTGCAAAATAATAAAAGGAGAAATCCCATCAAATAAAGTATATGAAGATGAAGAAATATTAGCATTTAAAGATATAGAACCAGCAGCACCAATCCATATTTTAGTAATACCAAAAAAACATATAAGTTCACTAATAGAAGTAAAAGAAAATGAAATAGAACTAATAGGAAAAATTTACAAAACAATAAACAAAATAGCAAAAGAACAAGGATTTGCAGAAAAAGGATTTAGAGTAATAGTAAACTGTGGAGAAGACGGGGGACAAGAAGTAGGACATTTACATTTCCATCTATTAGCAGGGAAAAAATTAGGAGAAAAAATAATAGGATAAACCCCAATAAAGTAATTGAAAACAAAAGAAAAATATGCTATAATGATAATAGAGTTTAAAGTACGGAGGTAAAAACATGTTTGAGAGTAAATATAGTAAAGTATTAACAGTAATTTTAGTAATTGTAATAATAGCCATTTTAGGATTACTAGGATTTTTAGGATATGATTTTTATCAAAAATATTATATAACAAATGAAGCTTCAGAATTTGTTGACAACTATCAAGGAGAAGTAGCTTCAAATTCAAATGATACAAATACAGATGGAAACACAACAGAAAATGGAACAGGAAGCTTAGAAGAATTAAATTCTACACCTACAGGAACAGGAACTGCAGTATCAGGTAAAAAACAACAATTCAAAGGATTTGATGTTGTAGGAACAATATCAATACCTACAATAAATGTAAATTACCCAATCTTAGAAGATATGACACCTAAAGCTCTAGAAACATCTGTAGTAATGCTGTACCCAACAAATGCAGATTACCTAAATCAACCAGGAAACTGTGTAATAGTTGGACATAACTACAGAAACGGTGTATTTTTCTCTAATCTAAAAAGATTAAGTAATGGAGACAAAATAACTATAACAGATTATAAAGGTGGCAAAAAAACATATTCAGTATATGACAAATTTGAAACAACAGATACAGATACATCATTCTATCAAAGAGACACATCAGGAAAAGCAGAAATAACACTATCAACTTGTACAGATGCAAGTAATAACATGAGAACAATTATACTTGCAAGAGAAGACTAAATAAAAGAATTTAAATAAACACATTTAAACAACTCAAATTATTAGACTAAAAAGTTTAATAATTTGAGTTGTTTTGTTATGGTTCATAACATTGTCCTAAACTAGTTTATTATAGATATGAATCATAAGAAGTAATTTTATAAATTTTAAAAATATTTATCTAAAATCTTTATTTTTTATCACATATTGTATATAATATGAAAGATAAAATAAACAAGAGGAGAGTAACAAAATGAATAAAAAACAAGCAAAAGAAAGAATAGAAGAATTAAGAAAACAAACAGAATATTATGCTGGAAAATATTATGATGAAGACAAACCAGAGATATCAGATTTTGAATATGATATGTTAATGGTAGAACTAAGAAATCTAGAAAAAGAATATCCAGAATTCAAATCAAAAGACTCATTGACACAAAAAGTAGGAGGACATGTAAAAGAAGGATTTAAAAAAGTAACACATGAAGTACCTTTGCAAAGCCTACAAGATGTATTCAGCCTAGAAGAAGTAGAAGAATTTGATGAAAGAATGCAAAAACAAGCAAAAGAAAACAATATAGAAAATATTAAATATGTAGTAGAAACAAAAATTGATGGATTATCAGCAGCATTAGAATATCAAAATGGAGAATTTGTAAGAGGAGCAACAAGAGGAAATGGACTTGTAGGAGAAGATGTAACAGAAAATCTAAAAACAGTAAAAACTATTCCAATGCAAATACCAGACAAAATAGATATAACAGTAAGGGGAGAAGTATTTATATCTAAAAAAGATTTTGAAGAAATGAACCAAGAAAGACAAGAAAATGAAGAAGAATTATTTGCAAATGCAAGAAATGCAGCAGCAGGTTCATTAAGACAACTAGATAGTACAATAACTCAAAAAAGACCACTTGATATATATATATTTAATGTTCAAAAAATAGAAGGAAAAAACTTCAACTCTCATTTTGAAGAATTAGAATATTTAGAAAAACAAGGATTTAATGTTAATCCAGTAAGAATACCATGTAATAATATAGAAGAAGTAAAAGAAGCAATAAAAAAGATAGGAGAAATGAGAGAAAGTCTAACATATGGAATTGATGGAGCAGTAGTAAAAATAGACAATTTAAAATTTAGAGAAATTTTAGGCTCAACAGTAAAAGTACCAAGATGGGCAGTAGCATATAAATATCCACCAGAGAAAAAAGAAACAACTGTAGAAAATATAATTTGCCAAGTAGGAAGAACAGGAGTAATAACACCAATGGCAATATTAAAACCGGTAAGTGTAGCAGGCTCAACAATATCAAAAACAACACTCCATAATGAAGATTTTATAAAAGAAAAAGATATAAAAATAGGAGATACAGTTGTAATACAAAAAGCAGGAGATGTAATCCCAGAAATAGTAGAAGTAGTAAAAGAAAAAAGAACAGGAAAAGAAAAAGAATTTACTATGCCTAGAGTATGTCCCGTATGTGGAGCAGAAGCAGTAAGAGAAGAAGGAGAATCAGCAGTAAGATGTACAGGTATAGAATGTCCAGCAAAATTATTTAGAAACTTAGTACATTTTGTATCAAGAGAAGCAATGAATATAGATGGTTTAGGAGAAAATATAATAAACCAATTACTAGAAAAGAAGCTAATACAAAATATAGCAGACATATATACTTTAAAATTTGAAGATATAGCATCATTAAAGAAAAACGGAAAAAAATTTGCACAAAATTTAATTGACGCAATAGAAAGAAGTAAAAGCAATGATTTATCAAGACTAATAACAGCACTAGGAATAAGACATGTAGGGGGAAAAGCAGCAAAAATATTAGCCCAAAAATATAAATCATTAGATAATTTAGAAAAAGCAAATCAAGAAGAATTACAACAAATAGATGATATTGGTGAAATTATGGCAAATAGTATTGTAGAATTTTTCTCACAAGAACAAACAAAGGATTTAATAAAAAGACTAAAAGAAGCAGGAGTAAATACCAAAGAAGCGGAAGAAGAAATACTAGACAACAGGTTTGAAGGAAAAACATTTGTATTAACAGGAACATTAACAGATTTTACAAGAAAAGAAGCAGAAGATTTAATAGAAAAACATGGAGGAAAAATTTCAAGTTCAGTATCTAAAAAAACAGATTATGT
>ERZ1643246.3486-NODE-3486-length-13441-cov-13.916106_pt1 | contig 13441 bp, 10 predicted proteins | sample MGYA00579265_ERZ1643246 | MGnify/ENA primary metagenome ERZ1643246 (study PRJEB29033, sample SAMEA4952261) | chicken gut metagenome | biome: Broiler Chicken; feature: Gastrointestinal Tract; material: Caecum | place: Ireland | collected 2018 | study: Broiler... | reverse complement strand
CTCTGTAGGTTGTAAATGAGAAAATATATGTATTTATATACCGCGTTCTTTCGCGATCGTCACCGTACTCATGTAACGGTTGTGTCCGTATGGTTTCAATCGGACTTTCTATTATTAAGTTGTGTATTCAGTTGTGATTGTCTTTCGGCACGCCACGCCTCAAACTCTCTTTGACCTACCTCCGTCATAAAATAGTTCTGTATTGCGGGCAATAATGCTCGTGCAAGGGAATCGATTTCGCAATCGGGTATCCCGGTATCATTTTTCCTCCGCCTCGACATAACTTTTTATCCGATAACATTTCCTCCTTTTAAGCGTTTATTCAGTTTTATTTTCCGTCGCGGTCGTTGCCGCTGCTCTTTGGTTTGAAAGAATAAGGCGCGGATTTCTTCGCTCTTGATTTATGCAGCAGCGCATCAAACTCGTCGGGGTAGGCGTCGAGCATATCGCTTACCATTCTGAACGCCGTGTCCTTTGTCTTGTCCACGCGCTGAGCCTTTTGTAATTGCGAAAACAAATCGGCAGTGTCCTTATTTCTAATGTCGAGCGATTGCCGCAGTGCTGCATTCTCCGTCCTCAACGCCGTGATTTCTTCTTCGGCTTGTTTTCTGCGCTTTGGCGTGGGCTTGGCTTTTTCCTGCTCTACAGCTTGAATTACTCCGTCCAGATATTCCTGCGCTTGGGCTTTTTTCTCGTCGGCTTCGGCTTTGGCGGCTTCCAAAATCTTCTGCGTCTTATATTCGGCGACAGATTTGTGTGTTGCCTGACTGCCCGGCTTGCCGCGCTCCAAATTCCACTTCTTGCCGACCTTCTCCCAAAAGTCCGTCTGTAACTCGCGCAATGATTTCCGCGTGAACAGCCGCTTTGCGCTCAACCTGTCCTCGGTTATGGGAATAATATTGAGGTGCATGTGCGGCGTGGTTTCGTCCATGTGAACTACGGCAGAAATTATATTCTCTTCTCCGTACCGCTCGGCGAAGTAACCCGTCGCATCCTCGAAAAACTGTCTTTGTTCAGACGGCGACAGCTTACTGAAAAACGCACCGTCCGAGCCAATTATGAACGCACCCATGAGAACGGCATCGCGCCTGACCTTGCGCTTTAATGGAAGGGTTGCAATGCGCTCGTTTATGTAATCCATATAACTGCTCATCCTGATGACGGTGTGGTAGTTTTGTTTTGTCCTCGACAAGTCAATGTTTGGATTGTCGGGGATGTAACTTTCGTCGCGTTCGTTCTCGCGTTCTATAGGCGTAACGTTGTCTCGGTCTTTGTTGTTGATTTTCTTTAATGTGCAAACTAAATATGAAATGGTTGTTTTCCTCCTATAAATAATTTCTGTTTTTTCGGAATACAAGCCCCCTGCAAGGGCGAACGGCACTTATGAGCGAAGCGAATAAGTATAGTGAGCTATACTTTTCCGCCGACGGCGCAAAAGTATGGAAAATCCGTTCGGGGTTTGCTTGCTGTTTGCTTCCTGAAAATGGCTTTTGATTTGCCGTAAGTTATCACTATGTCATAGCTATATCCGAGCTATCACGGCGGTCTGTTCGTTGGTTGTCTATTCATAATTCACCTCCAAGATTGATTTATTTTTATCTTTGCCCACGCCGAAGAGGTATGGGTAGATTGCTTTTGTATAAAAGTTCCCCTCACTATAAAGAAGTGAGAAGTATGATTTTGACAGGGTGTTCATAAAAATATTTCTCATTAATCTTCCTGTCGTTTTGAAATAATCCCCTCACCTATTAGAGAAAAATTGCTCATACTGCACCCACCTTTCAGAAAAGTTTGCACCGTCTACACAACAATTCAAGCCAAACCTCTCACTATAAAGGAGTGGGGACATATCAAATGACCCCCCTATACAAGTAAATATTTTTGTTCCCCCCCTCGAAAAAATGGCATAAAAAAGTCGCTGACACCTTTGAAGTAATCACCGACTTGTACCTTATTTAGCAACTTCAAATTGCTCTATGGTGGTCAACCATTCTGTTAAGTTGTCGTTTGATTTGTCCTTGCTCGCCTCTGTCTAAAAAATTGTATGCTTATAAAAGCCTTTCATCGCGCATCTTTTTCGGGTTAAGTGGCAATCTTCGCGCTTTGAAAAAACGGTAGCACAAAATAACCCCATCTTCGCCCGACGAAAAACTGACCTTAAACGGAGCTATGTTCCTAAAAAAGCGTATGTTTATAAAGCCCCATTTTGGCTCGTCTTTCAGACGGCTCGGGTTGGTTCCCGCCGCGCCTTCTTTCCGCGCGGCAATTTCGGAGCATACAACTCCGCGGCGCAATCTTGTTATGCGCCCTCACTTCCGCAAGGGAAGTACGCCATACTTAAATTCAATGTACAGCAAAAGAATACAGGCAACTTTCATACCTGCACTCTTGCATTATATCACATCTATCGCCACAAGTCAATAGAAATAAAAACATTTGTTTGTGATATTCTGTCGAATTATCTCTTAATACTTATTTATAAAAGAAAAAAGGAAGGGCATAACCTTCCTTTTTCAAATTCTAGTTTCCTCAACAATTTTTTTATATATTTCATTCCATACTAAATGACTTCTGTTTTGAGAAATATACCAGAATGGCAATTGAGCAAATAATACAAATTATATCAATAGCGAGATATACCCAAAGCCCTGCTATTATCCCAAGCACAATACATAAAATTCCAAGAATCATACTTCCGAACACGCATATCATTACGGGTATGCTGTTCTTAGCTGCCATAATAGGATTTGCCCAGTCGTATTTAGGAAATTTATAATTCAGAAAACTTCCCATTAAAGCACAGAACGCGCTGAACAAAAGCACGCTTATCAAAGTTATCACCCAACACAATGCATCAGCTTCAAATTTCAGACAGAACACAACAGAAAAAATAATTCCTGCGGGGGCATTAAAAATGAATGTGGGGGCTGTTTTAGCCAAGATTATCTGCCTGAGCGTGAGCGGAAGAACAAATAACTGCTCTCTGGATTTACCTTCCATAGAAAGCGCGCTTGCCGCAGGATTGCTCATACCTATAAACAAAAATGCAAACCCTGCGCCTGCATACGCAAATAAAGACAACGGGATTGGCTCTTCCACATCGGAAAACAATATATTAGGATCGACAAACAGCAGTACAATTGCTATAATAACCAGTAAAAATGTGCCGCATAAAGCATTGAGCAAGTACCCCGAAGAGGAAAACAGGCGACGAAATTCTTTGGCGATAAGAGCTGAAAATACCGAGCTTGCACGTACACTATCAGATTTATATTTACTCCCTGCAGATTTTACAGACAATGCTTCGTGTACCCGCTCATAACACAATACAAGCACAACGACAAACAATACCGCAACGGCAATCGAAATGCCTGCAAAGGCGAAAATGCCCCAAATTGTGCCCGTCAAAGTCATATCGACAAGCGCGGCGGGCAAATAAACATTCCTCACAAAAACCGAATAAATGGCATTCATATCCATGTTTTCATTAGAGGAAGTAGTAAACGATACCGCAAAACTTGCAATCATTACCCCTAAAAACAGGATAAGGCTTAGTATAATCTGTAAGATATTTTTGTAGCGAAATTTAGCGGTTAAGGCTGTAAGCAGCGCGCTTAAAGTAATGGCAATAGCCATAGGTAAAAGCGGAGACAGGATCGTTGCAACCAAAGTAACAGCGAGGATTGCAAAAGAAAATCCGTCTACCACGAACAACACTATTGTTCCGGGAATAACCACAGGCAATGCAAAGAGCAGATTAGACAGATATATGCACACCAGCCTGCTTGCTAAAATTTCAGATTTTTTTACAGGCAGCGTCATAACGTGATCATAATCTTTCATCGCAAACAAAGGAGAACATCCCTGCATAAGAGAAAACATCAACGTTACCAGCGATGTTACCGCAATCAAAAATGCCGGGAGGTGCGCCCCTATTCCCTGCTCACAGAAACCGATGGATATAATGACAGAATATACGCAGATGACAAGCGCAATAATTGCAATTATTGCAAATGAGCCTGCTGTACGACGAGTCAGTTTTGCATCCTTTGCGTAACGTGACTTATTGAAGTCCAACATACCCATCAATTGTATTTTTGTCAGCAATAGCCATTTACTTTTCATGGCTTTCAAGCACCTCCATAAATACATCTTCAAGGCTTTCGTCACCGCGGACTTTGTCAATGTCACCGTTCGCGACCAGATTACCGCTCTTAATGATAGCTATTTTGTTGCAAAGTTTTTCCGCCACATCCAGAACGTGAGTGGAGAAAAAGATGGCGCTTCCTTCGTCGCACATTTCACGGAACACTTGCTTTAACTTAAATGCCGCTTCAGGGTCAAGCCCTACAAAGGGTTCGTCAAGCACCATAAGTTTCGGCGTATGCAGAAGTGCCGAAATGATTGCAAGTTTTTGTTTCATACCGTGCGAATACGAACCGATAAGCGAACCCAAATCGTTTTTTATACGAAACATATCCGCATATTTTTCAATGCGTTCCCTGCGTAACGACTGTGTTACGCCAAAAATATCCCCAATATAATTGAGGTATTGTATGCCTGTCAGATATTCGTAAAGATCGGGATTATCAGGTATGTATGCAAGTATTGATTTGCAGGCGACGGGTTGTTCTTTTATTGACATACCGTTTATTGTAATCTCACCGCTTTCAAAAGGCAAAATGCCTGTCACAGCGCGCAAAGTCGTTGTTTTGCCTGCTCCGTTTTGTCCTATAAATCCATAAATATCGCCTTCACATACACGCAGACTCAAATCATTTACAGCTTTTTTGCCGCCTGTGTAAGTTTTGTTTAAGTGATCTATTTGAAGAATGGTTTTCATTTTTCTCCTTAATGTTTTTGGTATAGAAGTAATTTTTATTTGATGCTTTCAAAGTAAGCACATTATATCCTGAATAGATATTAGCACATTCGCTTTTTTAATGTCAACAACACATAGCAACAATTATCGTTAGCAACACAATAAGCAATATTTCTTCATTAGGATGCTCCTTGTAAATTTTTTTCAGGAAGGCACAAGTTTTTAAAAGCAAAAAAGCGTGCCCTCAACCGAAGACACGCCCTGCACAGTATCTCCGATTGATGTCACTCAAACCATTTGCACAATGGAAAATAGAGATACGAAATGCCTACTCGTATCCATTGTGCATTATATTTAGTTTGAGTGACGGATACAGTATAACATAAAAGGGCGAAGTTTGCAATAGTGGCAGCTAATTTCTCCAAAAAAAGAGCGCACCCAATTTATTGACCACCCGTAAAGTGAGTATCCCGAAATTAGTTGCACCCAAAATATGGATTTAATACAATCAATGTATTGCTTTTTATTTTGTAATTGTATATAATATAGTCGAGAGGTGATGCAATACGGTAAATATGATAGGACAGCGACTGAAAGAGCTACGCGAGGGCATAGGTAAATCGCAAGCATTTATCGCAAAAGAAATCGGAACAATAGCACAACCTGCGATATTCCGCTATGAAAACGGACAGAGCGACGTGCCAAATGCTATTTTGTTGTGGTACGCCGACTATTTTGATGTGTCGCTCGACTACATTTTCGGGCGCACGGACAAGCCGCAGGGCAAACTGTACGACTATAATCCCAAAGCCTTCGACGACGAGAAGATGCAGCAGTTTGTGGAGATGTGTTTTGATCCAAAATCTCCCGCTAACGCCAAATTAAAGGAAATGCTACTAGCATTAATATCTGATGCTCACTAATTACAGCTTAAATACAATAACATTTGAGGGAAAATATGATTGAGAAAATTAGAGGAATTAGCATTCAGGGAAAATGTTTTACTAATGAAACTAACTTTATCTTTTTTACCAAGCCAGAAGAAAAAATTAGTTTAGTCTATGGTAAAAATGGAAGCGGCAAGAGTACTAATTCTGAGGGCGTGAAGGCTGCAGCGGATAATGAAGCCTCGACAGAAATAAATGCTACATTTATAGATGAAAATCAACATAAACTCGCACTATCTGAAATAAAGGATAATGTGTTTGTATTTAATGAAAATTACATTGATAAAAATGTCAAAATTGATGATGATGGGTTAGGCACGATTATATTATTAGGTGGACAAACAGATATTCAAACTCAAATAGACCAATGTGAAGTTGAATTAGAAAAAGCACAAGCAGAGTATACAAAAGCGGATGAGAATTGCAAGCAGTATACGATAATAAGTAATCCAATTAGCCCACAATATCATTGGCAAAGAATACAAAATACTTTAAAGAAAAGCGGCGGCTGGGCGGAACGCGACTCAAAACTAAAAGGAAATCGAAGGAATTCGTCTGTTACTGATGATATTATTTTTGAAATTTGTGAGCTATCACCTTCACAAACTGCCGAAGAGCTTCAAAAAGAATTAGAAGAGAAACAGGATTTGTATAATAAACTATCTGATGGTTCAATTACATATCCTAATGAAATTAAGCAAATTCCTTTGTCCTCTGATTGGGAAAATGAAGTGTGTGCTTTATTGGCAAAAAAAATAGAACAACCCACTTTAAGTGAAAGAGAACAACAAATTTTATCTATCATCCAGAGCAACGGACAATCGACAATAGATAGCGCAAGGTTGGAATTTAGTAAAGAAACAACAACATTCTGTCCCTACTGTTTTCAAAAAGTTGATGAAGATTATAAAAAAGCTTTAATTGAAAGCATAAACAGAGTTTTAAACAAAGATGCTAATGAGCATATTGAGGAGTTATCTAGAATTATAATACCTTCCTTTGATGCGGATTACAAAATATATAACACTCTCGATAGTAAATTGGTTGAATGTATAATAGATAAAATCGATGTCTGTAAAAAACTATTAGTGGTTTATTCTAATGCAATCGCAACAAAAAAAGATAAAGTATATACTCCGTATCTTATGACTGCAAATGGGTTATTTAATGAAATCGATTCTTTAAACACTTTACTTTCTCAGCTTGAGAAAAAGCGTTTAGCGTTTAATTCAGCAATTAAACAAAGAACCGCAATCTTAAAAGAATTAATTGAACTTAACAAAAAAATAGCTTATGGAGAGACCATTCAGGATTTTAGAGCATACAAAAAGCAAAGGAAAGCTTATAATGCTGCTCGTGCCGATGCTGACAAAAAGTTAAAGATTTTAAATAGTAAAAAAGAAGAATTAAAAGACTTAAACCAAAGGAAACAGGATGTCGGATTGGCAATAAATAGCATTAATAATGCTTTAGATTATGTATTTTTTGAGAAAGGAAGATTATCTATAGAGCTTCGTGATAACAAGTACTATTTAAAATCAAACGGAAATAATGTGCGTCCAAAAGATGTGTCCTTAGGCGAGCGCAATATAATCGCTCTTTGCTATTTTTTTACTCAAATTGTTTCCAATCAAGATATTGCAAGATTATATCAACAAGAAGAACTTATAGTAATAGATGATCCTGTATCCAGTTTTGATTTTGAGAATAAAGTTGGCATCTTATCATTCTTAAGATATCAAATCAATAGAATTGTAAAGGGAAATGTAAATAGCAAAATAATATTATTGTCCCATGACCTTGCAACTATTTTTGATTTTATAAAAGCGCTAACTGAAATATGCAACTCAAGAAAAGGTAGAGCTGATTTATCTAAGTTAACTTTTTCCCAATGGGAATTAAAAGGCTTACAATTAAACAGATTTGAAGGGCGACGAAGCGAATATGCTACTTTATTGAAAAGTGTATATAATTTTGCAAAATATGGCAATGAAAACAGCATTACTATAGGAAATGAGATGCGCCGCGTATTGGAAGCATTCTCTTCGTTTACGTATAGAAAAGGCATTGAAGATGTTTCAATTGATCCAAATGTTTTGAAATTATTAGAAGATAAATCTATATACTTCGAAAATTTAATGTATCGTCTAATCTTGCATAATGAGAGCCACTATGAAGAGCAAGTTTATAATATGCATGATGGTATTAATTTCTATGAATTTATATCAGATGACGAGAAACAGCGCACGGCTAGAGATGTTCTTTGCTTTATATATCTCTTAAATTCTAATCATTTATATGCATATTTAAAAGATATTAGTGGTGCTATTGATACCATAAAACTATGGAGTGAGCAGATTCCTAAAAATAATACTTTTGAAAAATTACAACCAATCGAACAAAACACTTTAAAAACAGTTCAACTATTTGATTTACCTCTGTCTGCCGGATTGGGCAATAATATTATGGAGGGAGATATTCCATATGAACCATATAACACAGAGAATCAGGCTTGTGACTTTGCTTTAAAAATATCTGGTAATAGTATGGAGCCTGATATACCAAATGGTAGCATAGTCTTGATAAAGTCATGCAATACACTTGAAAATGGTGAGATTGGAGCCTTCTATTACAATGGTGATATTTATTGCAAAAAAATACTTTATAAAGACGAAAGAACTTTTTTAGTTTCACTGAACTCAGATTTTAAAGAAATTGCCATCTCTGACGAAGATACTTTGTATACATATGGCAAAGTTATATCTATTGATAAAGGCACAATATCAAATAGCTAAATTAACAATGTGGAGTTAAAATGAAAGCAGTAATTTACGCTCGTTATTCTTCTGACAATCAAACGGAAGCGTCTATTGAAGGTCAGTTGCGAGAATGTATGGAATTTGCTGAGCGCACGGGCATTGACGTTATAGAAAATTACATAGACAGAGCGTTCTCCGCCAAGTCCGACCACCGCCCTGAATTTCAGCGGATGATAAAGGACAGCTACAAGCACGCCTTTGACTGCATTATCGTGTGGAAGCTGGACAGGTTCTCCCGCAACCGTTATGACAGCGCACACTACAAAACTTTGCTGCGCAAAAACGGCGTTAAAGTCATCTCTGCAATGGAGAGCATTTCGGAAGGTTCCGAGGGCATATTACTTGAATCTGTGCTCGAAGGTATGGCGGAATACTACTCTGCCGAGCTTGCCGAAAAGGTTGTGCGCGGTATGAAGGAGAACGCGCTCAAAGGCATAAGCAACGGCGGGCAGGTTACTTTCGGCTACAAGATCAACGAAGAACGCCGCTATGAGCGCGACGAGGTGAACGCACCCATCGTCGAGGAAATCTTCACTATGTACGCCGACGGCAAGACGATTAAGCAGATTGTGGACTACCTCGACGCAAAGCAGATACGTACCTCTCGCGGCGGGAAGATAAATTTCAACGCCGTTCAGCGTATGCTCTCCAACCGCAGATATATAGGCGAATACAAGTTCCGCGACGTGATTATGCCCCACGCCATACCCTCACTCGTTCCCGACGACCTGTTTGAAAAAGTGCAGAAGAAGTTGGTTAAGAATAAAAAGGCTCCCGCCCAGCGCAAAGCCGAGGACGAATACCTCTTAACTTTAAAATTGTTCTGCGGAAAATGCGGCGCGCACATGGTGGGCGAGAGCGGAATGGGCACTTCGCGTATCTACCGCTACTATAAATGTGCCAACACAAAGAAGGTGCACACCTGCAACAAAAAGCCCGTTCGTAAGGAATGGATAGAAGATTTAGCCGTCAAAAAGGCACTTGAAATTCTCAACGATGAAAAGCTGATCAGCTACCTGACGGACAGAATTTATGTGTTGCAGGGGCAGGAAAATCCGAGAATACCCAACTTAAAGGCGCAGCTTGAAGATACGCAAAAGCGCATAGGCAACATAATGGACGCCATTGAGCAGGGTATTATTACGGAGAACACCAAAAGCAGATTGACACAACTTGAAAGCAAGCAGAATGAGCTTGAAATTGCCATTTTGCAGGAGAAAATAAAAAAGCCCTTCCTGACAAAAGAGCAGATACGGTTCGGCATAGAGAAATTCAAAAAGCTGGACATCTCCACGCAGGAAGGAAAACAGCGGCTGATAGACGGGTTTATCAACTCGATTTACCTGTTCGATGACAAGCTGACGATAACATTCAACTTCAAGGACGGAAGCAGAACGGTAAGTTTTTCCGAAATTGAAGCGGCAAAAAATTCGGATATTGATTGCGTTGCTGCACCAGTGAAAGCCTAAATCGAATACTTGAAAAAGTGTTCGGTTCGGGCTTTTTCTCTTTCTCTGTTCTGCTATGAAAGTATAGCGGCAACGGCGGTTTATGCCGCGAAAGGCTCTTGACGTGAGTCGGAGCGTGTTAGGCTGTTTCCGCCGAAGGCAAACCAAAACCCCGTACCCTATTTGGGTGCGGGGTTGCATGGTTTCGCCCGTATTTGCCTTGTAACACGCTCCGAGAGAGGCTCGCGTCAAGAGCACCGTGGAATAAATAGCCGTTGTATGCAGGTTTTATCCCACATACATTTCAATTCGCATTTTCTTTACCTGCGGCGCAGTATTGCTATACAGGCAAACGTGCATATCGGCAAAACTGCTGTAAAAAGAAAAGCCCCGACTTTCGTCGGGACTCTTTTTAATGGGGCTGTTAAAGTAGATTTCCATTCTGTCGTCAAAAAGCACGATTTCCTTTATCAGATAGTTGATGAGCATTTTCGGCCCTTCTCGTAAAGCCTGTTCATAAAATTCGCGTATATCCTGCTCGGATACTTTGACGGCGGTTTTACTCTTTTCAATGAGTATCAACGCTCTAATTCTTCCTGTCTGCTTTCAAGTTCGTGCAATCGCTTATTGGTCGTGTTGGACAGAATACCACGCTCTATGGCGGCAACAAGGTTGTTTAATGCCGTTTCCGTCTGCCGCTGTTCTTTGAGCAAAAGGGAAAGCGCGGGATTTGTTTTGATTCTGCTATCCTGTAACTGCAAAAGTCCGCTTACAATGTTGTCAATCGTTTCGGGAGCGTTCAATTCTTCCATTACGGTATTGAGTACAAGTTCTTCCAAAACTTCTTTGCGTACCATAGATTTTTGGCAATCGTTCAGGCGTTTTTTTCTGCCGTTGCATTTGTAGTAATAAACCCGTGTACCGTTTTTTGTCGTTCCGCTTTCGGCATTGATAGATTGCCCGCAATAGCCGCATTTGATTTTATGGCGCAACAGGAAATCGGCTTTCACGCTGCGCTTTCCGAATTTGTTTTTGTTCACGATAGCGCGTACCTTTTCATACAATTCGGTCGGCACGATTTGCGGGTACATATTGGCGATAACTTCCTCGCCGTGTTTATATACGCCCGAATACTTTTCATTGCGCAGGATATTATAAACGCTATTGCGGACGAACGGTCTGCCCTTGTAGGTAATACCTTTCGCCGCAAGGTCTTTGAGAATGTCTTTCACATATACGCCTTTTGCATATTCGGAATACATATAACGGACGATTTCTGCCTCGCACTCATTGACGATTATTTTACGCCCGTCAAGTTGGTAACCGTACAGTAACTGTCCGCCCTGAAAGTAGCCTTTATTGCGCGTTTCCCGCATACCTCGGCTGACTTTTTGTGCAAGTTCTGCGGAATAGTATTGATTCATACCCTCTAACAAACTTTCAAGGAGTATTCCCTCTGGCGTGTCGGGGATATTCTCCATTGCGGATAATACTTTCACGCCGTTGTCGCGCAATGCTTTTTTATGTATCGCCGTTTCGTATTTGTTTCGGGAAAATCGGTCGAGCTTATAGACGAGTACAAAATTCCATTCTTTGCGGCTACTGTCTTTAAGCATACGCTGAAAGTCAGGTCTGTTGTCGTTCGTGCCCGTCATGGCTCTGTCGATATAGGTATCAAGAATAAGAATATTATTCTTTTGAGCGTATTCCTCGCAAACGCGCAACTGTCCTTCGATAGACTGCTCCGTCTGGTTATCGCAGGAATACCTTGCATAGATAACTGTCACATAATTTTATGGATATTAAACTAAATTTACTTCACGTTTAATATTGAAAGTTTAACTATACTATTTTATACGAATTTATATTGACACGTTGGAATATATATGGTATAATACAGTCAAATTACGGTAGTGAGGCGCTAAAATGTATACAAAACTTTTCGAACGCTTGGTAACGAAATTTTCCATTAAAGTAACTGACTTGATCAAGTATTTGGAAATTTCCAAGGCTACGATTTATAACTATCGTAATCTTGAGAATTTTTCCGATATTCCTAAGGACAAGCAATATAAAATATTTTATCTTTTTGGTAAGGATAACGAAGACGAGCTAGAGCTTGTTTTGGATGAAGCAGATCCGGATATTTTGGCTCAGTACGTGAATAGAATATCAAGCATCTTAAAGGATAGTATACAGAGCAAAAAACAAGCGATTTCTTCTGTGGAAGATTTGATGAATGAAGTTGAACGTCTAAGAGTTGAAAACGAGACACTCAGGCAACAACAGCTTGCAGGGCAGGCGTTGAACAGTCTTGATCCTTTTACAAAAAGTGTTATTTTAGATAAGGTTGGCGCCATAATAAACGGAGCATCGGCTGCCGAAACAAAAGAGTTTTTAGATTACATTGATATATTCGAAAAGTACCGTAAGTTTACAAAAGGGGAGTAAAATGTCTTACTTGTATTTGAATTTCGTAGATAACTTAGATAAGGGATTGGGCGATAAAGCTTGGGGAAGAAACGATTTTTTTACCCAATCGTTAAATGACCAATATGAAATGATTAAAAGAAGGCTTGGAGGATATGCTCCGGGGACTCTTCAGGAATTGATTGGATATACATTTCCGGCGACAGGGAAATACTATTATATTTCTCTGCCTTCATTTGACAGAAGACTGGAGGAGAATAAGCGAGGCAATAGGGTTTTGCGAAATATTGTGATTCGCCCCGAGGCGGATCAGTATACAAGAGGTGTTTTACCGAGTAAGTATGATTTGATCATCATAGGCGACGTAACTTTTGGGAGCGTTATAGATGTAGCTGTAAAAGGAATAGAACTCATCGATGCTAAAATTGCCAAGTTTGGAGAAAGGCGTGTTGCTTGTGTGGCGGCATGTGCATTTGCGAAAAAAACGTTTGTAAGTCAAGGCCGTACGATTACGGTTGCTGACTATGGCGTTCGGGAAATGCACAACGCTGTTCTGACAAATGATTTTGTAAATGAAATTGCGACGAAATTATACCCTGTTCCGAATCCAGCAGAGGCAATTCATACTTTCGAGAAATGGCAGCGCTATGTTGATTTTCGCAAATATTATTTGGGGAAACAGTCCGAGCGCTGCGAAGAGATCACTGGTGTTACTGTTTGCGATGCATATATGATCACGAAGGAGGCGTACCGCCGAAATGAGGATGCTTTTTCCGCTCTCCTGTTAGATGGCATCAAAGAGTTCGGGAAAGGTGAACAAGTAGTATTATCGAAAAAGGTGGCGGGGGCGGAAGATTTCCCGCTTATTTGCGTTACAATCGAAAAAAATAGGAAAGCGGTATTGTCAGATACAATGGGGAGAAACGGAAAGCCCAAATTTGAGGTCAGATTAAACCGCTATACTCGTGATGCTAT